>ERZ1039804.1682-NODE-1682-length-12170-cov-10.076352_pt1 | contig 12170 bp, 12 predicted proteins | sample MGYA00383089_ERZ1039804 | MGnify/ENA primary metagenome ERZ1039804 (study PRJEB29581, sample SAMEA5548359) | metagenome | biome: marine; feature: coastal; material: water | depth 1 m | study: Short-term variability in the microbial, nano- and picoplankton...
TCCTACAAGATACGAGTTAGCTCAAATGTATTCTCTTAAAACAGATATTGAAGCCTTTGGAGATTCATTTGGAACCAAAACATATTGGACATCTAATCAATCAATCTATTCCGTTAATGGTTTTTCTGAAGAAACTGCATGGAGACAAAATTTTGGTACCGGTATTCAATATGATAATAATAATATTTCATTAGATGGAGAGATATTTGTTCGCTCTGTTCGAGAGTTTTAATAGAAGTATTCAAAAAACACTATTCCCAAGAACAATAATTTATTCTTGGGAATAAAAAGTGGAGACGTTGTAACCGTAGGTTTTTCTCTAACCTTCCGCTTAGGAAGTGCCCTGGTATTGTCCTCGCAGTCCAGAGGTCTTAAAACTAAAAATCTGCTCAAGCTAGCTTGGCAGATTTTTTTGTGTTCATCCCTGGTTGCGCCAGGTCGCTTCATCGTGGAGCTAAAGGGAGTTAAATCTAACTATTTTAGGGCTGATTTAACTATTTTTAAAAATTTCTAAACCTGAGATGAAACCTTTAGCTTCATTTCACAACAATATCAATGTTTAATTTTATTTCTTTTACACGTCTATCCGCATCACTGCTTCGTGTTATGAAAATGGAGTCTTTATCCAAATTTAATATATTAGAAAGCTCAAAAGATAAATCCTTTATCATCCGCTCTCCGTTTATTAGTGGTAGTATAATTCTCCTCACCTATATTAGGTGATAAAACATCGTTTAATGGGAGAGTTGAGTTCTGATAAATTCAATGGCAAAAAATAATTTTCGCTTCCGTTTATTGTAAACGGATCGCTCTATTTTAGAAAATAAAACTGCTGGAATATCTCGAAACAACTGACATTCACTGTCTATACCCATATATTCTGCAGTTAAATTCATAGCGATTAATTCAATGTCTTTTAGTTTTGGTGTTCTGTTTTGACGTAAAAATTGCTCCTTTTCTGTAATTGTAGCCAAGACTTCTAAAATTTTATTGTAATTTTACTTTAAAGTTGTTTATTATATTTAATTGTTTGATTATCAGATAAATATATGATTTTTACAGGTCAAATGAATAACTTTTTTTAACTATTTATAATGCACAACGGGTAACATTATGAAAAAATTATTATATTTCTTTTGAGGATGTAAAACTTATTTTCCAATAAATTAGCGCTAAATAGTTGTATAATTTTAAGATTTTATTAAAATTCTAAAATATAAATAATTATGAAATTTATTAAATCATATCAGATACTTATACTTTGTAGTTTAACCTTGCTTTCTTTTAGTAGCAAAAATAGGACTTACCAAACCCAGTGCGTTACCATCGAAACTGATGGATATCTTACAATTAAAATTTGGGACACAAAAAAAGGGTCGCGTTATAAAGCTGAACACGCAAGAAAAGATGCTGTTAATGCTATATTGTATTCTGGCGTAGCCGGTAATAAAGGCTGTTCAACTCAGCCTCCAATTTTAAACAAAGCAGAGGAGCAAGAGGCATTCAAAAAAATAGAAAAATCATTTTTTGCTCGTAAAGGGAAGTGGTCAATGTATACCAGAAACTCTGCTTCCGAAACAACATTACCGCTGCGTTTAGGGAAAAAAAACTGGAAAGTATATCAGGTATCTGTTTCCATAAATCATTTGCGTAAATACCTCGAAGAACAGAAAATAATTAAACCACTAACTAATGGATTTTAATATGAATAAAAGACAACTCTTAATCATAACGATAGTACTGTTTACTACAGTAAGCACTGTATTTGGGCAAGCTAAAAAACCAACGCTAATGATACTACCAAGTGACAATTGGTGTGGACAGCGTTATTTTATGACAGAATTTGACAATCAGGGAACAAAACAAAAAGTACCTAATTATAAACAAGCTTTTCAAGAAGATACAGAAATTGGTCAGGTAATAAGTAAGATTGGCGCACTAATGATTGATCGTGGGTTTCCTTTAAAAGATGCAGAGCAAGAATTAAAAGCTATTGAAACTAGAACAGCCGAAGACAATATGACTATGAGCAAAACTTCTGGTTCTTCTATTTCAGAAAGTCCACTAGACATGCTTAAAAATAAGGCGAAGGCAGATATTATTATCCAAATATGGTGGAAAGTAAATAGAACGGATAATGGCAAGGTCATTTCCTTTATTTTAGAAGCCTTTGATGCTTATACCAACAAGCGTATTGCCGCCTCTACAGGTAATGGCACGGCTAATAATACGGATATTGTACCTGTCTTGTTGCAAAACGCCATACTTTCTAATATAGACCCTTTTGTGGGGCAATTGCAAGCGCACTTTGATGATATGTTTATAAATGGTCGAGAAATTAGAATGACCGTAAAAAAATGGGATAGTTGGGAATATGATTTAGAATCAGAATTTAACGATGAGGAATTAATAAACTTAATTTATGATTGGCTTTCAGAAAATACGGTGAATGGTCGTTTTAGTGAAAGTGATGCAACAGAAAACAAAGCAACCTATGAACAAGTGAGAATACCACTTTATGATAAAAGAAATAGAGCAATTAACGCAAGACAGTTTGCTAAAAACTTACAGAAATATTTAAAATCACCACCCTTTAATTTTGAAATTAAACTAATGACTCGTGGACTAGGAGAAGTAATCTTAGTATTGGGGGAAAAATAACTACACATGAAAAAACTACTTCTTTTTTTAATACTACTAGGGTTTAATAACCCAATTAATGCACAAATTAAACTGAATGACTTTGGGCGTATAGTTCTAAATGCTCATATACCAGATAATAGTCAAGTCCCTTCTCAAGCAAAAGCATTATTAATTACCAAACTGAATCAAGTTACTAGTAAAAACGGGATGGGTGGTAGCCAAGTAAATCCACGCTTTATAATTACTGCAGCTATCAATGTAGGCACAAAAGATATTATTGGGGGTCCTCCACAACTAATTGCTCAAAACTTAGAAATTACCTTATTTATAGGTGATGCTTTAACAAATATCATTTTTTCTAATATTACCCTTAACTTAAAAGGAGTAGGTACAAATGAAAATAAAGCATTGATAAATGCTTTTAAAACGATAAACCCGAAAAACAAAATGGTTTTAGCGTTTTTAGAAGAAGGGAAAAAGAAAATTATTGACTACTATGTAACGCAATGTGCCTTTATAATAAAAGATGCTCAAACGTTAGTAAAACAAGAAAAATACGATGCCGCTATTTATAAACTTACGTTAGTGCCTGAAGTTTGCCAAGAATGTTATTTTAAATGTTTAGACACAATTTCTGGTATTTACCAACAAAAAATGGATGCAGATTGTAAAATAAAATTTAATGAAGCTAAAGTTCTTTGGGCTGCAGCAAGAAACCCTACAGGTGCGGAAAAGGTAGCGAGTATTTTAAGTACTATCAATCCTATTGCAAGTTGCCAGGCAGAGGTAACTACTTTTATTAAAACAATAGATGCTAAGCTAAAAGAAGATGAAAAAGCAAGATGGCGGTTTAAGATGAAACAATATAAAGATAAAGTTGCTGCTCAAAAAGAACAAGTACGCATTGCAGACGAAAAAGGAAAAAGAAATGACACGTACCGCGAAAAGCAATCTTCTCGCAATTATGAATTAGATAAAATTAGTTCTAATAATGCGCGTGAAATTGCAGTTGAATATGCTAAAAACCAACCTAAAAAAGTAACTTATAATAATATTTATTGGAGATGATTATGGAGAATGCAATACTAAATAAAACTTATCTATTTAGTATTTTGACTGTGGGTTCAATAAATGAAAATAGAAATGATTAAAGGATATTTATTTTTATTAAAATTACAGAAATCTCTTTTACCTAATCAAAATATTGGGGGCAATTATACTTTCATAAAATGGATGCCAAATGGAGGTTTACAATTTAGAATCAACAAAAATCAATGTAAATCAATTCCGGCAGAATTGCTAATATTAGCTTACCATATTCATATTAGAAATAATAAAATTAAGCACCCAATAAGTATAAATTATCAATGGTTATATTCAAATGGGTATTTAGATTGGTGCTTTGTAGAGGTCATCAATCATTTACTCAACAATTTGAGCATAATTAGTAAAACAAACAATTAATGAAGAAAATTTTTCAAATTCTAATATTATTATTCCTTAATAATATTTTATACGCCCAGTCCTACAATGATGACAAAACCTCCATGGTTAATTATGTGAAGCGGTTGTACAATTCATCTTCTTTTGAGGGTGCTAAAATAATTGAAGGCGAAGAGGCTAAATATTATGTCGTTGCAATTACGTTAAACAATTTACAGCCTGATTCTACTGAAAAAAACAATAAAATTGCATTAACAAAAGCACAAGAGGCGGCACAGGTAACTTTTGCTGAACCTTCTGTTAAATTTGAAATGATTAGCCTTATTGAAAACAGTAGTCTGAATAAAACTACTTTCCTTTTTCTGTGTGAAACACTAAGTGAATTCATTAAAACATCTTTTAAAAAGAAACCTTTTGATGGAGCAAAAATAGTCTCTGCTCCAAATAATAAATATTTCATTGCAGTTGTTACGCTCGATAATTCAAAATACACCTCTTTTAGTTTAAGAAATAGAGTTGCTCAAATGAAGGCTAAGCAACAAGCCAATACAATGTTTAATGGCGCTACTATTAGTTCAGAATCAATATTAAGAACTGATGAAAACGATAAAAGTACAGAGGTGACATCTACCGAAATTATTAAGGAACAAGCAATGGGTTTTTTATATGGTATTGAATTTTTAACCAGTTTCGAATCACCTGACAATAAAACCACTCACATCTATTATAAAATAATAAAATAAATATGAAATTAAGAATACAAATCCTTTTAGTCCTGTTTGCATTTGCTATTTGTACAACTGTAAACGCACAAGATGAAAACAAGAATGTGTCAATCACCGTAAGTAGTAGTGGTAAAACTTTAGATGATGCAAAGCAGGCAGCTCTAAGAAGTGCCATTGAGCAAGCCTATGGAGCTTTTATTTCGTCAAAAACCGAAATTTTTAATGACCAGGTAGTTGCCGATCAAATGTCTTCCGTATCAAGCGGTAACATTCAATCGTATGATATGCTTAACGAATCTCAATTACCAGATGGTACGTGGGGTGTTACTTTAAAAGCATTGGTGTCAATTAGTAAATTAAAAAGTTTTGTACAGGCAAAGGGTATTGCTATTGAAATTAAGGGCGGCATGTTTGCCATTAATATCAAACAACAATTATTAAACGAACAAGGCGAAATAAACGCTGTGTCAGAGATGGTGGGCTTGCTACACGAACCCATGCAAACCTCATTTGACTATGTAATTAAAAGTGGTGAACCTAAAAGTTTAGATGCTGAAAGTAAGACGTGGGAAATTCCCTTAGTTGTAACTGCTACAACCAATAAAAATATGGATTTTTGTGCAAATTATTGTATTAAAACTTTAGCTGCCATTAGTTTAACAGCACCTGAAGTAGAAACTTATAAAACGCTAAATAAAATAGTATTACCATTTACAATAACTTACAAAGAGCAAACACAAACATTTTACTTGCGCAAGCAAATATCTATCAATGCATTACAATCACTAATGCTACAATGGGAATTTTATGTTCGTGGGTTTTCTGTAAAAACAGGTATGGCACAAGCTGCTTATGAAAGTAATAGTGCGACTGCATTGGAAGCCTTTTTACTAAAACATGAAGGTTATAGAAGAGTAGTTGAAAGCCCTAAGAGAAACAGCAACTACTATAGAAAGGAAATGGAATCATATAAATTAGATTGGGGTAGATTCAATGCAAATCCAACACTTGCATATACCTCTGAAGGGAATGGATCGGGAAATTTATACAAATTTGATACAAATTCAGGTCTGTCATTTTTAACAATGGGTAAGGTTGCAGGTACATTTTCTTGGAATGATAAAAGACTCTTGGCAGAGATAGAACAAATGACTGGTTATAGTGTAAAGCCAACAGGAGTGCGTTCTCAATTTAAACATGGCGGTTATGTGGTGTATGAAGAAAATGGACAAGGGTTAGTGGTAGCGGTAACAGATTTAGGGGAATCTAAGTGGAATGATGCGAAAATAGCCTGCGATGATTTGGTCTTAAACGGATATGATGACTGGCGTTTACCAACTCAGGAGGAGCTAAAAGCAATTTATGTAAATTGGAAAACCAAACTTGTTGGTGGATTTGAAAATGACTCATATCCATATTGGAGTTCGTCGGAGAATAAAGAACTATATAAGCCTATCGTACAATATTTTGACAAAAGCTACAGCCATCTAAGCCATCAGGGCACCTTATTTAAAGGCCAATCTACTGTTTCTCGTGCTGTTCGGTCTTTTTAACTATTATATATAAACATAGAGAAATCAAGGCTGCAAATAAAAATATTTAAGAAAGCAGCTAAACTACCTAAAATTATTACCAGATTCACAAGCCTCGAAAATGTGATTGATTTTGTAATGAATAGTCAATCAATCAACCTTTAAATAAATGGGATGTTTCTAATGTCGAAGATATGTCCCGTATGTTTGATGGCGCAACCTCCTTTAATTTGGACAATCAACCACATAAAATAATTGATCCTTTGATTCAATCAAAGCCTGTAGAAGTAAATGAAATTGAGTCAAATATTGATGGTGAAATTTGGATTGCTATGGAAAAATCTGAATTCCTTGATATTCATGACAATACATTTGAAGCTCTGGAACTTACAATTCAATTTTCTGACGAAGGAGACGGAGAACATGAAGTAACAGAAACAATAAAAAAAGAAATGAATTATATAAACCTTGTATTTACTGAATATCAAGATGATAGTGGTGAATTCAAACTTCAAAAAGTAATTAATTGCCCCGAAATACAAGACACAGATAATCATGGTGATGCTGGACACCATGGTCCATTTTCTACTACAGATGAGGTTGTTGATTACTTAAAAAAATTAAAGGCTATTAATTTTGATGAGCTCGATTTATATATAGATTCAATAGATTAATTATACCTTTATCCTATACAAGTTTATATTTGGTTTTGGGTTTCGTGATTAAAAAATTGCATGCTAAATTATCTTTGAGGATAAAAAGTTATTTCCGAGAATAATTTTGGAGCCTGTGAGAATCGAACTTTAATTACTAAATTAGATAGCAGAAACATGTTTTAGTTATGCAGCGATAACTATTGAAAGTGACGTGAAATGAATGTTGTATCGGTTCAGTAATAGTGTTTTATATAAATTTACCGTAATCTAATTTATTTACTGACAATATTTTGTATCGTTTATCAAACGATGATTTTGATACTATTAAGAAATCACTTTTAATATTTGTGAGTTCTTTTAATTTAAAGTTTATGTGGGCTATAATTTCATTTCTATTTCTGTCATTTTGAATTTTACTTAAATGCTCCTTGCTTACAATGTCATAAACTTTAGAAAATTCCATTTCTTCTTTTAATACTGTTTTTAAAATTGATACGGCTAACCTATCTAATTCAATAAATTTGTTATTGTAACTGATGCCGTTTGCAATTAATTGTAATTTAATATTTTTTCTGTTTTTTCTGTATACTAAGCTACCAGCATACAATAGCAGTAAAATTATAACTACTAAAATTAAAGGAGTTAATATTCTATTCTTATTAAAATAAAACTCACTAACATGTTCAATATCATTTGTAATTTCTTTAAGTGAAACTTTAGAAACTTTTCCTTTCGTATTAATATAGTACACAAAATCATTATAATAAAGAGATTTAGCCTCATAAAAATCATAAAGTATGGGTTTTCTTTTATATCTGGTTAAACTATTATTTAAAATATCAATTTTATATAGTTGTGAAGTTTTATCTAAAATATACAAGTCTGATTTGTTACTAAAATTAGTATAATCTGGGTAAAGTTTTTGTTCTTTGAAGTTACCCAGTAAAGTCCATTTTTTACTAATAAAATTAAATAACCATACTTCTTTATTATCGTTTCTAATTCTATAGCCGTTTTCAGATATAGATTTTCCTCCAAAAAAAGAGTAAGAATTATTCCAAGATATACCAATATGTGAATCAACACTTTTTGGAACTATAGAGTTTTTGAAATTTGGATAAATCTCCCATTGCTTTGTCGATTCATCATAATAGGTTAGAAAATTTGATTGTGACCAGTATCCATATCCTCCGTGTTTGAAAAGCGTATCTTTTCTGATAAAATTAAAATTATCAATGAAAAATTTATTGATATTAGAATGGTCAATCTTCTTTAAATTATCGTCCGAATCTAATTTAAAAATACCGCCCCCTTGTCTTTCTAAAAACAATAGTGAATTGCCCTTTTTAACAATGCTATAATCAGAAAGATTTGAGTTGTTTATTTTTTTGGTTTCAATAATAGTTAAAGATTCATTATCAAGAAAATGCAGCGAATCTTTTGTTTGGTATATAATTTGATTATTTATTGAGTCTAAAGTTAGACTTAAATGCTGCTTAATATTAGTTATTTCTTGTGAAACACTAAATAATGGGATGAGTATAAATATTTTCCATAATGATTTCATTGCCAATATATTATTATAAAAATTCATCTCGTAATATATAAATTTAATTACAATCATTTTAATGATTATAATTTTATAAGATAAATTTTGTTTATTTAATCAAAATTAAAATATTATGAATAAAATTACTCATTTATTTATATTCATTTCAATATTTGGATATGCTCAAGGACCTTTAACTAATTCTAATATTAAACAAGTTTTAGCGGACTATCTTCAAGATCCAGGTAGATCTCCATATGGGGCTATTAATGGTTGGGATGTAAGTAATGTTACTGATATGGAATACTTATTTTATAATTATAATACTTTCAATCAAAACATTAGATCTTGGGATGTCAGTAATGTTACTAAAATGAGAGGTATGTTTTACAAAGCTACTGCTTTCAATCAAGACATTAGTTCTTGGAATATGAGCAGTGTGACAGATATGTCACTTATGTTTAGAGATGCCTCTGTTTTTAATCAAGACATTGGAGATTGGGACGTGAGCAATGTTACTGATATGTTTGGTATGTTCGATAATGCATCAGCTTTTAATCAAGACATTGGTTCTTGGGATGTAAGTAATGTTGAAAGTACTTCACGTATGTTTAGTAGTGCATCAGTTTTCAATCAAGATATTAGTTCTTGGGATGTGAGTAATGTTACTTATATCGGCTTTATGTTTAATCGAGCATATGCTTTCAATCAAGACATCGGTTCTTGGGATGTCAGTAATTTAACTGATATGACTTCTATGTTTTCCTTTGCTCAAGCTTTCAATCAAGATATTAGTTCTTGGGATGTCAGTAATACTACTAATATGAGGTATATGTTTTATTATGCATCTAATTTCAATCAAGATATTTCAAGTTGGTGTGTTACAAATATTACTTCAGAACCAACAGATTTTAGTAAGGACTCACTATTATCTGAAAGTAATATGCCAGTTTGGGGTACTTGTCCAACCGCAAGTTTAGATGACCAAAACCAATTAGACATTTCCATGTATCCAAATCCTGCTTCAGATATCTTATACATAGACGGTAATTATTCTAAATTACAAGTTGTTGTTTATGATATTCTTGGTAAACAAGTAATGAATAAACCTATTAAAAATACTATAAATATTAGCCAGTTAGAAAAAGGAGTTTACGTGTTACAACTTTCAGATGGCACTAAACGAAATACACAAAGAATAATAAAATATTAAACAAGACATTAATTAAACAATACCCTATACAAAAACGCAGGTTTTTTTTACATTAAACATATTTTTATTTATGCTTATTGTAATTATTTTAATCCCCCTAATGACTTTATTAATTAAAATAAAATACCATTATGAAAAAAATTACGTTTTTATTTACAATGATACTATCTACAGTGTCATATTCTCAAACCCCAATTACAAATGCTAATATTCAAACAGCATTAGATTCATGGGTTTCTGACTCCTCTTCAGCCACAACTACCTATGGAGATATCTCTACTTGGGATGTAAGTCAGGTAACTGATATGTCAGAATTATTTAATAATAAAACTACTTTCAATGATGATATTTCAAATTGGGATGTAAGTAATGTGACCAATATGAATTTGATGTTTTTTGGAGCAACATCTTTTAATCAAGACATTGGTTCTTGGGATGTAAGTAGTGTTACCGATATGCGGAGTATGTTTTTAAATGCATCATCTTTCAATCAAGATATTGGTGGTTGGGATGTAAGTAGTGTTACTAATATGAATAGTATGTTCTTAGGAACATCATTTAATCTAGATATAGGTTCTTGGGATGTGAGTAATGTAACCGATATGTTTGGTATGTTTTATGACGCACGAACTTTCAACCAAGATATAGGTTCTTGGGATGTGAGTAACGTAACCAATATGGGCGAAATGTTTGCTGTTGATACAATTAATGGTTTTACTGGCTCATTAGCTTTCAACCAAGACATCGGTTCTTGGGACGTAAGTAATGTGACCAATATGAATTCGATGTTTTATGGAGCAACATCTTTTAATCAAGACATTGGCTCTTGGGATGTAAGTAATGTGACCAATATGAGTTATATGTTTTTAAAGGCATCCTCTTTCAATCAACCTATTGGTGCTTGGGATGTGAGCAATGTCACTGATATGAATGCTATGTTCTTAGGGGCGCAATTATTTAATCAAGACATTGGCTCTTGGGATGTAGGTAGTGTGACTAATATGCAGGGAATGTTTGCTTCAGCCACTGCTTTTAATGCCGATATTAGTTCTTGGGATGTGAGCAGTGTGCTTTATATGTCCGCAATGTTTAATGATGCAACATCTTTCAATCAAGATTTATCCAATTGGTGTGTTACAAATATTACTTCAGAACCAACAGATTTTAGTAAGGACTCACTATTATCTGAAAGTAATATGCCAGTTTGGGGTACTTGTCCAACCGCAAGTTTAGATGACCAAAACCAATTAGACATTTCCATGTATCCAAATCCTGCTTCAGATATCTTATACATAGACGGTAATTATTCTAAATTACAAGTTGTTGTTTATGATATTCTTGGTAAACAAGTAATGAATAAACCTATTAAAAATACTATAAATATTAGCCAGTTAGAAAAAGGAGTTTACGTGTTACAACTTTCAGATGGCACTAAACGAAATACACAAAGAATAATAAAATATTAAACAAGACATTAATTAAACAATACCCTATACAAAAACGCAGGTTTTTTTTACATTAAACATATTTTTATTTATGCTTATTGTAATTATTTTAATCCCCCTAATGACTTTATTAATTAAAATAAAATACCATTATGAAAAAAATTACGTTATTATTTACAATGATACTATCTACAGTATTATGTTCTCAAACGACACTTACAGATTTTAATTTTAAAGATGCCATAAACGAATGTTTATCCACTAATCCTGAAGATGGTTTATGTACTAATAGTAAATATGGTGCTATGCCTAATTGGGATGTAAGTGGTGTGACTGATATGTCAAGTGCTTTTAGCTCAAGTGGTTGGTCTGACCCTAAAAATAGTTTTAATGGAAATATAGGGGCCTGGGACGTGAGTAATGTAACCAATATGAATGAAATGTTTCGTAGAGCAAAATCCTTTAATCAATCATTAAATTCTTGGGATGTGAGCAAAGTGACTAATATGAATGAAATGTTTTATATGGCGGATAGTTTTAATAGTGATATTAGTAATTGGGATACTTCTAATGTCACAAACATGCAAGCTATGTTTGGACATTATTATAATAATCGTTCTTCCTTTAATCAAAATATTGGTTCTTGGAATGTGAGTAAGGTTACCACAATGACACGTATGTTTTGGAAAGCAGAAGCTTTTAATCAAGATATAAACAATTGGAATATAAGTAGCCTTACCGAAATAACTGGCATGTTTGAAGGGGCAATATCATTTAATCAAGATTTAAGCAATTGGGATGTAAGTAACGTTACCGATATGGGCAGTATGTTTGAAGGGGCATCATCATTTAATGGAGACATCGGTTCTTGGGATACTTCTAATATAAAATTTATGACGAGTTTATTTAAAGGGGCATCATCATTTAATGGAGACATCGGTTCTTGGGATACTTCTAATATAAA
>ERZ1039804.1687-NODE-1687-length-12139-cov-200.422294_pt1 | contig 12139 bp, 4 predicted proteins | sample MGYA00383089_ERZ1039804 | MGnify/ENA primary metagenome ERZ1039804 (study PRJEB29581, sample SAMEA5548359) | metagenome | biome: marine; feature: coastal; material: water | depth 1 m | study: Short-term variability in the microbial, nano- and picoplankton...
TCTCTTGGGGGGAATTTAGTAACTGGTTTAGCTCAACAAAATCCATATGACACTACAAGTGCAGGGACTGATACTAATAACACATTTTCTAATAGTATAGAAAATATAAATAATGATCAGTTTGAGTTCGCTCCTTCTTTAACAACATCTATATATGGAAATGATGCAACCCCTCCCGGTTATTCTTCTTTTAGCAATAGTAATCCTTTTACAACTTAAAAATAAATGCACAAATGAGCTATAGAAATCCAACACAACATATAGACAGACAATCAGGACAGATTGAGCAAAACTTGCAAAAAACCTTAAGTGGTATTGGAACAAAGTTAGTTTCTGATGTAAATAAAATACACGAAGAAAACGCTAGACAAGTAAGAGCTATAAAAGCTGCGGCAGATAAAAGAGTAGCAAAGTCACAGTATTCTATTGAACAAACAGAATCTAAAAACCCAACAACAGATTTTAGCAATCTTCAGCCTGAGCTTTCTAGAATGAATGCTATTTTATTAAAAGACCCCGCAAAAAGAACGTATGAGGAAAAGTCTTTTGTAACTAGTATGGAGGGTATGGGTGATAGTATGGCTAATATGTTAAAAAATACAGCCATGTCTCAAGAGGCTACAATAGATTTATTTAATAAAAAAATTGGGACTATGGGATCAGTAGACCCTAAGCAAGACCCAAAACTATATGCTAAATTATCTGTTTTAGCAAATCAAACAGAAGGGTATACTAAAGCTGTGTATACTACAAAAAACGGGGTAGTTAAACCTTCTTTAGAAGTATGGGGCATGTATGAGGGTGAAATGACAAATTTAGGTAGTGTTATGAACGACAACACATCAACAACTCAAATGCCTCCTATAATACCAGATATTACAAAAGAAATGACTGAAGCTATTAATGTCGTTATGAATACAAATGATTTTGTTTCAAAGTTTGGAAAATATATAAAAGAAAAAGGCGCTTTTGTTGGTGAAGACGGTAAAAGTAAGGGTTATAAAGTTCCCGAAGATTACTTTAGTGGATTATTAAAAGATGAAGCTAAAAAAATATTAGCTGGATTAAGCCCTAGAGATAAAATAAGCTTATATAACAATATACTAGATAAAGATAAAGGAGCAGACTTTGATTATAATGATACCTTAGAGGGTGAAAATAGTGATGACAAAAACAAAAAAATAGAAGACGCACTAGTTAGTTCATTGATGCGTCAAACAAAAGCAACTAACGATATATTTGCTAAAACAAATATAGTTAAAAAAGATACTCCTACTCCACCCAAAAAAATAACAGCAGCAGATAAATTGTATAATGACCAAGTTGAATTAGCAGATACTTCTATTAAAGATATGGACGAATTAATGAAAACTCCACTAAAAGAAATAGGGAACAGGAAGTTTACCATGGATGAACAAGGAGCTTTTATACAAGTAATTAATAGACATCGTTCAAAAGCAGACGGTAAAGTGCAAACAATGGAGGACATTAAAGCTGACTTCATTAGAGAAGAAGGTAAGGATGCATGGGACGAGGGAAGCTACACTGCAGAATTAGGGTATGTAAAAGAATCGGGAGGTAAAAAAATTATTGTACAACTACCCGTTGGATCGTATGAACAAAAAACAGAAACGCTTGTAGATTTATTATATCCTAACCTAAAAACAACCAGAAGAAACAAGATGCTTAATATTATAAGAGGTAATGAAGGCGAAATCACGCTTAATAGATCTGAGCTTCCTTAATAATTTAATTAAATAAAAAATAACTATGTACATATACGACGGTTTTAAATACTCTGAAGAAGAAATAAAAAATGCTGCAGATAAAGCAGGTCTTTCTATAGAAGATTACACTAGTAAACATGCGATTACTTTTGAAGACGAACCACAGGATTTTCCAACAAGCACTGTAGAGGATGCGGATGCAGTGCAGCAACCAATGACAGCATCACAAGCAGGTTTTACGGAATCACCTTCGGTAGATACTCCTTCGGAATCACTAGATCCTGATCCAATTGTAAAAAAGAATACTCTAAATACTTTTGTAGAAATAAAAACTACAGAAAAAAATGAAGACGATGATGATTTGTTTACTTTTGAAAATAAAAAAGTGAACACTAATGACCTGGAAAAAGTTGGTTTTGAGATAACGGAAGAAAGAAGCATGTCCAACCAAAGATTAGGGGCTATAGATAGATTAACAATTACAGCACCTAACGGAGAAACGGGAGTTTTTAATAAAAAAGGAGATACTAATAATATAAATAATTTTTTAAAAAATAATTCTGCAGATGTTGCATCTTTTAAAGCAAATAAATCAAATAGAATTAGATTTAAAGATGAAATAAAATCATTATATAAAATAAATTTTAGAAATATTCCTGCAGGTGAATTAATAAATAATGAAGATGAATACAATTCATTAAAAGAATTAGCTGTAAAAGAATATAATAACCTGAACAGATCAAACGCAGAGCAAGGCAACGTGTTTGGATTTGGTGGGAAAACTGCTTTGGAGGCACAAATGATGTCAGAATACCAGGTTGACAAAATTATGAAAGAGGCTGTTAACGAAATGTATATAGCTGAAGAAAAAGAAAACGAAGATTTATCTAACGAACTATTAGCTAAACAAATAGAAGAGACAGGTATGGCTCCTCGTGATTTTTTGAAAAAAGAAACAGCAATCGCTGGTAAAGAAATTGCGGATCCAAATATAAGAGAAGCAACTAGTATTGGCAGAAAAATAAATGAATTAAACAGCCAGGCTTTAAATATAGACCCTTATTCTATAGAGTCGTTAAACTTTAAAAAGACAATAGATTCTTTAAAAAGAAAACAAAATCAATTTGTAAAAAATTACACTGGAAATGAAGCTAAATACTTTTTAGACTTTAACAATCAATCGGTAGAATATAATAAACTTGAAAACGAAGACGAAGGAAACTTAGACATAACTAATAAGGTAGTTCCTGTTATGCAAAAAATATTAGCTATGAAGGCTAGTAAAGGCTCCAGCGCTGTAGGTATTGATTTCTTAAAACACAGGTCCGAAGGTAGATCTTTGATGGATGAGTTGAATAAACGCATCGACGTATCAACTAAAAAATACGGAGGGAAAATGACTATAAGCGAAGGCTTTGATAGAGGTAGCTGGCAGGGGGCTCTTTCTGAAAAAATGCTACGAAAAAACGCTGAAGAAGGTGTCGTTAAAGGTCAGCAATTTGATAACTTTAAAAATATTAAAGTTAAAGATTTAGTTGATATGTACATTACTAGCAAAGGTTTTATGCGAGAAGGTTTTGGTGATAATTTACAGGGAGTACCTGCTGGTTATACACCCACAAAAGGCGAAGATTCTATGACTCAAGCATATGATTCTGATAGCATTAAAGATTTAGCTGATAGATATTTAAATTATTTAGCAGAAAAAAAAGCATACGAGGTTGGTTATTTAGCTAATATAGATCCAGCTAGTATAAAAAGAACAGGATTTTTTGGAGCTTTTGGAACTTCAGTTGCGGAATCATTTACTTCACCTGAGCAAGTAGAAAGAACATTTGGATCAACAAATTCCGAGATGCTTTCTAAAATAGAAGATATAGCTTTAGCTAATGACATAGAATTATCTCCTGAGCAAAAAAACAACTTTAAAGAAACAATAGGTGAATTTACAGGAACTGCTATAGGACAAGCTCCTAAGTTAGCTCTTGAATTTGGAGTTGCTAATGCTGTTACGGGTGGTATATTAGGCGTTACTGGATTTGGACGTTACTTATCTACTTTAAAAACTGGAAAATATTTTAAAAACGGAATACAAATTAGTAACAAAGAGGTTGCTAATTTAGCTAATGAAGCGGGTTATGGTTTAAAAAACGGTAAAGCTGCTGCTGTTACATCAAATACAGTTAAAAATTTTCTTAAAAGTAAAAAAGCTTCAGGATTAACAAAAAAAGGTGGTGGTATTTTAGATCAAGCAACTGCTTTAGGGGCTGAATCTTTGATTGAAGGTGTGAAAATGGAACAACTATTCGAGGATGGTTTTAACACAGGTCTTATGTTTATACCTGCATCAAGAGCTGTTGGAGCTTTATTTAAAGCCGTACCTAAGTTTAATTTTGTAAAAGGATCTACATATCATAGATTAAATGAACTAGCCTTTAAACCTGCTAAAAGTGGTCTATCCTTAATTCCTGCATCTGAAGGAGCAAGCGTTGGAGAGGCGGTAATTGATGACTTCACGGGGAGGAAAGATTTTAAAACTTTTATAGATGAAAACTTTTCAGATGTTCCTGGATTTGGCGAAGGTGGAATTAATAGAAGGCTACTAGGTCATTTTATAACTGGTTCCGCATTAGGATATGCTCATATTAATTGGAACAATGTTAAGTCTACCACAAACGGGGCAAAAAACATGAATGCTGAAGCTCTAAAAAACTTATATAGTTTAGTAGAGGCTAACGGAAGCCCTGAAAGCGCTAAAAAAAGAGTAATAGAACTAAGAGAGTCTTTAGTATTAAGTGAACCTGAGCAAAAAGAATTAGAAGACAAAGTTAAATATTTAGAAGATTTCTCTAAAAACCAAGCACTTTATAAAATGTCTCAGGACTATTTAGATGCTGGTACTTCTGCTATGGCTGAAACAGATCCTACTATAAGAGCAAGAGAGGCTGAGTTAGAGATACAACAAGCTAAAAAAGATTATAAAAAAACGCACGGAGAAGATTTAAAACTAGATTTAAAACTTGCTGTAAATGGAGAAGGGCTTGACGGTAAAAGTGCTGAGTATACAAAGTTAGGAGAGGGCAAATATAAAATTACTATAGATCAAAGAAAATACAAAAAAGGGCTTATACCCCACGAGCTAGGCCACATGTATTCGGACATTTACAAAATAAATGATCCTAAGGGAATGGGTGAAATAAAAAACTTTTTAGAATCTACAGTAAAAGAACAATTAGGTCAAGATATATTTAGGACTATAAAAGAAGAATACTCTACTAAAACAAAACAAGAAGAAGAAAGTTTTAATGAAGAATATGTAATGGCTCTTATTCAAAAGTTAGGTGAAGGTAATAGTAACTTAATAAGGTCAAACAGTTTTGGTAAAATAAAAATTCAATTACAAAATTTATTTAACAAAAGAATTGCTAAAGTAAAAGGAGAGCCAACAAAGTTAGATATAAATACTCCTGAGCAATTATTAAATGTATTAAGTAGTATAGCATCGGGTAAAAATGTTGCTGCAAAATATAAAGAGTTATCTGGGCTTATTATCAATGGAAACAAAGTTTTTAAAAACACAGGTGAAGTTGTTGGGGTGATAGGTGGATTAGAAAATTCAAATAGAACTAATACTCTTTTAAATAGACAATCTGTTTTATCTGCAAAAGAAAAAAGAACTGAAGCAGAAGAAAAAGAATATCAACAAAATATAGTAGAGATACAAGAAGGTGTTGGTAAAATGGCTGGTAAAAAAGCAAGTGTAGAGCTAGACGCGTTTACAAAAGAACTTGAAGACAAACTTTGGGATGGTGAAATTGATGAATACGAAATGCAAGCTCAGCTAAGTAACTTTAAAGCTAAGCAATCTAGAAAATCAAAAGAAACTACTAAGCCTAAAAAAGAGGTTGATTTAGACGATGTTATAGTAAGCGATACTAAATTAGACGAGTTAGCTGTAAAATACAAGTTAACACCTGAAGATGTCTCAAGAAAAGAAAAAGATGATTTAGAAAATCAATATACAAAACTTGCTATAAATTCTTTGCAAAGATGGGCTTACAGTGGAGGACGTAAAGTTCCTATAAAGGAAGCTATGAAAGATCCTGAAATAAAGAAAGAAATTATTCAGGAAATTGCTATGGAATTTAATAGTGTAATGAAAAATTACAAAGCTGTAAATCCAGAAACAGGTGTTGCTCAAAAACTGAGTACTTATATAGGTAATACAGTTGCTAGAAGGGTAGGTCCTAAAGTTGTTGAAAGATACGCAAGAGATTTACAAAATGTTTCAATGTCATCAGGTGTAGGTGAAAGCTTTACCTCTTCTGAATCAGCTGATCAATATGTACAAGAAGGCGGAGATGCTGGGCTAAAAAGAAAAATAGACCCTTTAAAGTTTGATGTAGCTTCACAAAAAACAATGGCTTTAAATGAGGCTGTATTTCCTGAGTTAGTTGAATTACAAAGAATAGAAAATAAAACAGCAGCGGATGAAGCTAAAATAGAAGAGACAAAAAATAATATAAAAGAAACTATTACTCCTGATTATATTCAAAGTGAAATTGCACCAAAAGTAGGTGAAGTTTTATTCGATATAGATGCTAAAAAATTAACAGAAGCTAATGTAGCAATTACCTATGCTGAACCTATAGTTGATGGTATTAAGCAGCTATCTGAAGCTAAAAAAATTCAAACATATTTCAGCAAAGGGCAGAATGCAAAAAATTATATTAAAATATTACCTGAATTTAATGTTGCTAGAACAGAAGCTGAAACAAGTAATCCTTTAGAAACAATATTAGTTGACCCTGAAATAAAAGGTAGATCTGTATTAAAGGCTAATAATTTAAAGAAATACTTTTATGAAAAATATGTTGATCCAAGATCTAAAACAGATAAAGAAAGGGCTGTTACAGATCCATCTGGAAGAAGTAAAGGTAAAAAAGTACAGACAGGTGTTGTTAGATTAAAACCTCAATTTAGAGGTGAAATATCTCCAGAAACAGTACAAGGCTTTTTAACTGAAATGGGTATTACTCCTTCTGGAGAAATGAATATACCTCCTTCTAAAAGAGTTAACGGTAAAGATTTAAGATCAGTTCTAGGTAGATTTTTATTAGGTAATGCAAAATTACTATCAAATTTAACAGCAAATAAAATTGCTAGACAAAAAATTGAAAGTTTTGAAATTAATATTCCAAAAGAAATAGATCAAATTTTAGCAAACATAAAGTCAGGCACAAGTCCAAATATGGCATCTGTAGAACTAGATGCGTTTATAAAGAAATTTGTTGAAAGTCAAGGTTACAGGAGTAAAGAACAATATATAGCCGCAGACCAAGAAATTAAAACTATTAGATCAGAAATATCAAAAAATTTAACAGATCTAGATTATTTAAAAAAGTTGAATGAACTTCATGGTATAGAAATAAGCTCTAAAGATTTATTAGAGCCTATGGCCGACTCTTCTTCAGGTATTCAAAATTTTAGCTATAAAGAATTAGTTAGATTTGGAGAACAAAAAAGAAAGTTTGCTGAGTTTTTACCTAAAGAATTTTCACAAATAAGAGGTTTATCTGGCTATATATTAGGTAGACAATATAGAAATGATTTAACAGGCTTTAAAAGCTTAGGTAAAGAAGACGCTATTAAAAAAGTAGTTAATGAAAAAGGAGAAGAAATGTTTATTGATCAACTTCAAGACATTATACTTCCTACAGCGGAGCTTAATAAATTATTAGATGTAGATGTTAGCAGCAACAAATACAGTTTTGAAACAAAAAAACTATCTACTGAGCTAAATGATATTTTAAAAGGTAAAACACTAGAATCAATTACTAACCAAAGAGCTAAAACTTTAAAAACAAATTTAAAGAAAGCTCAAAAAAACAAATCAAAACAAGAAGAAATCATTAAAGCGGCGGTAAATGATAAAGCGAACAACAAAGCTAGAAATATAGCATTAAATTTACTTAATAGCTTGAAAGTTGATTATGTTAAATCAACAAAAAAAGGCAGTAAAGAAAGAAAAGAGGCTTTGACATATATGACTAGGCTAGCCATTTCTACATCAAATATTCATTATGGGGAAAAATCTTTAGTAGAAATAGTTGGAGGAGTTACAGGTAAGGGTGAATTTTATTTAGAACATTTAGATACCGCAACAAAAACGGGGCTTAGAGGATTAGACAATATATATTTTGGCACAAACAATAAGCTACAAAGTAGAGCTATGCTAGTACCTAAAACTTTTGCAGCAAACATGGATAAAAAAGTTAGCAAGACTTCCATGAATGGCATACTGAGACTTATTCCTTTTGCAAAAACGAATAATATACTTATAAAAAACAATAAAGGAAAAGTAGTAAAATTTAAAGAGTACCTTAAGAATCCAGAAACATGGACAATAAACGATCTTAAAGCTCACGCTCAAGAAGTTAAAGAAGCTGAAAATACAGAAAGAGCATCTTTAGATCTTAGTAAAGCCTTTAATAAAATAATAGAAGGCAAGACCGGTATAAAAGCTAGCGATGTGTATAGCAAAAGTAGAGGTATCAAATCTGGTAAAGGTAAAGGTATACTAGATATAATACCACCGTCCGCGGAAGACTTTGTAGGGTTACTCTATAAAACTTTAGGTAAAGGAAAAGAAGGTAATGCTCAAATGGCTTGGTATAAAAAAAATTTAATAGACCCTTTTGCTCGAGGCGACGAAGCTATTACTAATGAAAGGAATGCTTTAATGCGAGACTTCAAGCAAGTTAAAAAAGAAATTGTAAAAAGTATCGGAGGAACAGATTTTAAAGGTGTATCTCCTTTAACTAAAAAGCTAAAGGCTACTATAGGTGATCAAATCTACACAGGAGAAGATGCTGTTAGAATGTACATATGGAAAAAGCAAGGTATGGAAATACCTAATATAGATAAAGCTGAAGTAGACGCAGCGGTAGCTGAAGTTGCTAAAGATCCTATGCTTGCAGATTTTGCAAACAAAATTAGAACAATAAATAGAGGTAGACCATATACAGCTCCAGAGAATCAATGGGTTGGTGGTAATATTGCTACAGACTTTTTAGCAGGTGTAAACACTGAAGGTAGAGCAAAGCATTTAGAAGAGTGGCAAGCTAATGTAGATGCAGTATTTTCTAAAGAAAATATGAATAAGTTAGAAGGAGCTTTTGGTACAAATTACAGAAAGGCTATGGAGAATATGCTGAAAAGAATGAAGACTGGTAAAAATAGAGATGTTCCTAAAGATAAATTAAGTGGTAGAGTTACTGATTGGATTAATAATTCTACAGGAGCTATTATGTTCTTTAACCAAAGATCAGCAGTACTTCAGTTAATGTCAGCCACTAACTTTGTTAATATGTCAGATAATAATATATTTAGTGCAGGTAAAGCGTTTGCAAATCAACCTCAATACTGGAAAGACTTCAAAATGTTATTTAATTCAGAATATCTTAAAAACAGAAGAGGAGGTCTTGAGTTTAACGTTACTGAATCTGAAATTGCAGATATAGCTAAGCAAGGAGGTGTCAGCGGTGTAATTTCTAAAATATTAAAAATAGGATTTACACCAACGCAAATAGCAGATAGTTTTGCTATTGCTGCAGGTGGATCTACTTTCTTTAGGAATAGATATAAAACCTATTTAAAAGAAACTAATGCTGAAGGCGAAAAAGTTTATACTGAAAAAGAAGCAAAAGAGAAAGCATTTTTAGATTTTAAAGAGACAGCTGAAGAATCACAACAATCAAGCAGACCAGATAAAATTAGTCAACAACAAGCAAGTGACTTAGGTAGACTTTTATTATCTTTTGCAAACACACCTAGTCAGTACGCTAGAATAATTAAAAAAGCTACATTGGATCTTAAAGATGGTAGAGGGGATGCTAAAAGCAATATATCTAAAATAGCTTACTATTCGTTCTTAACAAACTTAGTTTTTAACGGTATGCAAAAAGCTTTATTTGCTGAAGCAATGGGAGATGACGACGAAGAACCACGTAATGCTGCTGAAAGAAAAGCAAAAGAAAAAAGACAATCTAAATATATAGATGTAGCTAATGGTATGATAAGTTCATACTTAAGAGGTACTGGCGTTAGAGGTAATGTCTTAAGTACACTTAAAGATATGGGTCTTGAAATATACAAACAACAAGGTAAAACTGTTCAAGATTATGACAGGGTTGCAGATGCTGCTTTAGGGTTTTCACCACCTATAAGATATAAGTATATACAAATGAAAAGCGCTGGGCGAAAGTTCACATTTCCAGGTAGCAGAAAAGAAGTAAAAGAAAAGCTTTTAGATATAGACAGTCCTGCTTTAATGGCGACTGCTCAGTATACGTCAGCTCTTACAAATATTCCTCTTGACAGAGCTCTTAAAAAAATAAACAATATAGTACTAGCTAGTAACAGTGAGCTTGAAGAAATTCAAAGAATAGGATTAATATTAGGTTGGTCTACATATGATTTGAATATACCTAAAAAAGGACGTGCTAAAAATAAAACATCAAAATATAAAACATCAAAGTATAAAAAATCAAAATATAAATGAAATTAAAATACTTTACATACGAAGAGTTTGATTCGCCTGATGTTCAAGGTAGTGGCCAGTTAATGAATGAAGAGTTACTTAATATGCTTGACATCGTTAGAAAAAAGTACGGTAAATCTATTGTTATTAACTCAGGTTACAGAACTGCAAAGCATAATGCTAAAGTAGGTGGAACCCCTGAATCATCTCATACAAAAGGTTTAGCAGTTGATATTGCATGTAATAATTCTACTGACAGATTTAAATTAGAAGGTATATTAAGAGAAGTTGGATTTAAAAGAATTGGTATTGCTAAAACTTTTATTCACGCTGATATAGATAAAGATAAAGCACAAAACGTATTATGGACTTATTAAAAATAAAATTATGAAACTAACAAAAGGATCACCATTTCAATTAAAAGATGCATGTTACCATAAGGTAAAGAAGCAATACAAAGTATTTCCTTCAGCGTATGCAAGTGGAGCAATAGCTAAGTGTAGAAAAAATAAAGGTAAAAAATAATGAGACAGTCACCGTTGTTTGTTAGAAAAACAAAAGAGGGTGCAAACCTTAAGCGCTGGTTTAAAGAAAAATGGACTGACGAAAAAGGTAACCCTTGTGGATCTACTAAGAATAAAAACACTAAAAAGTGTAGACCTAGTAAAAGAATTAGCGGTGATACCGTAAAGACTTGGAGTGAAATGTCTTCAGCAGAAAAGAAAAAAGCTGTAGCTGAAAAGAAAAGAGTTGGGATGGGTAAAAGAGCATCCAATATAAAAAGAAAGAAATAGGAGTAAAGATTATCAGGCGTACCATACCTGCAATTCCTATAAAAGAAAGGGCCCTCGTATTGAGAGCCCTTTTTCTATTTTATATGTATAGATTATTCAGTTTTTTATACACATTAGTTTTTATATGTATCAAAAAGTCATAACTTTTAGCCTTTAGCCATCGCAAGCTAAGCAATCTTCACTCATTGCTTGATCAGCTATATCACCTCTTAAAACAGATTCTGTTCTAGTGTAATATACGGTTTTAACACCTTTCTTCCAAGCTTCATAATGAACTTTGTTTAACCATTTAGGTGTAGCTTCAGAAGGAAAAGCTAAGTTTAAACTAACTGACTGATCTATATATTGCTGTCGTATACCAGCTTGATTAACTAATTCCAGTTGGTTAATCTCTTTAAAAGTTCTAAACACCTCCTTAACAGGAATGCTATGACCCATAGTAATACTATCAAGAGCCTCGATATCTTGTACACTACCTCCGTCAGCCAATATTTTATTCCATGTTTCATTTGTATTTAGTTTGTGTTTCTTTAATAGTTTAACTAGCGTCGGGTTTTTCCTAATGAAAGTCCCCTTCGCACTTTGCTCTGTAAAAACATTCGCAGCCCACGGCTCAATACCAGGAGAAACATTACCACTGAGCTTGCTATTAGAAACAGTAGGAGCAATAGCCCGTAAATGAGTATTACGCATACCCGTCCCAACACACCAGAGAGGCTCGCCGTAAATTTCGGCCAAAGCTCTTGATGCCCTTTCACTTTCAATTTTAATCTGCGAAAATATTTTCCTAGTTTCAAACTGAGATAATAAACCTTCGAAAGGAATACCTTTCTCTTGGAGATAGGTGTGCCATCCGAGTACACCAAGTCCCAGTGCTCTCCCTTTCTGCGCAGATCGAATAGCATTTTCAAACCCGCGAAGTCCCTTGGCTCTTTGAATAAATTCCTCCATAACTCCATCAAGAAAGAAGATAGAGTCATATATAATATTAGTGTCTTTCCACTCTTCATACTTTGCTAAATTTAATGATGATAAACAACATACAAAACTGTGGTTTTCATCTGTGTGTAATGTAA
>ERZ1039804.1688-NODE-1688-length-12137-cov-4.788859_pt1 | contig 12137 bp, 16 predicted proteins | sample MGYA00383089_ERZ1039804 | MGnify/ENA primary metagenome ERZ1039804 (study PRJEB29581, sample SAMEA5548359) | metagenome | biome: marine; feature: coastal; material: water | depth 1 m | study: Short-term variability in the microbial, nano- and picoplankton...
AGATGAATGAGTATTTTGAAGTACACGGATGCACATTAATACTTTTTGTGAATCACATATTCAATAAAGTGATAGACAAATAAAACCAAATAGAGATGAACATAATACAATTATGCCTTAGAGATAGGGATGAAAACGGAATAGAAAATGATTAGGAAGTATAGACATATCAGAGAGATACAGAAGTATCTTCAGATGCTGATGATTGATCAGGTGAATCTAAGTATTCAGGCATCAAGATTTGGTTGGACAGAAGAGATCCAGATACAAATAACTAACTCAGCACTATTGATAAGAAAGTATCAAAGGAGATTGAGGCTAATAAGAATGTAATGAGTAAGAGTGAACAAACCTTAGTGAATAGGAAGAATCTAGAGATGCTATTGCATATCCTGATTCAGGTGCATATGAGAGGGCAACTTTCCAGAGATGAGCAGAACTTCTTAGCTAACTTTGTGGATCTCCCTCCTGCTCCTGCAACTCCTAACAGATCACAGAGGAGGATGAATCAGCAGATGATAAATAAGATCATCAGAGATGAGAGAAAACGCAACATAAAAGAATAGGGTTTTATAATTATGGAAAGAGTAGATATCAGACAGGTAAGATCAAATCCTGATAATCCTAGATTCATCAAAGGAGATAAGTTTGAGAAGTTAGTGAAGAGCATCAGGGAGTTCCCTCAGATGTTAGAACTTAGACCTATTGTAGTGAATAAGGATATGATTGTTCTGGGAGGGAATATGAGATTGAAGGCTTGTGAGGAAGCAGGAATTGAACAAGTACCTATCATATTTGCAGATAATCTCACAGAGGAACAACAGAAGGAATTTATCATTAAGGATAATAGTTCATTCGGTGAATGGGATTGGGATCTTCTAGCTAATGAATGGGATCTTCAGGATCTAGAGGATTGGGGTTTAGAGATTCCTAATCTAGATGATGAGGTAGATGAATTAGAGGATGGAGAGGAGATTGAATTGCCTCAAAGTGTACAGGTAGAACCTCCAAAGGAATACATCCTGATTATGGCAGAGCCTAATTCTGTTGATTGGGAAGATCTCAAAGAAACTCTACAACTAAAGATGGTTAGAAGAGGAGGATATAAAAAGGGATCAGCATTTGATGCAGTATCATTAGAGAGAGTTTTGGAATGGAGTGATCTAAAAGAAAGAATCAATGCTGATAGCAGTACCAAGTAAGGGGAGAGCAGGACTCACCACAACAAATAAGATATTACCTAACCTAAGCACATTCTTTATTCCAGAGAGTGAATATCACCAATACAAGGGGATAGTGAAAAACATTGAATGTGTACCTAAGGAAGTGAGGGGAATAACCGCTACAAGGAATTGGATTCTAGAAAATACAGATGAGCAATGGGTTGTGTTTCTGGATGATGATGCGAAGAATGTAGGATATAATAAATTAGAGGAGAGAAAGACTAAGAAGATTGAGATCAGGGAGGAAGGATTCTGGGCTGAAGAGTTTTTAAAATACTTTGATTTAACAGAGCAGTTAGGCTATAAGATTTGGGGAACAAGAACTGAATCATCACCTAGAGGAACATACCCTTACAAACCTTTTCTAACTAGGTCTTATGTTACTGCATCATGTATGGGAATAGTTAATGATGGAGAATATCTATTTGATCCTGATTTTAAAGTGAAGGAAGATTATGAGATATGCTTGAGGCATATAAGAGATAAGGGAGGAATATTAGCAGTACGATATTTGCATTGGGAGAATGAGCATTGGACAACAGATGGGGGATGTAAGGATTACAGAACTATTGAGATGGAAAGAGATGCTATCAAAAGACTAATAAAATTATATCCTAGTATGATCTCTTCAGCGAAGAGGAAAGCTAATGAGTTCACTATTAAATTAAATCTGTGATGGACAAAACTGAACAACATAAAAAGGCAATGATAGAAGCCTTAGAGAAATCTCTAGGAGTAGTAACATCTGCCTGTAAGAGTGTAGGAATAGGAAGAACTACTCATTACTTATGGTTAGAGAAAGATCCTGAGTATAAGAGAGCGGTAGATGATATTTCAAATGTAGCACTTGATTTCGCAGAATCACAATTACATCAACAGATAAAGGGAGGTAATCCAACCTCAACAATCTTCTATCTAAAGACTAAAGGAAAGAAGAGAGGATATGTAGAGAGACAGGAGATATCTCATGAGGGATTAAAGACATTCCAGATAGAGGAAGTGGATGAGCAAGATCCAAGTTAACAAGGTCTATGGACATCTAAAGAGATCAGATAAAAAGATCATAGTTGAGCAGGGAGGAACAAGGTCTGGAAAGACATACAATATTCTCCTTTGGCTCATTTTCTATTATTGCACTAATCATGAGGGCAAGACAATCACCATAGCTAGAAAGACCTTTCCTGCGGTGAGATCATCTGTGATGAGAGACTTTCTTGATATCCTGAAGGGAGCAGGAATCTATCAGGAGGAGAAGCATAACAAATCCAATTCTGAATATATCCTCAACGGAAATCTTGTGGAGTTTATATCTATGGATCAACCTCAGAAGATTAGAGGTAGGAAGAGAGATCTTGCTTTTCTAAATGAGGCTAACGAACTCACCTTTGAAGATTGGCAGCAAATAGTATTCAGGACTAACGGCAGGATTATTCTGGATTATAACCCCTCAGATACATTCCATTGGATATATGATAGAGTAATACCAAGAGATGATGCAGATTTCTATCAAACAACCTACCTAGACAATCCATTCCTAGATGATACTATCATTCAGGAGATAGAGAGACTGAAGGAAACAGATGAGCATTATTGGAGGGTTTATGGATTAGGAGAGAGAGGAACAAACAGAGCACAGGTATTTCAATTCACAACTATCCAGAAGATACCTGATCAGGCTAAGTTCCTATCATTTGGATTGGACTTTGGATTTACTAATGATCCTAGTGCATTGGTAGGATGTTATCAGGAAGGGAACAATCTATACTTTGAGGAACTGCTATATTCTACTAGGCTAACTAATCAGGATCTAGACAGAGAATTTAAGAAGTTAGAGATAGGGAGATATGATGAGATCTATGGAGATTCAGCAGAACCTAAATCAATAGAAGAATTGCATAGGATGGGATGGAATATTAAACCTACTGCAAAGGGAGCAGATTCAGTCAATGCAGGAATTGATATGTTGAAGAGATACAAGATTCATATCTTAGGGGCTAACTTGATGAAGGAGATGGAGAATTATAAATGGATGGAGGATAAGAATGGTAACCTCCTGAATAAGCCAGAGGATAAATGGAATCACTTGATTGATGCATTGAGATATGGTATATACAACAAACTAAGCAAACCTAACTATGGGAGATACACAATCCGTTAAGATTACAATACCTGAGCATCTAGGAGATATCAAGCTAGGGAAGTATAAGGAGTTCATCATTAATGCTGATGAGGAGAATGGTGATCAGTTGGCTCTATATTATTTCTGTGGGTTGGATGGAGATATGCAGGAGGGTATGAAGAAGAAGGATCTGGATGAGATAAGGAATCAGCTAGGAGAAGTATTATCTGAGAAACCTGCACTTACTAAATCATTCCAATACAATGGGAAGGAGTATGGATTTCATCCCAAATTAGAGGATATATCATTAGGGGAATACATAGATCTAGATACATACCTGAAAGAGCCTTATAAAGAGGCTGAGAAGATATTAGGGGTATTGTATAGACCTATAACAAAGAAGATGTTTGGTAGGCATAGCATTGAGAATTATGATCCTGATAAGCACAATGGATTAGGCTTTCAAGATTTAGGTGCTGATATATTTCTAGGTTGTCTGCTTTTTTTTTATCGTATCGTAACGGACTTACAAATAACTTTCCTGAAATCTTTGGAGAAGGAGAAGAATCAGGATATGATGCACAATCACAATTCAGTAGTAAGTGGGGATGGTATGGAGTCGTATATCAAATTGCTCAAGGCAATCTCCTCAGATTTGAGGAAGTAACAGAGTTACCATTGAGAACTGCTCTTACATTTCTGGAGTATGAGATTGATAAGAATAATGTGGAGAGATCATTGATGAAAAAAAATAACCATTAGTATTAGGTTATTAAGATTCTTTTTTAATATCTTTGATTATCATTAAAAAGATAGAGAGATGAAAAACACAACCATTACATTAACAGAGGCAGAACTTAGACTTTTAAATCAAGCACTAAGAACTAGAATGAATCATGAAAGAGATGATGATAAGTACATTCAATTTATGCGTCTAAAAGACAAATTGAATCTAATAACTTTGATTTAAGATGATGAGTTTATATGATAAGTTAAGCCCAGAGGCATTAGCAACATTAGAGCAGGAGAGAGAGAAGTATACTGCAACTGCTGAGGTAGTAGAGAGAGCATTGAAATCTCATGATTACATTATAGATATTCCATTAGGGATCTGCCAGAGCATAGCACTTACATTTAATTTTAAGTGTACATTGTTGAACCTTATAGAATTTTTTGAGTAATGGATTATCTGGATAGAGAGTTAGCAAGTTATCAATATCATCAGGATGCTACCTGTGAGAATTGTGGAGGATGTTTGATAGAGGAGTATTTTGATTGTCATTGTGAAGAAGAAGATGATGAGCATTTAGGTATCTAGGTGGTTCTAGATTTTGTTAGGTAGGAGAGAGGGCTGTGGTGGCTCTCTCTTTTTTTTAGCCCTATTTTAGCGAATAGGGTTTTTTAATTGTATGAAGAAAGGATATTATCAAATTACAGAAGCATTAGAAGGTGCTGCATCAGCAAATGATATGATAAACCAAGTTACTTGGGGGAACATCTTTGATCTGGATTTTAGAAAGCAGGATATGTTTCCAATAGCACATATCATTACAGGGAGTGCAGTATTGGAGGAGAGGACTATAACTTATGAGTTTGATTTGCTAGTAATGGATGTAGTGGATTATTCTAAAGATTCTAAGGATCTCATTGAGGGGAATATGATGAAGCAGGATATCTACCATAGAACACTTGCAGCAATATCTGAGATATTAGCAACCTTCAGGAGAGGGACAGAGTATGATGCTTATTTTAGGTTAGCTAATGATCCTGTTGCAGAACCATTTGATGAGGAGATGGAAGCAACTATATGCGGATGGAAAGCAACCCTTCAGATAGAGGCAATAAATCCTAACAACATCTGCTAATGGATAATACTAAGAAGGCATTAGAGAAGTTCGGGAAATACTTAGTTAAGGAATCTAGAAAGAACCTTACTAGGAAGAAGAAGAATGTAACTAGCAGCCTTTATGATTCTTTAGATTATCAGGTAAAGGCAATGCCCAATTCATTTGAGTTTGACTTCCTGATGGAAGAGTATGGTGAATGGGTAGATAAGGGAAGGAAAGCAGGGAAGAATCCTCCATTCTCACCTCTCAGGAAATGGGTACAAGATAGGAGAATACAATTCAGAGATAACTCAGGTAGATTCCAGACATATGATCAGACTGCTTGGGCAGTTGTTAAGAGCATTGGGAAGAAGGGCATTGAGCCTTCAAACTTTTATACTAGACCTTTCAATCTAGGATTCCAGAAGTTACCTAATGAGGTTGCTGAGGCATATGCTTTAGATGTGGAGGAGTTTCTTGAATTTACTATTGACAAATTAAACGAACAATACAAGGATGGCACTAATTAGTCCAACAGGGTTGCTAGGGGTTAGATCCCCAATAATGATTTCATGGGATGGAACAAGTTCAGTAACTATGCAACAATTCAAGCTAGAGATATATGCTTGGACAGGGGCAAAGGGATCAAGACCTTCAGATCCTGTTTATACGATTGATAGAACATCTGGATTTGTGGATGTATATCCCAATGCTGATATTGCTCCTTTATTGCAGGACTTGTTTAATCAGAAGCTAGATAAGATATCAGTAGAAGAGCCTGATAATCTAGGAACAGATTCTGTTCTGTGGATGCAGATAGATTATACCATAGGATATACTGATTCAACTCCTGCATCAGTTCAGGATACAGGATCAACTGATAAGGTATTGATAACAGATGGATATTCTGATTTCTTAGATGGAGTGAATAAGGATCTAGGAGCAGTATTCTTAGTTCAGGGAGATGAGAGATATCTATCAGGACTTGATACCTACAACTTGCCTGTTTTCTTAGGGGATACAGGAAGTGATTTTCAATCAGATCATAGGAAGATAAAATATACAGGATCAGATGCCTCAACAGATACATTTCTTATCTCAGACTTTGTAGATAGAACATCTAACCTAGCTGAGAATAGAGTTGTATTGATTCCTGCAGGAGTTCCAAACCTAACGAACTTTAATGCAATTGAAGGAGCAGCTACATTCACAGATCCTGATGGATTAGATTGGTATGATATAGAGATTCTGGATAATTCAAATGTGGTGCAGGATAGCATCAGAATATACAATCAATGTGAGGCAAAGTATAGCCCTGTTCAGTTGCAGTATGTGAATAGAAATGGGATGTGGGATAGCCTAACATTCTTTAAGAGAAAGGATGAGGATATAGCTATCAGCAAAGAGACATACAGGCAACAGGTAGGATCAGCATCATCATCAGGATATACTTGGGCAGATAACTCCAGAGGATTGAGGACATACAATCATGAGGTTAGAAAGACTACTACCTTAAACACAGGATTTGTAAATGAGGGATTGATTGATGAGATTCAGGATATGATGATGAGTGAGTATGTAATCATGACTATCAATAGAACAACTTACAGAGATGGAGTGGGATATGTTATAGGACAAGATTTCAGAGCAGTAAACATTACCACAGGATCATTGAGAGTACAGAAGCATATCAATGATAAGACAATCAATTACACATTACAGGTAGAATTTGCAACTCCTGAGAATGCAATGCTATGATAGAGATATATATTGGATCAGAGAAGTTAGATCTGTTTAAGGATGAGGATGTGAATATCACATTGAGCATTCAGAATGTGAAGGATATCAGTAAACTATTTACAGACTTCACTCAGAATTTCTCACTTCCTGCATCTAGGAATAACAATGATATCTTCAAGCATTATTACAATAGTGATGTATCTGGAGGATTTAGTGCATCATTAAGGCAGGATGCTATTATCTATTTGAATAAGGAAGTATTCAGAGAGGGGAGCATTGAGTTGAATGGCGTTAATATGGAGAATGGAAAGCCTTCAGCATATGAGGTTGTATTCTTCTCAGCAGGGGTGAATCTAAAGGACTTATTTGGAGAGGATGAGTTGATTGATTTAGATTTATCAGCATATGATCATTCCTATTCAGGATCTGTGATTAGGGGAGCAATGGAAGGGACTACTCCTCTTCATTCTGGGAATGTTATTTATCCATTGATATCTCCTGTTGGAGATTGGTATTATGATTCTAGTTCCTCAGATCACAATGATAATGATATAGCATGGCACTCAACAAACAATACTCATGGATTAGATTACTTTGAGTTGAAACCTGCTATTAAGATTAGTAAGTTGATAGATGCGATAGAGAGCAAGTATTCAATCACTTTTACAAGCACATTCTTTGGAACAAGTAAGTTCACAGACCTATTCCTTTGGGGACATAGGAGAGAAGGATATATGTTCAAGGATCAGGAGAATGGATTTACTGCTCAGAAGATAAATTTCACCTCAGCAACAGGAACAGGATTTGACATCACAGAAGATGTAGCAACAATACCTTCTACCTATTCAGATTTGCAATGGAGATATAGTATAACATCAACAAGTGATTATCAGGTTCATTTCTTTATCAATGGTGCATACTATTCTAGCAGATCTCATTCAGGGAATGTTACAGATGCAACAATGTTTTTTGTAGGTCTTAATACAGGTGATGAGATACAGATGAGATTCTCACCTCCTGTGAATTGGGATGGTAGTACAATCACCATAACCTCAGCAAGTGCATCAGGGAGAGACTTTGATACTCCTAGCACTATCCTATGGACTGCTAGTAGGTCAACATCACAATCATTCACCACAGATGTAGAGATGAGTGATCAGATGCCTGAGATGAAGATTTATGATTTCCTATCTGGATTGGTGAAGATGTTCAATCTAGTTATTGAGCCTACTTCTAAAACTGCATTTAACCTTGAGCCATTGGATGATTGGTATTCTTCAGGATCAACATATGAGATCACAGAATATGTAGATACAACATCTCAGAAGGTTAACAAGCCTGAATTATATAAGAGGATATCATTCAAGTATCAGGAGGCTGATAGCTATCCTATGAGAGCATATAGAGAGACTAATGGAGGTAGAGGATATGGAGATCTAAATGCTGATTTCACTTTTGATGGAGGAGAGTTAGTTACTGAATCAACATTTGAGATAATGAGATATCAGAAGTTGGATGATCTGAATAATGGAACAACTAATTTCCTAGTAGGTAAAAGCATAGATAAAGAGAAAGATCCATACATCAATTCTCCTGTTATATTTTACTCTTCAGGTACATTAGATATCACATCCTATCCAATAGGATTCCTAGATGAGACTGAGAGAACTACAACGGCATCTAACCAAGTATATTTATGTGCTAATGTAAATAATACTACTGCTGAAGATGTTACCCAGATGCTAACCTTTGGACAGGAAGTAGATCCATTACATGAGCAGAGTTATACTCAGACCTTATACAATCAGTTTTGGGAGGATTATGTAACGGATTTATATTCTACTAGCAGGAGGTTGTATTCAATGAAAGCGATATTACCATATAGCATCACATCCAGATTGAGGATGAATGATAAGCTAAGTATCAATGGAAAGAAATATATCATCAATCAGATGAAGATTAACCTAAGGACAGAGGAGGCAGATATTGAACTTCTAAACGATATATGATGCAATTGGATTTTATAATTGAGCAACTCAGTATTCAAGAGGCAACAAATCAGGATCTGATGATTGCAAAAGGACAATGGAAGATTCTTACTAAGTGGAGAGAAGCAAAGGAACAGATTAGATGGCAATTAAGAAAGAGGTAGAAATTGGTGTAAACACTAAGAAGGGCAAGAAGAATGTTGATGAATTAAACGAATCAACAAAGAAGACTGCTCAATCAATGGCTGATCTGGAAGATGCTGCTGATAAGTTTACAGGAGGTTTCATTACAGGATTAAAGAAAGGTGCTGCTGCATTAAAAGGAATTGGTGCAGGGATTATAGATGGTATTAGAAACATCAAAAAATTCAGGCTTAGTAGCATTGCTACATTCAAGAGCATCAAAATAGGAATTGCCTCAACAGGTATCGGTTTACTTATTTTAGCAATAGGATCTCTAGTTACTTATTTTACTCAAACTCAAAAAGGTGCAGATAAGTTAAAACAGGCTTTCTCAGGTATTGGTGCAGTTATTAGTGTTTTAGTTGATAGGCTTTCAACTTTCGGAGGCGGATTAGTTAAAATATTATCTGGAGATTTCTCAGAGGGGGTTGATATGCTTAAAAATTCATTCAAAGGATTAGGAGATGAGATAAGGAATGAATCAGCAGCAGCAGTTCAGTTGGCTAAGGATATGCAGGATCTAGAAGATCAAGAAATCTCAATGATTGAAGTAAGAGCAAAGAGATTAGCTGATATTGAAGCATTAAAATTAGTTGCAGCAGATGAAACAAAAAGCACTAAAGAAAGAACTCAAGCATTAAAAGAAGCAATAGATTTAGAGAAACAATTAGCTGATGAGGAAATAGCACTTGCAGAAGAAAGGGCTAGAATTATATCAGAACAAAATGCTTTAGGTGAATCCACTAGAGAGGATATGCAAGAAGAAGCAGAGGCTAATGCTAGAGTTATTGAATTAAATGCTCAAAGGGATTCAAGGCTTAAGGAATTAATAGCTACATATAACTCACTTAATAAACAATTAAATGAGAATACTGAAGTAACTGATGAGAATGCAGAAGCACAGGCTAAACTCAATGAGGAGATAGCTAAGAGAGATGAAGCCCTAGCAGCAGAACAGGCTAAGTTACAGGAGGGTTTATCAGCAGAATATGATGCTATATTACAGGCTCAGAATGATGCTGAGACAAATGAATTAAATGCAGTAGAGGATAAGTACAACAGACTTATTGAAAAGGCAGCAGAATATGGCTTTGATGAGATTGAACTCAATAAACTCAAGAATGAGGAGATTGCTAAAGTCAATAAGAAATATGATGATGAAGATTCTGCTAGAAAGAAGAAGAAAGCAGAAGATGATAAAGCAGTTCAGGAGGCTACACTTGGAGCAATAGCAGGAGCATTAGGATCATTATCTAATTTAGCAGGAAAAGATGCTAAGGCAGGGAAAGCATTAAGTGCTGCACAGGCAGTTATCAATACATACTTAGGTGCTACTAAGGCATTAGGTCAGGGAGGTATTGCAGGGCCAATAGCAGCAGCAGGAGTTGTAGCATCAGGTCTTGCATCTATTAGGCAAATATATGCTACTCCAATTCCTAGCACTTCTGGAGGATCAGGAGGAGGCGGAGGAGTGCCAAGACCACAGATATCAACTCCTAGCATAGCACCTAGATTTGCATTAGATACGGCAGCATCTGATTTAGGAAACCAGATTACTCAATCTCTACAAGGGCAACCTGTGAGAGCATATGTGGTAAATCAGGATATTCAGAACGCAAATAAGTTAGATAGAAAAATAAAAGAAACGGCAACACTAGAATAATATGAAGTTTTTTGAGTTAGTATTGGATGAGGAGAAGCTATTGCATGGTATAGATGCAATCAGTATTGTAGAGCATCCTGCAATAGAGGAGGATTTTATCACCTTGAGCAAAGATTACAAATTTGAGTTTAAGGAGGTAGATCTTGAAAAGAGAGTTCTGATGGGTGCTGCTATGATTCCAGAGAAGCCTATTTATAGGAGAGATCAGGATGAGGAGTATTATGTATTCTTTACGAAGGAGACTATCAGGAGAGCATCTGAATTATATCTCATGAATGGTAAGCAGGGCAATGCTACCCTAGAACATCAGGAGAAGATCACAGGCTTATCATTGGTTGAGAGTTGGATCATTGAAGATCCTGAGAAAGATAAGAGCAGAGCCTATGGCTTAGAGTACCCTGTGGGAACATGGATGGTTTCAATGAAAGTTAATAATGAAGATATCTGGGAGGAATATGTCAAAAGTGGAAAGGTCAAAGGGTTTAGCATTGAAGGATGGTTCATGCAAAGAGAATCCACTATTGAACTCAGTTCTCAATTATCAGAAATTGAATCAGAAGAAGCAGATCATCTCCTATCACTTTATCTATTGGGAGTAATAAAGGCTACTATCAAAGATGATAAGAGATACAAATCAGGAAGAAAGTTGGAGATGGAATCATTTAGGGACTACCCTGATTCAGTATCTAACAATGCCAAGAGAGGGATTGAACTCAATGAGAAGGGAGGAAATAAATGTGCTACTCAAACTGGGAAAATTCGTGCCCAGCAACTCAGCCAAAAACGCCCTTTAAGCCTACAAACCATCAAGAGGATGTATTCATACCTGAGCAGAGCGCAGGAGTATTATGATGAGGGAGATAAAGAATCCTGTGGATATATCTCTTACTTATTGTGGGGAGGTCTATCAGGCAAGAGATGGTCAGAAAGTAAATTGAAAGAATTGGGTGAGATATGAAAATAACCCAAAAAGATAGTTTTAAGTTGTTTAATTAGAAAAGTTCAGAAAAATGAATTTAACAGAAGTGTTTAAGAAGATTGAAATGGCATTAGCACCTACGGAAGATGTTGCTCCAGAAATTCAAGAAAAGATTGAGATGGCTACAATGAAACTTGCTAATGGCATAGTGCTAGAAGCAGAATCATTTGAAGCAGGAGAGAATGTGTTCTTGATTGGTGAGGATGATGAGAAAGTAGCTGCTCCTGTTGGAGAGCATGAATTGGAAGATGGCAAGATCCTAGTTATTGAAGAGGAAGGAGTTATTAAGGAAATCAAGGATGCTACTGAAGAGGTTGTTGAAGAAGCACCTGTTGCTGAAGAAGAATCTACTGAGATGGCTGAAGAGATGGAGTATGTAAGCAAAGAAGAGTTTACTGCTGCAATGACAGAGATAA
>ERZ1039804.1701-NODE-1701-length-12071-cov-5.413449_pt1 | contig 12071 bp, 10 predicted proteins | sample MGYA00383089_ERZ1039804 | MGnify/ENA primary metagenome ERZ1039804 (study PRJEB29581, sample SAMEA5548359) | metagenome | biome: marine; feature: coastal; material: water | depth 1 m | study: Short-term variability in the microbial, nano- and picoplankton...
CTGATATCTCTTGGAACGAAACTGGCGAAGAAGCTGTTCGCAACTTCAAGAAAGGCGAAGAAGTTGAAACAGTTGTACTCAGCATCGATGCAGAGCGCGAGCGCATCTCACTGGGTATCAAGCAGCTGTCTGACGACCCGTTCAACAACTATGTAACCGAGAACGACAAAGGCGCAATTGTTAAAGGCATCGTCAAAGAAGTTGATGCTAAAGGCGCTACTGTTGATCTGGGTAACGATATCGAAGCTTACCTCAAAGGTTCTGAGCTCTCACGTGACAAGGTAGAAGATGCCCGTCACGAGTTGCAAGAAGGCCAAGAGATCGAAGCTAAGATCATCAACGTTGATCGCAAGACCCGTGCTATTAGCCTGTCTGTTAAGGCTAAAGACGTTGCAGAAGAGAAAGCAGTGGTTAAAGCTCACCGTAAGGTTGAAGCCGACACTTCTTCTCCAGCAACTATTGGAGACCTGATCAAAGCGCAAATGGACAAGTAAGGTTCTGCAGAGATCGAAAAAGGGTGGCTCTGCCACCCTTTTTTTCGTCTGTGAAATGACATAAATCGAGGTTTTGCTTGTATAAATCTAAAACTTCAATAAAATCAAAGAGTAATCAACAGCGCCGTTTAAGTACCCCGATGGCCTCGCCAGATTATATAAATTAATGAATAGAAAGCCCTGAAGGTGACATGACAAAATCTGAGCTAATTGAGAAAATCTCCGCCAGCCAAGACCAGCTTCCGCCAAAGGATGTTGAATTAGCCGTAAGGATGATCTTAGAGCGGATGACCCATGCACTGGTCACCAACCAGCGCACAGAAATACGTGGCTTTGGCAGTTTCTCACTGCACTACCGCGCCCCGCGTGTTGGTCGTAACCCCAAGACTGGGGATGCCGTTGATTTGAGTGGTAAGTACGTGCCTTATTTCAAGCCGGGTAAAGAATTGCGTGTACGAGTCAACGACAGTCTTTGATCAACCCTAATCTCCTGCTGATTTAGCGTCCAAACTTTATTCCTGAGATCACGCCAAAATTGTCATCCTGATTTCGCATTCAAACCATCCTCCTAATATTCCTCCCAAACCGTCCTCCTAGCATCCCTCCCAAACTATCATCCTAATATCCCCCCTCCCCAAAAAAATACTGTCATCCTGAGAGAGCTCGCGAACCGAAGGATCTCCAGCCCCACACAGAGCCTCTTAATCTCCCATCTCATCAGAGTCTCTCAATCTGTCATCACAATAGAGCTTCGTAATCTGTCATCCTGCAGAGCCTCGTAATCTGTCATCCCGGCAGAGCCCCGTAATCTGTCATCCCGACAGAGCGGAGCGACGAGGGATCTCTTGACCTATCTCACCCTACTCACTATCTCATTAGCAACCCCCAGCTTCTTGACTATGGTTAGCCCTAATAAGTTTCAAGTAAGGCAATGACTGTAGTCATGGATGGCCCTATTAACTTGGTTTACGCCAACTTAATAGAACAAGAATCTGAAGGAACAGATTATGGACCCGGTATCACTGTTGTTTACTGCATACCTAGACAGTATTCAAAATACCGTAAACGCCCGTTTTACCGATCTTTATGGCACCGAAATCAAAGCGGTGATGATTGATTATCAGAGTGAAGGAGTCCCTTACCAATGTGCGCCGTGGCGCGTTAGAGACAAAAGCTTGCGTCAGTCTTACAAGTCCCAGACAACCAAATTCTCGGAGTGTACCTTGGCGACGAAAGCGCTATTTAGGGATCTCTGGGCTCAGCTTTCAGACAAGTCCAGTAATCACTGGCGTTATTCTAAATTAAAAAATATGTACTGCAATCCTGCGGCGTCGTTTGAAACGAATTTTTTTCGCTTTGGAGTAGTCGCGCTACCTACCAGAGATGAGGTAATCAGGGCTATCTTTGCGTGTTCGATACTGACACTGTCCATAAGCAAAAATTAAAAAAAGGAGTAGGAATTGGCTGCGCAAAAAACTATAAGATCAATATAGACCCAAGAATATTGGAGCTCTTAGGCCCAAGCCTTTATACCAATATTTACTACATACTTGCCGAGCTGATTGCTAATGCATATGACGCTAATGCCAGTAATGTCTACATTATTCAGGATAAGGCTTCCATTATCGTTGAAGATGATGGGTCAGGTATGTCATATTCAGACGGAGATATCAAAAATTATCTAAATGTGGCTTGCGAAACGAGAGTTTGTGGGAAAGATGCCTACGTATCCGGGAGCGAGAGAAAGCGAAAAAAAATGGGTAGAAAAGGCGTAGGAAAGCTAGCGGACTTATCGGTGTTGGAAGATGTCGAAATTCACACAATTAAGAATGATCACAAGTTAATACCAATTTCGGAAGAGCACATAAAATTTCAAGTAATAACCGGAGACGGAACTTCAATAGCAATAAAAAACCCTCAACATTTACTCCACAAGACAGTGTCTGCAGTACGAAACAATTTATTAAAAATATTTCCTTTAGTCGATTCTGATTTTAGAATTAACCTTTCAATATTTGGTAAGAAATTAGTCATAGATTCTTTTGAAGTGGAAGTCATTAAAGATCTAGGTGGGCTAATAATATTAGGCGATAAATTTTATAGATTAAAAGAAAATTTCAATAGTGGCATAAAATTTATTGACCAGGTCAATGACAAATTACTGCTGTGTTCTAATGAGCATACGAAAAAGTTAATTCTAAAAAATAAGGATGGGATAACGACGGACTACGAAATATCAATATCTGGTTGGGCTGGAGTCTATAGGTCAACGCGTAACAAGAAAACAGATCCAAGCGATTTTCCTGATAATTTTATTTCCCTACTATCGAATAGAAAGCTAGGCGAATATAATATTTTACCCATCGTTGGTAAGAATTCTTTATATGAGGTCTATATTGTTGGGCAGCTTCACGTTGACATGCTCGAAGAAACTACTCTGCCAGATATAGCGTTAAGTAATAGACAGGGCTATAAATATGACGATCCTAGGTATCAAGAGGTAATACGATATGTAAGAGGTGAGCTATTACCAAGGCTAATTGCATTGAGGGCGAACTATGCCACGTATTCAAAAATGGAAAGGGATGCTAATCGGCATGAAAAAGATGGAAGCCGTGAGGCGCTTCTAAAGGAGCAGATATCTAAATTCAAAATCAATGCATCTAATTCTGCAGCTAAAAAAATAAAATCATCTATCGACCAAGGAGAAAATAGTCAAGATTTCATAGAAAACGCTGTGAAAAATGCAATTAATACTAATTTTCCGGATATGGGAATCAAGAAAGTGTAGATTATTCGAAGAAAAAGCTTTTGATCAGCCACTCTAGTGAAGATAAAAAAGTAAGTGATTTTGTTTATGATCTTTTGGTTTTCAATGGGGTTTTATCCAGTTCAATAATTTATGCATCAACTGATAATTCTGATTCTAGGATTCCTCAAAAAACTGATATTTTTGACTACTTAAGGGAATTTTTTGTAGAGAGTTATTCTACGGAAAAGATTTATGTCTTATATGTGGCTAGTGAATATTTGGCTAAAAGCTGGCCTGCTATGTCTGAGGTAGGTGCTGGATGGATTGCGCAAAGTGATCACGATATATTTATAGTTAATGACTTTAAACCTCTAAAACCCCTGGACGTAGACTGTGAGTGGGCTACAGTTCTATACCACGACGATGTTTTAAACCTTACAAAAAAAGAAGCTGACAAGATTGCGGAAAAAATTATTTATATGTGTGAAGAGATTGGATCTGGAAGCAAATCAAAGAGTCAGTTAAAGAATGAGATTGCCAGAATTGCGAATATAGTGGGCTAGTTGTGCTTGATATCTTATAGGGAAGTTAGTAATGAAAAAAATATCTGCGATTGATCTATTCTGTGGTGCAGGTGGACTTTCACATGGGTTCATAAAGTCAAACATTAATGTTATTGCCGGATTTGATATTGAGGAGTCATGTAGATATGCGTATGAAGAGAATAATACAGGAGCAAAATTTTTTAATAAGGATGTTTCAGAAATAAAATCTGCCGATCTCTTAAAGCTCTACCCTAAGGGAGATATAAAGTTATTGGCAGGATGTGCCCCATGCCAGCCTTTCTCCGCATATTCTAACGGGAGGGATATTAGCAATGATAGAAAATGGCCATTGCTTTATGCTTTCGCTCGATTGATTCGACAGATTTCCCCTGAACTTGTGACTATGGAAAACGTACCTGACGTTATCAAGCATCGGGTTTATAAGGCCTTTGTTTGGGACTTGAAGGCTCTGGGATATCAAGTGTAGGCTAAAAACGTCTATTGCTCGGATTACGGCATTCCGCAAGGCCGAAAAAGACATGTACTAATTGCCTCTAAGCTAGGTAACATTGAAATGATTAAGCCCACTAACTTGCCAGCTAATTACCTTACTGTTAGGGATGCTATCGGACATCTTCCTAAGATTGTAGCCGGAGCTCAGCATAAATCGGATCCTTTACATATTTGCGCTGGGCTATCGGAATTGAATCTGGAGCGGATAAGACATTCAATACCTGGTGGAACCTGGAAGGATTGGCCTACGAGACTGGTTTCGGATTGTCATTCTAAATACACTGGGCAGACCTATGTTGGCGTATATGCTCGGATGGTATGGGATGCACCTAGTCCTACTATGACGACGCAGTGTTATGGGTTTGGAAATGGGCGGTTTGGGCACCCGGAACAAGATAGTGCAATATCGCTCCGTGAGGCGGCCGCGTTTCAAACTTTCCCCCAAGGTTATAAATTTCTACCCCCAACGAAGAAAATTGCTGTGGCACGTCTTGGGAAGATGATCGGCAATGCAGTACCTGTTGCATTGGGTGTCGCCATTGGAAAAAGTTTGGTTAGGCACGTTAGGTAACACATTCCTTGAATGATGCGAGTTTTAGGTTAGTAAAGGAGGTTTTTGAGATTCCCTGCCTCTTGGTGTGTTGAGTTTATAAAATATTATGTGATTTTATCACCCAAACAACGACTTCAACGCCGCCAATGACTCCTCACCCTTGGCCTGATTCTCTTCCTTACTAATCTCAACACCACCGCCAATCCGAACCAAATCATCCTCTGGCAACTCATCCACAAAGCGACTCGGAGTAGTCGGCGACGTATCCCCAAACTGCGTCCGCTGCCTTGCACTAGTCATAGTCAGCGTCCGCTGCGCCCGCGTAATACCCACATAGGCAAGACGCCGCTCCTCTTCAATAGCGCCCCCTTCAACACTGTTTTTATGGGGCAGAATATCTTCTTCCATTCCCACCATAAACACATGCAAAAACTCTAATCCCTTCGCCGCATGTAATGTCATCAGTTGGACTTTATCATCCGCAGACTCTTCCTTCTCTCGGTCGAGAAGATCTCGGAGAATCAACTTAGAGATGGCATTTTCAATTTTGCTGTCGCCTTTCTCTTCGTCGGTGGCAGTTTCGTCATTCTTTAATATCTGAGCCAATTGCTTGAGCAAAAACTGCACATTGTCCCAGCGCTTATGAGCCACATGATCGCTGCTGGCGTTTTGTTTTAGCCAGTCAAGGTATTCGATGTCGTCGAGCATTTCATTGATGGCTTCAATGGGTTTGCCGTTATAGACATTGCGATTGATATTTTGCACCCAGTGCTTAAAGCGTTTTAGGCGCTCTAAACTATTGGCTGGCATGGTGGCGGTGAGCCCCACTTCGTCGATGGCATCGTAGAGTGACAAGGTGCGTTTATTGGAATACTCACCAAGCTTTTCTAAGGTAGTGGGGCCAATCTGTCTGCGTGGGGTGTTGATAATCCGCAGCATGGCATTGTCATCGTCTGGGTTAATAATTAACCGCAGGTAGGCCATGATATCTTTGATTTCAGTCTTGGCATAGAAGGATTGGCCGCCGGTGATTTCGTAGGGAATACTCTGAGATTGCAGCTTAATTTCAATTATTTTGGCTTGGTAGTTACCGCGATAGAGCACGGCAAAATCACTGTATTTACAGCGTCGCTTAAGCCGCATATCGATAATTTCATTGATCACGCGTTCGCATTCGCCGTCTTCATTGTCGCTGCTGATAAAACGCAGTGGGTCGCCGGGACCCAATTCACTCCACAGCGCTTTGCTGATGAGGTGAGGGTTGTTGGCGATTAAGGTGTTGGCGGCTTTGAGTATGCGCCCGGTGGAGCGATAGTTTTGCTCGAGCTTAATAATATTGAGGGTGGGAAAATCCGTCTGCAGTTGCATGAGATTTTCCGGGCGTGCACCGCGCCAGGCGTAAATCGACTGATCGTCGTCGCCGACTACTGTCAGTGCCTGTTTGTCGTTGACCAAGGTGCGCACCAGCTCGTACTGGGCAAGGTTGGTGTCCTGATATTCATCGACCAGTAGGTAACGGATACGGCGCTTCCACTTGTCGAGAACTTCGGGTTTGTTGCGAAACAGCAGCACCGGGGTCATGATCAGGTCGTCAAAATCGACGGCGTTATAGGCTTTTAGGGCGCGCTGATAACGTTCGTAGAGCATGGCTGTGGCCTGCTCGCTATTGCTGGCCGATGCCCTAGCGACTTGATGGGGTTCGAGTAGGCCGTTCTTCCAGTTGGAGATGGTGTTCTGGGCGGTGTCGATTAGCTTTTCATCGAGTTCGGTGTTGCGCGCTAGTAGTTCTTTTAACAGATTGCGGCAGTCTTCTTGGTCGAGTATGGAGAACCCGGGTTTAAACCCCAGGGCTTTGATCTCGCTGCGAATAATATTTAGGCCGAGGTTATGGAAGGTGGAGACGGTAAGGCCTCTGCCATCTGCGTCGCTAAGTAGGCTGGCGACTCGGGCTTTCATTTCCCGGGCGGCTTTGTTGGTAAAGGTCACGGCGGCGATATTGCGCGCGGGGATGCCACATTCTTCGACTAGGTAGGCGATCTTTTGCGTGATTACACTGGTTTTACCACTGCCGGCACCGGCGAGTACCAACAGAGGGCCGTCGATATATTTCAGCGCAGCCTGCTGCTGGGGGTTGAGCGATTTGGCCATTCGGTTCTCTTTGTTTTTTCGGTTAGCGTCAAAAGACCCTAGGCCATTTCAGAAATTACTTTTCGCTTGTCTTGTAACTGGGTCAGTGAGCTCTCGAAGTCGCTGAGTTTTTGACGTTCTTTGGCGACCACTTCTGCTGGGGCGTTGTCGACAAATTTGGCATTGCTCAGTTTGCCGGAAAGCTTTTTCGCTTCCAGGGCATTCTTCTCGATTTCACGATCCAAACGTGCCAGTTCGGCGTCGACGTCGATGATGCCCGCCATGGGCACGAGGATTTCCAGATCTCCGGCCAATGATGTGGCACTGAGTGGGGCGTCTTCTGGATTGTCGAGCCAGGTAATCGATTCCAGATTGGCCAGCTTGCTAAGGAACTGGCGATTGTCTTCCATGCGGCGCTGATCGTTGTTGCCACCTTTGGTCATATAGATGGGCAGCGCTTTGGCAGGAGAGATATTCATCTCGCCGCGAATATTGCGCACGCCGATAATCACCGCTTTCAGCCATTCGATATCGGCCAATGCATCTTGATCCACTTGGCCGCTGTCGGCTACTGGATAGGGCTGCAACATAATGGTGTCGCCTGCGGGGTCCAGTTCAATGCCGGCCAGTGGCGCAATATTTTGCCAGATCTCTTCGGTGATAAAGGGCAGCATGGGGTGGGCCAGTCGCAATGTGGCTTCCAATACTCGAACCAATGTGCGGCGGGTGCCTTTCTGCAATTGCGGATCGCCATTCTCGTCCCAGAGAACCGGCTTGGACAGTTCCAAATACCAGTCGCAGTATTCATTCCAGACAAAGTCGTAAAGGGCCTGTGCCGCAAGATCAAATCGGTAGCTGTTGATGGCGTCGGTGACGTCGGTTTCCGCTTGCTGCAGGCGCGAGATAATCCAGCGGTCAGCGAGGCTGAGTGTGTAATCTTCGGAATTGTCCTGACCACAGTTCTCGGCACCATTTTCTCCGGTAGCGTTCATCAGCACATAGCGTGAGGCGTTCCAGATCTTGTTGCAGAAGTTGCGGTAACCTTCCAGGCGTTTCATATCCCAGTTGATATCGCGACCGGTGGAGGCCAGGGCGCAGAGAGTGAAACGCAATGCATCTGATCCATGAGGCTCGATGCCATCGGGGAATTGTTTTCTGGTACGGCTGGCAATCTTGGCGGCTTGCTGGGGCTGCATCATATTGCCGGTGCGTTTGGCTAGCAGGCTTTCAATATCGATGCCGTCGATCATATCCAAGGGGTCGAGCACATTGCCCTTAGACTTGGACATTTTTTGCCCCTGCTCATCGCGAATCAGGCCGGTGACATAGACGGTTTTGAAGGGTATTTCGGGCTCGCCTTTTTCATCTTTGATCAGGTGCGTGCTTATCATCACCCTGCGTGCTGCCCAGAAGAAAATAATATCAAATCCGGTCACCAGCACATCGGTGGGGTGGAACATTTTTAGGCGGTCGGTCTGCTCGGGCCAGCCCTGAGTACCAAAGGTCCAGAGTGCTGACGAGAACCAGGTATCCAGAACATCTTCGTCTTGCTTAAGGGCTATATCGCCGAGGTTATATTTCTCTCGGACATCGGCTTCGCTGCTGCCAACATAGGCTTTGCCGGCTTCGTCGTACCAGGCGGGAATCTGGTGACCCCACCACAGCTGACGAGAGACGCACCAGTCTTGGATATTGCGCATCCATGAGAAGTACATATTTTCGTACTGCTGGGGGACAAATTTAATCCGTCCATCCTCTACGGCTTCTATGGCTGGGCCGGCGAGTTTCTTGGCGTCTACATACCATTGATTGGTGAGCAGCGGTTCGATAACCACGCCGCCACGATCACCATAGGGCACGGTCATATCGTTTTCTTCGATACTCTCCAGTAGACTTAGGGCGTCAAAGTCGGCGACGATTTCTCGGCGCGCGGCGAAACGTTCCATGCCGCGATACTTTTCCGGCAGTGTTGAATCTAGATCATTGTTGTCGCTGCCATCGCTATTAACGCATTCGGCGGTCTGGCGAATATCGGCATTGGTGGTGAGGATATTGATCATTGGCAGCTTTTGACGCTGGCCAACTTCGTAGTCATTAAAGTCATGGGCTGGGGTAATTTTTACACAGCCGGTGCCTTTTTCCATATCCGCATAGTCATCGGCAACAATAGGAATTAGTCTGCCCACCAAGGGTAATTCAACAAACTTGCCAACCAGATTTTGATAGCGGGGATCTTCCGGGTTAACCGCTACGCCGGTATCACCGAGCATGGTTTCCGGGCGGGTGGTGGCGACAATAATATAGTCTTTGCCATCATCGGTAGTAACACCGTTGGCCAGTGGGTAGCGCAGGTGCCACATCTTGCCTTTGACTTCGCGGTTTTCAACTTCGAGATCGGAGATGGCGGTGTGCAGTTTTGGATCCCAGTTCACCAGACGCTTGCCGCGGTAGATCAGATCATCTTCATAGAGGCGTACAAAGGCTTCTTGAACCCCTTTGTAAAAGCCATCGTCCATGGTAAAACGTTCGGTTTCCCAGTCCACAGAGTTGCCGAGACGACGCATCTGTTGAGTGATGGTGCCGCCAGACTCTTCCTTCCACTCCCAGATTTTCTCAATAAACTTTTCACGGCCCATCTCTTCACGACCGGGCAGGCCTTCGTTGGCCAGTTTGCGCTCAACCACCATTTGAGTGGCGATACCCGCATGGTCTGTTCCCACTTGCCAGAGAGCGTTTTTGCCCTTCATGCGGTTGTAGCGGGTTAGGGCATCCATAATGCCGTGTTGCAGGGCGTGGCCAATATGCAGACTGCCAGTGACATTCGGCGGTGGAATAACAATGCTGTAGGGGTCGGCAGCGGATTTGTTATCCGGTGCAAAATAGCCGCGCTGCTCCCAAGTTTTATACCATTTGGTTTCTATATCTTGGGGGGCAAATGTTTTATCCATTATTGAGCTCAGTTTTTAATTCTGTGGTTGTTGTGGCGGTAAATTATAAGCAGGGGATTATAGATGTTGGCGCTAGCGGTTGCGATTAGTTTTCGCGGTTAAAACGCTCAACAACCATAGTGCGGATTTTGTCGCGCAATATCTGGTCAATCTTGGGCCGCATGCGGGCCATTAATTTGCTGACCACGGCATTGATCTGTTCATTGGTGGCGGGCTGGGGAGCAGAGGATTGCTCGAAAAGATGCTGCTGGGCGCTATTAAATTTTTCTTTTAACTGCTGCTCGTCATGGATTTCGCTGTCGACCACTTCACTGAGGATGGGTATCTCCAGATTGTGGATATCTTCATCGGCAACACTGGGCGGCAGTTGCGGGCTATCTTGCTCCGCTATCTCTCCGTCGGGCAAGAGATTTTTCTGCAGAGAGTAGAGGTCGTCAAGAAGGTTTTCGTAGTCAGGATAGGGATCGTCGCCGCTTTTATTGTCAGTCATCTATGGTTGTTCTTTAAGGTTTAAACTTTTCGCTAAGATCGTGAAAGCTTAAGGGATAGCCACGTTCTTTGTAAAACTTGAAATTGTCGCGCTTGGCCTGCTCGTATTCAGGCTGCTGGTAAATAATTTCCATCACCCGCTCAAAGCGGCTAAACCAGGTGGGAATCTCGGCCTGCAAATTGATCAATATGCTGTGGTGGTCACCGGGATCGCTTTCCGCAGTGATAGCTACGGGCATCTGTTCAGCGCCAATACCATGGGGTACAAATGAGCTAGCCTGAAAGTCCCAGAGCATTTTGTTGAGCTCTTCGGCACTTTCATTATCGGCCACCAGACAGAGCACCTGCTGGTTCATTTTAAAGGCTTTTTGGGCTAGCTGACAGACAAGTGCCAGGGCAACCTGAAGGTTGCCTGACAGCTTGTAAAAAGAGACATCGGTCATCAATTAGCTCGCTTTACTCTTTACCGCTTTAGTGCGTAGGTAATCCATCAGAATGGGTACCGGCCGCCCAGTGGAGCCTTTCTGGCCACCTGATACCCAGGCGGTGCCGGCAACATCAAGATGCGCCCACTTGTATTTCTTGGTGAAACGCGCCAGAAAACAGGCTGCGGTAATAGTGCCTGCCTGTGGGCCACCAATATTGGCCATATCGGCAAAGTTACTTTTCAGCAGAGCGTCGTACTCTTCGTACATTGGCAGACGCCATGCGCGATCACCACTGCGCAGGCCGCTGCTGAGCAGGCCATTTGCCAGCTGGTCATCATTGGCGAGCAGGCCGGCGGTCTCCTTACCCAGAGCACCAATAACAGCGCCTGTTAGGGTGGCGATATCAATCACTGTATCCGGCTTAAAGCGTTCAGAATAGGTGAGGGCGTCACAAAGAATCAGGCGTCCCTCGGCATCGGTATTGAGTACCTCGATAGTCTGGCCAGACATACTGGTCACCACATCGCCGGGCTTAGTGGCATTGCCATTGGGCATATTTTCCACGGCCGGAATAACACCCACCACATTGATTGGCAGCTGATTTTCAATCAGTGCGTTGATCACGCCGATTACCGAAGCGCCACCGCACATATCGTATTTCATTTCATCCATGCCGCGGCCTGGTTTCAGGCTGATACCACCGGAGTCAAAAGTGACTGCCTTGCCCACTAGTACCACTGGCTTAATCGAAGCTTTGGCGCCCTGGTACTTAATAACAATCAATTTGCCCGGCTCATCTGATCCGGCGCTAACCGAGAGTAGGGAACCCATCTTCAACTTTTTCATGTCGGCTTCGCTAAGCACGCTGGTGGTGACTTTTGCCTTGCCCTTTTCTTTGCCTTTTACATTAGCCTGGCTTTTCGCCAGTGCTCTGGCCTGGCTGGCAATATAGCTGGGAGTACAGATATTGGCCGGTAAATTGCCCAGATGTCGGGCGGCATTCATGCCATTGCCCACCGCTGAACCATAAGCCAGCCCCTTTTTCGCGGCGGCCAGAGTACCTTTGGAGGCCGTCCAGTAAGTTAGATTCTTTAATTTTTGCGGCTTGGCTTTTTTACCACTGTTGTATTTGTAGCCAGCGGCCTGAATGCTGCGAGCGATAATACCGGCTTCCCATTCAGCATCATCCGAGAGGCCTTCGCCAACCCAAACTGCCTTCACG
>ERZ1039804.1705-NODE-1705-length-12055-cov-23.106000_pt1 | contig 12055 bp, 4 predicted proteins | sample MGYA00383089_ERZ1039804 | MGnify/ENA primary metagenome ERZ1039804 (study PRJEB29581, sample SAMEA5548359) | metagenome | biome: marine; feature: coastal; material: water | depth 1 m | study: Short-term variability in the microbial, nano- and picoplankton...
ATATTGTTTACCATCTTCTGTAGGTATAGTCAGTCCAAAATAACCTTCGGTACCATTACTAGGATCATCTGTTACTGTCCAAGATGTAGAACCTGCAGTATAAGTATGTGAAGAAATACGGCCGCTATCTCTAAATGTAATACCAGAGTGATTATATTCGTGACCACGCATACTAGTATCGCTTAGAGTTGCGAGTTTAGTATCACCAAACATCCAACCTGTGTTATAATTGCTATTGATATATGCTACAGCATTTTCACCGTAATCAGAGTTTCCGTACCTATAATACTTGACTAGGTTAAGAAAAATATTTTTCCCATTTGTTGCGAAACCACTCTCATCTTTAGTAACCATAGACATAGCACCAAGATCCTTACCTAAGTGAGGATAATTCTGATTGTATATATTAGCGCCTGCTAACATAACACTTCTATCTCCTGAATTCACTGTTATATCAGCAGAAGGTACTGGATATCTGAATAGTAAACCCTGACCTGTAGCATTTCCAACGTGAGCAATTATATAGTTACTTTGATCAAAAGTGATATAACCAGAAATATTCCATCCATTTGCCGAAGTGATATCAACAATAGTTCCATATGGTAAACCTCCTTCACTACCATCATCTTTAAGAACACTGACTCCCAGAGCGTTAGAAAGTGCTATAGTAGGAACAGGTAATCCTGTTGCATTATCAATAGAAGCATTGTCTAAAATAGTTATAGCAACATCAGTGATCGTAGAACTTAGAAGATATGGAGCACCAAAATTGTGAGGTTCAGTATGTAATATATTTCTATCTACGATTCCTTGTCTTTCTAAGAACTCGTGTACACCATTATCTCTATATGTTAGAGCCTTTTCGGAAATAAAGTTCAGTGCTGTTGGACCATAATGATTTCCTAATCTCACAACTAAAGTTGCATTCAACGCTACTGCTGTTCCTATATTTCCAAATCTTAATACAGTTTCATCAGTAGCCGTAGCTCCAGTGTTGAATATCATCCACATCGGAAGAGTTGGATCATCGCCATCATAGATTGTCAGATATTCATTTTCACATACAATAACCGCCACCGCTGGAAAATCTTTACGACTACCACGTGTTGTCGTGTTTAGTTTTTCATTATACCAAGTAGTGTGCTGTGTACGCTTACGCCATGCACCACCGTCTGTATCTTTACTCGTATCGTAAATAAATACATCTGTCGAAGTCTTAGGTATTATCGTATTGATTTTAGATAAATCGCTACCTCTAGATAGCAAGAAATCTTTTTCGTCCATAAAAGCCGCTGAACCAAGATCAGCGTTACTCGGCACTTGATTCGGATTTGTTCCAATTAGTTTAGTCATTAATTATTCTCCGTAAGTGCTACTAGTTCTGCATTGGAAAGTCTCTCAGGATAAAACTTAACTATCTTCAAATGTCCGTTGAGTGTGTTGGCAAGAGATGAGTTGGATCCTAACTGAAGCCTAGTAGCTCCTCTTGTAACTGTACCTGATGAGTCTTGAGCAATGGGTGATCCTTGAATTGACACGCCGAAGTCATTATCTTTGAATGCAAAAGCAAGTTTATTAAGAACATTTTTATCTGTTACGCCCAGAGAGTTGCTAACTCCCATGAGTGCTTGCCAACCTGAATTATTATATGCGCCAGCGTTTGTCTGATTTGTTCCAGAATTCAACAATATCGAAGTGACGTTCTGACCTGTTCCTTCTGTGTGACGCTCAAGTACTCTATAGTTTACAGAGATATCTTCTATATCATACGGAACTTCGTATTCAGTGTAGAATGTGCCTTCTTCTTCATTATTCCAATCAGCATATAGAATATTATCTAAATGTGCAACGTCTATCTTACGAGTTGCGGCAGTACCTAAGCCGATATCTTGTGCCCTTGTTGTGCCACCGCCTCCATAAATATATGAAGATATTGATGCACCCGAAGCGGCAGTACCTTCTTCAACTTGAGCGCCCCAAAAATAAGTTCCATTAGCGGAACTTGTTGCGCCTCCTGTAGCTGAACCGTATCCGTCTTCATTTGCGCCATACACTCCATCAGCGGCATAACATCTGCATTGAAACTGTGGCAGTGTTCCTGATACTACCATTCCAATTCTATACCAACCGTCTGCTAATTTCTCTATTCTGCCGTATTCAACTATAGTGCCGCCACGTGTGTGAACGGTTTGATGAGACATAGTTGATATCTGAAATTGTACTGTTGCTCCCTTTGTACCATCTCCGCTATCTACCCACATAGAATATACATCTGTATTTCCAAATGGCTTTACGAATAAACTCCAGCTTCCTCTAGACCAACTACTAGTTTGACCCATATTGTATGCAGTAGATATGCTTGGTGTTGAGGTATTTGAAGCATTCAACTCAACGGCAGTGAGGCTTCCGTCTGGCGCTGTTTGTGTTTGACTAAATCCATGCGTAGGATTATTTAGACCACTGAACCCGCTACCGTTCATATACCAGTTTGCGGTATTTTTTGCTAAGTGATTAGTTATATGATTTGTAGAAGCCGCTTCTTTTATAAGACCAGTCTCTACAAACTTATTACCATCATGAGTGTAACCATATCGTGGCGCATCTCTAGGTGCAGTTTTAATAACACCATCTTTATCATAATAAGTTGCATTACTTGAGCGTGATCTAAAAGTATTTAGTGAAGGCATATATGATGACGCAAATGGCAATTTTTCAAGTTGTGCGCCCCAAATAGATAAGGTATCTCCATCTGCTGGACTATTATCTGGCGCTTCTACTCCAATATAAGCAGTCGTTGTTGCACTTGATGTAAACGTAAATGATCTACGAGTCCACTCAGACGGTAATGTATCGGCTATACTTTGATTTGTACCTATGTTTGTTAATCTTGTAGTATACTGTTTACCTACACCAGTACCTTCTGCTTTTATCCAATATGAGAATGTGTACGTGCCGTTCAGAGTCAAATTATTCTGATACCAATATGGGTCAGTTCCTGTAATAAAGAATCTAGTAGCATTCATTGTGCCATCTGGAGACTTCATACCATTTGATTGCCAACCAAAAGATGTCGCCTTACTAGTAAGAGACCATTTCTCAGGATTATCGCTATTAGAAAATAAGTTATGTTCTGTTTCTTCAATCAACAGACCTTTACTTTCACCAGTCACAGGATCGTGATCAAAGCGTGGTTCATTGTGATTAGCATAGCGTAGAACGCCCTTGCTGTCGTAATAAGTTGCAATCGAATCACGGTAGAATGTAATACGTGGATCGAGTTTCTTAGAGTTAGCAAAGTCTAAGTTGAGTGTAGGTCGAACACTATGTCGTACTTGTCTTGTAGCAATAGCACCGTCTACGTCAAGTTTATGTTCCGCAGTAATATCACCAATACCAACTCTTGCCGTAGACTGATCTACGATCATTGTAGGAGTTTGACCGTTTTGACCATTCCCTAATAATACATTTCCTGATGTATTCAACATAATAGGATAATAAGTATTTGTTCTATCTTTAAAATTCAAAAATCCGCTAGAACCAATTTGTAATTCCCAATGATAGTTTGTTTTACTAGAGCCTCCTGTTCTTTTTATCGAGGTCGAAGGGAAGTAATCTCCTACACTTTCTGAAATAATTTCTGTATGATTTGATTGGCTTACATGTAGTAATGAACTCGGATCACTTGTTCCTATTCCTACGTTGCTGTGCATGATACCCTTCATGCCACCTTGACCCAGTGAAACTATGTTTGAAATTGCATTGTATACACCAGTATCGGTGGATATTACTTGTAAGTCTATGTTTATTTGATAACCTTGAAATGACATATAGTCGAGATCAGCAGCCCAGTTAGCACTAGTAGTTCCAGATAATTCTATTGCATACCAAGTCGCAGATCCGCCACCATCATCCCAATCTAAATTCACAAATCTAGCGGTCATATGTCCATAGTTAGATTCGCTATATCCACTAAGATAGTCTAAATAGAATTTAGGATATTGATTATTTGAATTGATGTCAAACCCAATATCTAAAATAGCATGGTTATTGGCAGATACACCCTCTGTTCTTGTGCCAGAAATTCTACCTACAAACTTTGAACCACCTGCCGTAGTCGTTTTGCGAATTAGAATGTATCTTGTGGCATTACCACTGCCAAGTGCATTGGGTATTTGTTTAGATACTAGATAATTTCTGGGACCTAAGCGACTTACTATATTTCCATCAACGTCTAGAGTTTCTTGGGGGTTATCCGTACCCATGCCAACATTACCAGCATTCGTTACTGCTAAATGATCATCACCGGAACTTGAACCAACTCTTAAGCCGTAATATGAATTTGAATTACCGTTTACATCAATTAAAACACCTGATACATTACTATATGTTTGGCTGGAATTGCCGTTTTTAACATGTAATTTTGCTGTGCTGCCTGCCCCAGTTCCAATAGAGACATTGCCTGTAGTACCAACTTCTAGGCCAACACTATTATCTTTGTCTATAATAAGAAACAGCGCACCATCACCAGCAGATCGACCATCACCATCGATAGTTAATCCATCTCCTGTGCCATCAATAGTAGCATCAACAAATATCTGACCATTAGTACCGCCAGTAGCACCGCTACCGACTACTAACTCCCATTGAGGATCAGTACAGATACTACTGCTACCAATACCTAAACGACCATCAGCATAATCCCAGTGCATTCCAACTTGAGGTGTGCCACTGTTGTCTTCATAGAAGCTTATGTCGCCACCGGACTTGATCTGCATTCTATCTGCATCAGTGGTTTTGAATCTAATAGTTGCCGCCTGAAGCGCACGTATTTCTAAATTGCCAGTGCCTTTATGTAGTAAACTAGATTTACCTGAATCAGTTCCTGATCGTTGAATTCTAAATCCGTAATCACTATAAGTTGTGTCGCCAACTAAGTCGATAAGTGATATGCCGTCACCAGTTCTACCGTGACCAATTTGAAGTGAGCGTGTTTCTGTGGTACTAGCGGCTAGGTCTAAGTTGCCAGTAATATTACTATTACCGCTTACGTTGACTCTATGAGAGAAGTCAAATCCATCGCTTGAAGCATTCCATAAAATAGTTGCGTCAGTAGATGCGTTTACAGCATCTTGAATCGTAATACCTGCGCCATCTGCACTTGCAGATGTATCGTTGCTTGCATGATAGTTGAGTGTGATGTTTTTATCTTCAACATCAAGGGCAGTAGTATTGAGTGTGACTTGCGAGCCTTCAACAGTAAGATCGCCTGTGACCGTAAGATCGCCACCAACGTTTAGATTTTCGGCAATACCAGCACCACCTGCCACGACTAATGCGCCAGTCGTTGAACTAGTAGATGTAGTTGTGGGATTTACGTCTAACTGTGTAGCACTCATCTGATACAGAATTCCAGATGTGTTACCATCAGGTGCGAATTTTATACGACTTTGTGCAGAGTGTCCCCACACGGAAGTATTACCAGCACTATAAGATCCGCCCCATGATACGTTATATCCGCTGGCTATCACTAAAGATCCAGCATCAATAGCAACTTGACCCGTAAGATTAGGTAAAGTCACTTTACCGTCATCTGCTATACTAATTGCAGTAGTGTCTAGTGAAGAGGTTTCTGATACACGAAAGTTGAGTGCTTGACCAACTGTGTTCACATCAATGTAAGATGCACCAGTCGCCATAAATCGAAGATTGTCTTCAGCGAAACGTGAGTTATTAGTGCCTACTAGTATCTCTGCACCGTTGACATCCAGTGCATCACTAACAGAAGACACACCACCTGATGATGTGACCACAGCACTTAGCTGTGCTAACTCAAAAGCTTTAGTTGTTGCCAAGGTTCACTCTCCCCAATAGCGTTTTATTCATTATTGTTATTTATACTATGCTTATTCAGGCGAAGATTCTTCTATCACTGGAGAGTTATCCAAAACCCACTGATTATGCTCTTCTACAGTCCTGACAATATTTTGCTCAAATCCGAACATAATTATTTCATCCCTAGATGCAGGTATCTCAAGCCCGTTGTCAAGACAATGCTTTACTACAGTTTGAGTAATCTCATCTGCACCCATTTTTATGCGTGACCTTGCTAAATTTTCTACCCAGAATTGTGGATCATCTGCCACGAATTCAAAGGTTTTCATCTCTACGTCACTTAGTTCTATAGATATTGTTGTCATATTTTACTTCCTTATGTGGCTAAAAAGCCGTGAAATGTTGAAAACGTTGAAGTGTATACTACGTGTTTAGCGGCATTGGTGCTAGAAGAGTATACTTCTGGTCGCACATAATCCCCAGTAGTTAGTGGTATCAATGCATTTACAGTTGTTTGTTGCCAAGTACCACCGTTTTGCGTACTATTCGCATTAGACCAAACCGAGCCATTCTTAGTGATTCTATGTTGAAGGTCGCCAGATACTGTACCGGAATGCATGGGACTAAAAGCAAAGAAATATGTTCCTGGATATCTACACGTAAACACGCCCGTAGCGGCATCAAAATCACTGGCATTGTCGCAGTATTCAGTCCAAGGCGTCACAGTTCTCGTACTTGCCTCTTCCATCATATGTCCATTTTTATAGCATGAGAAAGAAGTTTCGCTTCTACCGCTAAGTCTCAACTGCCTATCACCGCCTGATATTGTGTATGAAGCTGTTGCCGCTGAAATAGCTACGACTCCAGGATCGTGAAGCCAACTGTTTGATGCGTTAGGACAAACTACTTGATAATGGTTATACGTTCCTATTAGGGTGTTGGTTTTTATATAAACTGTCCAAGATGTACTACTATGCTCGTCTATAATCCAACTTTCTAAGGGGTGCCAATCACCATTCGCAGGATCAACGTTTTCACTATAAGCATATGCACCCAAATAATCTGTGGCAGAGTTGCCGTTAGACGTTCTAACGTTTAGTACATACTTTCTATTTTGAGTAGCCGATCCATTATAACCTGTACCTAAATGAAGTTGTATTTCAGCGGATGCTCCGCCTTGTTGCAGTGTAAACGTTCCTAGCCTAATCATGTTGACATTGTAATTAGTACCATAGCCTGCAACATTATAATTACTGCCGACAAAATCATAAGTAGGCGATTGACCTTGTATACCACCAGCTGGATATAATTCCCACTTTTTATCGCCAGAGTTATTTGAGATATAGAAGTTACTAGTAGATGCTACGCCTTGTTGCCACGCATATGCATTTGTTGATCTCAGGAACTGGGTCATGTCGCCATTACCTGGCTTAGCGACTGTAATCGGTGCCGCTGGTGTAAGTGTGTTGAGACCTATATTTCCATCAATTACTGATGTGTCTCCTCTGAATGCTCTATTAGTCATATTTTATCTCCTTAGGCAATTCCCACCCACCAAGAATTACTTGATTGTGCGTGTTCATCTATAGTAAAGTATATTTCATCTGTTCCTGCTGAGTTAGAGAAAAAGTTTACAGGTATCCTAACAACTGCATAGCCCCAGTTACTAGTTCCACTTATTCTTGCAGTCTCGCTTGTAGTATTTAGATTTACTGCCTCATCTACTAGATAGCCGTAAGGCATGCCATTTATCTCGAATCCATTAACATAATGTCCTACATTTTCAAATCCAGATACATCCCATTGTCTAAAATCTCCATCGCTCTCACTGTACCAACGGAATTCAAACTGAGATGCTCCCATCATGTATTCACTTCCAGAACGCTGTGAGAACATTTTGAATTTTACGTGGCTTGATCCGGCGGCTTGTGTAATAAGATGAACATATTTTTGTCCAGCATTTAGACCAGTAGTTACAAGTCTTGCTTCAAATCTATCATTATATGGACTACCATAGATTCGTGCCAATCTAACATGAGTGAATGGACATCCTGTGAGTTCGCCAGTAGATGCTACGTTTATACTAGATCCGAAATTAGTTTCTTTATAATGCGTTATAGTTCCATAGCGATTGATTCTTAGATGGGTGGCAGTAGCGGCACCAGAATTTTGTGTCATAAAGTCTAAGTAAGCCGCATCATTGGCACTGTCTTGAACAGCAACAATTTCTACTAGATTTGAGTCCCAGTTTAGATTACCAAATCGAATTGTTCCCATCATTCCTGAAGTATTAGTCGCTGTTCTAGATAATGATATAACAGCACCATTACTGTCATCGACATGTAGTTTTGATATTGGAGATGTTGTTCCTATACCAACTTGTCCGTTTACATCTATCCTGACTACTTCATCCAGAGTACTGTCGTTATCACTAATAAGAAATGCTAATTCACAAGAGGTGTTATCATCACTGGACGTTGCTTTCATCGATGCAATAGCTGATCCAATGGCAGAGGTACTGTTTGTAGCATTTTTGAATAAAATACCAACACCTGCTCCGTCTAATTGATTGGTCGTGTTACCAACATCTTCTTGAGATATCACTAAAGGATAATCAACAGAACTATCTCCGCCGCCATTAGCACCAATCTGAGTGTTTACATGTAGAGTTGCAGTTGGAGCATTAGTGCTGATGCCGACATTACCATTAGCTAGAATAGTGAGTCTTTCTAAAGGAGTAAAGTTAGCGCCAGCGGTTTGCGTAGAAGCTACGTTAGAGAATCCGAATGCCCCAGTTGCGCCATTGAAAGTAGTTTTGGCACCAAACCCTGCTGTGTGTATTCTCCAGCCACTTTCGTAGTAAGTGTTCATGTGGATATCAGGATAGTTGCCGTTGAACGAAATTGGGAAAGATCCTGTTGCCCCTATCTGTAAAGGTCTTTTAGGATCATTTGTGCCAATGCCAACTAGTGGATTTGAATTTGTTAGATATAGATTACCTAGCTTTATATCCAAATTACCGCCAGAAGTGTACGATCCGTTTGCGTCACGATTTACTCTTGACATTTCCATCATCAAATTAGATGGGTATGTTGCCTTTTCCGTGCCGTCTACTAAAGCCGCTAGTGCAGTATTATCTGGTCCAGAATAAGATGAGAATTTTATAGCGCCGTCATTGCCATCAATAGCAGACGATCTGTTTGCGTTAGAATCAAAAAATCCTATCTCTGGACTTGGACCAAACAAGAATAGATCGCCCGAAGAGCCAGCGGGAACAGTCAGTCTTCTAGCTAAAGTCAAGCCAGAACTTGCTGTACTCTCATCGCCAATGATCATAGATCCAGTTAGACGCATGTTCTTTACTGAAGGAAACTCGCTATCTTGAAATGCGAGTGATCCTAAGTCTGCGTTAGTTGGTACTTGATTAGGATCTGTTCCAATTAGTTTATTACTCATATCAATCCTCTATCAATGTTTTTTGTTGTGTAACAGACAAGTAATTAGGGTAATATGCTAATTTCCTAACCCAGCCGATATTATTATTTTCTTGTCCAAACACTAATTCGTTATTAGTCTCGTAGTTGTTCCAAGATGGACCATTCAATGCACCCGTGGAAATTGATAGGTTATTGGCACCTATAGTCTTTATTGCGGCATCGACAGAGTATCCTGAAATAAACTTATTATCGCCAGTTTGAAAAGTTCTACTGTGCCCAGTGACACCATCGTAGGTATTTACGGCAGTAGACTGAGAGTTTTTGTACATACTCAAGAAAGTCGATCCTTGTACTTGAGCGAAATATCTAGTCGCCGCATCTGTAGCAGGATCGTATGGCACATGAATGTCTGTGAAGAACGTGCCTTCATTAGTATTGAAGTAATTTGTCCAGTTCTCGACTTTAGCATAGTCACCATTTCTAGTTGTCACAGTACCATCAGTATGAATAAATGAAGATGGAAAGTTGCCCATCTCAATTTGATGACCCCAATATAAGAGTCCTTTATAATTGTTGCCCTGGTGATGAATGGTTCCACTAGCATCATCAGCGCAATTATATATCCAAAAAGTACCTGTGCCACCAGCACCAGAATCGGTTACAGAAATTCTATACCAATCATTTCCTACGTGTTCTATCGTAGACCAATCTTCTCCGTATGTAATTGTGCCGTTAGTTAGATTGAATCTACCTACATTATTGCCTTGAATTCCTGAAGATTGATAAATTTGAAGTGCGACATTTGACATAGATCCATCACTCTTCACGAAAACACTAGCAGTATAATGTTTGTTGGCTTGGGTTGTAAAATACTTTATCATTGCATGTTCGCCAGCTTGCGAGTCACTAACAAATTTGTCTGCCGTATGTGTGCCGTCAGGAGCTATGGCTAAATTAGTCTGAGTTGATCCTCTATTCTGTGAAAGCTGAGACATATCTTTACTGTAGTTGCTTAGGTTTTGGGCATTCTGTTCTAACAATAGACCTCTACTCACACCAGTTGCTGGATAGTGATCAAATCTAGGAACATTTCTAGGTGCTGTCAGAAGTTTAGGAGCACTTTTTATTACAGGACCTGAGGTCGATACCGTATATTGAGTTACGGCAGTGTTTCTTTCAACCTGAGGTCCCCATACAAATATACCCTTTACTCCATCTGGATTATTTGACATACTCCAAGATGAAGTCGAGTCTAGCACATAGAAGGTTGCCGCTGTTGATGTTGCACCTGAATAAACTGATATAAGTCTATACCAACCATTACCAGCATCCACTACTGATCCACTTATCGTTCCATTGCCATTAGTAGTGCTTACGACTGTTCCGTTAGTTATATCAAATCTGACATTTGCACTACCAGAAGAGTTCCAGTACAATGCAATGGCAGGATAATCTGAGTGGTCAGCTTTTACAAACATTGACCATACATAACTATCTGTTGTTTTACCAATATTTGAAGTGATAGCAATACTATTGCCTTGACCTGTTGTACCTGGTGCTACTTTTATGCCGGTATTCGTACCATCTGGTGCTGTTGTCGCATTGTAAGTTACTGTGTATGTGCCGGTACTCCAACCACCAGATGTAAATGTGTCGCTTCTTGCTAGAAGATTTTCTTGAGCTTTTACATAAGTTTTGCCGTCCCAATACGTTGCGCTCGAATTACGAGAAAATGCGACTCTACTATCTAACTGCTTACTGTTTGCAAAGTTGAGTAATATATTAGGTCTTATGTTGTGGCGATTCTCAGTAGTAGCAATAGCACCATCAACATCTAGTTTATGAGTTGGAGTATCTGTTCCGATACCAACTTTATCAGCACTTGCATCTGCGAATAAAAGGTTATCATCACTTTGACCAAATACTTGAAAATCTTGACCTAAACCCTCTTGATTAAATCTTACTAAAGTATTACTAAATTGCGCTCTTGTGCTATTACCTGTAACGAAACTTTGTACATCAGTATCAAAACCTATATAGTTATCTACATCGCCATTATGTCTTAGCTTATTACTTAAATAAATATCATTTTGAAAATATACATCAGAAGTTGCTCTTATAGTACCTGTTACATCTAAATTAAAAGCAGGGGTAGGTTGACCAATACCTACGAATCCGGAATCATCGATAGTGACTTTACGATCACCGTCAATATCAAAACCAATAATAGTGTCTGATACGTTGTCGGATCTATCAGCAGAAAATATTAAGTGACCATTATTCGCATCAATCTCAGCCCACTTAACGCCAGCACCTATTCCGCCAAGCCCATCGATAAAGGCGATGGTAGGATCAGATGACGATATGTTTAATGCATTAGTCGGTAGAATTGTAGTCGTTCCGTTGACTAGAGGAACACCGACATGCACACGACCATAGTAGTCAATACCAAAGTCATGATTTGTTCCTTTACCCATAAGAACAGGCAAGTCCCAAGTGCCATGATCAACATCTGAACCAAGTGTTAGATAACCGCCATCGGAATCTTTTTGAATCTGATATACTACACCGTCTGTATCTGAACCAGCAGTGTCACGCCTTGCTTTGAAGCTTAGAGAAGACGAACCAGTAGTAAGAGGCTGAGTAAAGAACAAAGGCGACTGAGTAGCGCCGTCTGTGTCTCCTAGTGTGCTTGTTTCAGTGATATTAGTAGATCCGTTGACTAATACATCACCAGTCACATCAATTGTATGAGAGAAAACAAACTTATCGTCCGACGCATCCCA
>ERZ1039804.1707-NODE-1707-length-12037-cov-5.426974_pt1 | contig 12037 bp, 5 predicted proteins | sample MGYA00383089_ERZ1039804 | MGnify/ENA primary metagenome ERZ1039804 (study PRJEB29581, sample SAMEA5548359) | metagenome | biome: marine; feature: coastal; material: water | depth 1 m | study: Short-term variability in the microbial, nano- and picoplankton...
CAGGATGGGAAAGCCGACCAGTGCAGAAATCAGTACTACCACCGAAATCAGTTGTAGATATTACTCCATCTGTTGTCAACGCACAGTTAGCTTTAGTAGTTCCACCTGTTAAAACTAAAGGAGAAGATACTTCTGTAAATTCTACTCCATCTCCTGTTGCTGCTAGAGTTGCAATTGTTCCTGAAAAATTTCCTGCAACTGTACCTAATGATCCTGAAGCAGTTGTCCAAACTGGATTGTCTGATACATTTAAAGCACTAGCTCCAGATATAACTGAATTACCATCTGGATTTTCAACTCTAATTCTATAACTTGAACTATCTACTGTTAATGTAAAATTGGCAGTAATTGATGCTGCTGAAGTAAAAGTAACTGTTGATGCTTCATACCATATTCCTGTTGCAGTATTAATTGCATGGACTCTTGGAATTGAAACAAAGTTAGCTCCTGCAATAACTACATTACTTGCATCATTAGTTATTACTGCTGGTGTTAAACTAGATATTGTTGGTTTAGTTTCTCCTACTGAAATTGAACCACCTAAAGCTACTGCTGATCCGTTAATTGTAATTGAGTTAGCTGCTAATTTAGTTGTTGCTATAGATGCCGAATTATTAATGTCAGCATTAACAATTGTGCCATCAGTTATTTTAGCACTTGTAATTGCACCATCTGCAATTCTAGCTATGTTTAATGTACCAGCATCTATATTAGATGCGTTAACTGACGCAACATTAAATGTTCCATAAGCTACAATATCAACAATATCACCTGCTGCTAAAGCAGAAGCAAATACTACTGAAGTACCAGAAGTAATTGTAATATCAGCTGCTGACATACGGACTCCATTAACATAAACATCTGCGTATCCTGCATCATATGCAAGTGTGTTTCCTGCTGTATCTGCCCCTGATACCGTGGTAGGTGTTCCTGAAATTGTGTATGAATATCTTTGGCTTGTTCCGTTTACTGTAGAACCTGCTGCTGCCCAACCAGAAGATTTATAAACTTTTAATTCGTTAGCTGTAGTGTCGAAATATAGATCACCCACATTTAACGAACTGCTTGGTGCTGAACTTGCAATTCTATAAACATCTGCAAAATTTTGTACTGCTGCTAAATTAGTATTAACATTTGATACTGCTGCATGAGCATTTGCTAAATTAGTTAAATTAGTAATACCTGCAAGAGTTGCCATATTTGTTACATTGGTAGATGTACCAAGTGTAGCCATTGCAGTTACATTTGCCGAAGTACCTAATAATCCCATGTCAGTAACTACAGCACTTGTTCCAAGTAATCCCATTGCAGTTACATTTGCAGAGGTTGCTAATATATCCATGTCAGTTACTACTGCTGAAGTACCAAGTAATCCCATATCTGTAATAACACCAGAAACACCAAGTAATCCAATTTCTGTTGCTTTACCTGCTACTGCTGTTACTGAAGAATCTATACCACCTACAATATTAACATTTACAATATTGTTTGCTACAACTTCTATTTCAGAAGTAGTTTCATTTAAATCGTCAGCTACAGTTTCTACTTCCGAAACTGCTTCTGCTAAATCATTTGCGACTGCTACTACTTTTGTAATATCTGCTGCTACTGTATTTACTGAACCTATATTTGATGCTACTAAATTTATATTAGTTGCATTTGAATGAACCCCAGATACAGCTGTTGAAATACTTGAAACATTTGAAACTGCAGAGGCTATTCCTGCAATTGTGGTAATATCAGTTATATCTTGAGCAAACTCTAATCCATTACCAGAACTGTTTACTGATAATACTTTGTTTGCTGCAAGGTTTGGAAAAGTAATATTAAATGTATTTGCTGTTGTTGCTGCAGCTCTTGGAGAGAATTTTAAATCTCTTTCAAGCTGTTGACACATAGCTATAATTTTATCTAATTCATCATTTAATGAAGATATTTGAAAAGCACCTGAAGTTGGAAAGTCAGTAGATCTAGCTATTGCTAAATCTCTGTAAACTGTGATTACATCATTAACGGTAGCCCCACCCCCTAATGTAATTGATCCTCCACCAGAAACTCCTGCTCCTGTTACCGAATATTGTGAAGCTGATGATGGTGAAGCGTTGTAAGATAATAATGTAGAACCATTGTAAACTTTAACATCGTTTACTGTAAAAAATTCAAATGGAACAGAAAAACTTGTTTGTCCTCCTGTAGCAGTATATTGAACACGAGGTTCTGTATCAGATATAGTAATAGCCATTAATAAAGTCCTTTTTGTATGTCGTCAAACAACCAATCGAGATACCATACATTCTGAAATGGAATCAATCTACGCACATTCTTTGCTGTGTGATGGTTATATTTTCCTCCTTTGACATCGTATAAAATATCAAAGATGTTATAAATTTGACCTGCAGTTGGGCCACCAATTGTTCCTGCTTTCCATCTTCCTGAAGATCCGTATGGTTTATTTTCTCCAAGCATAGGTGAAATTCCAATTCTATTATCAGATAAAGTTTCAATAGCTTTGTTAACATCAGTATATATTCCAGCTAATCCTGATCTATCAAAAGCATTAAGTAATTTTTGAGTTAATGATAATTTATTATAATCTCTATTAAATCTAACTTTATGATATATAGCATCAATCATCATACCAGATCCAAGTAATAACATTGAACCAAATAAGAAATCTAAATCTTTTTCTTGCATACCTCTCATTAACATTCTTTGAGTTGCTGCCATTGCAAATTTTTTAAATTGAGTAAGAGTAGATCCCCACTCTGTACTCATAAATTTAGGAGTATCTCCTAAACCTGGCGTTACAATTGTAATATTTATATCTTTGTTTAACGCTGCTTGAAAAGCATCTCTTGCAATGTCATCATCCCATTTTGCTGTATTTGCCATAAAATTATGTTTAGTTTTTTCCCCATGTTTTTCTGCTTGTATAGCAATTCTTTTTGCAATTCCTTCATCAATACCAGCAGAAGCTAATGCTGTTTTCCATTTATCACCTAATGTTCCTTTACTCCATTTAACAGAGTCTTGTAATATTCTTGAGCCGATAGTTACCGAAGCCAATGATTTTGCAAACTCTGTCCATCTAGACATAAGGTTAACATACATAAAATTAAAAGAAGATAATTTTCCCATACCACCTTCTAGTTTAGAAGATAAACCAAACATATCTCCAACATCAGCAAACAACATTGCTCTAGCACCTGTTACCATATCTAATGCTTCACCTGCTGCTTGAGCTTCTTCTTTACCCATTTTGTAAATTGTTCTTTGACCAAGGTAATTTCCTAATACTTCAAATTGAGTTTTAAATCCTCTTTGAATACCAGAGGTCATAATAACTCTAGCAAGGTCAGGCATTGCTGCCATAAAACCTGTAAGCATAGTTAATGCGTTATAATGTTTTGCTGTTCTCATTCCTACTGAAGTCCAAGCATGAGGATCTGAAGGTAAACCATAAGTACCTCTAATTAATTCAATACTAGCTTCTAAATCATCTAATGTTTTATACATTTCATTTGTAAGTCTAACTTTTTCTTTTTGAGAGTTAGCTTTAAATATTGCAGATTTATATTCTTCTAATACTTTCATTAAACCTGGGTATGTCATAGATGTAGCTTCATCTACATATTTCATACCAATACCCATAGTATCACCATACTTTTGAGTAAGAAGAATATCAGGAATCATTTGTCTAGCGTATGCTTTTTGTAAAGCAAAAATATCAGAAAGAATAAAGTTTCCATCTATTAATTGTTTTTGAGCTACTTCATCTAAATTTAATTCTCTAGCTCTATTAGCTCTTGCATATCTTGGGTGTGGAAATACATATTTTTCTTGTAATAAAACTTTATTAATATCTTTTAATGCTTCTTGAAATGTTTTATTGGCAGTTTCTTTACCTAATAATTTAGTAAATAATTCAGTTAAATCGTCTTTACCACCTTTTTTAAATTTTAATATTTTATCATTAATTTCTGCTAGAGCTTCTTCATATAATTTACTTCCTGGTTTTTGACCAGTTGTGTGCATAGCATAAAGACGAGCTAATGTTTCTTCTCTTAATTTAGAAATTTCTTTCCAGTTTGTTTTTTCAAATCTTGTAAAAGGAAAATGATTAGATAAATCCTTAACTAATTCATTAAGTTGAGCTTCGTTAATAATTTTTCCTTTTCTAGCTTTATCATCTCTAATAATTTTTTTAAATAATTCAGGATTTTTTTCTATTGCATTTTTAATGTAAATTATATTAATGTAATTATCTACTCCACCTTTAGGTATATCTTCTAATCTTTTAGTTAATTTATCTAGTCGTTCTTTAATTTTTGAAATAGGTTCAGTAATCCATTTGTTTTCTTGTTTAGACCAATATTTATATGAGCCACTTTGTTTAGCTTCTAAATCTTTTAGAACTCTTTGCCAAAAAAATAACTCTTGTTGTACTGGCATTTCTCTAATTTTAAGATCTTGAACTTTTTTAAATAAATCACCATAAACAAATTTTTGACTAACCCTTGCTGCTTCTTGTACTTCAAGAATATCATGTTCCATTTTATTTAATCTAGCAATTGTAACTTGTTTAGAAAATTCATTCATAGACATAAATTCATTATTAAATCTATTATGAACCATAGAACCAATAGTAGTTGTTGGAACTTTTTGTGCACCTTGTACTCTAGCAACATATTTTAAATATTCTTCTTTAATAAGATTATGAGCTTGTACTTCTTTAACTCTCATCATTCTCATATCTGTTTCTATAGATTTACCTGTAGCATCAAAGCCCCATTGTTTTGTATTTTTAAGTTTAAGCAAAGGAGTATCTAATAAATCTGACATCATGTTTTTTGCAGTTAAAGAAGTCTTTTGTTTGATAACTCTAAACACAGGAGTCCATGGGCCATCTTCACCAAACCATTTAAGATTACTTTTAACAAATCCTTCTCCTTCCATAATTTGTTTAGTACTTTGTCTTTTAATAGTACCTATACCTGCAGCTCCTACAGATGGCATAGGTTGTTTAGTTTGTGTATTTAATTCAGTTGTATTTTCTTGAGATTTTATTTTATTAATTTCTAATTTTGGATTTTTTGCACTTCGTTCTACCCAGTGTGTATCTAAATCATCTATTTTATTTTTAAGAGCTAAATTAGGTTTAGCTTGTGTAAATTTATTTATTACAGCTGGTATACCATACCCCCCTGCTGCTACCCAAGGTACATAACTATCATTTCTTAATGGATCTATATTTTGTTTAATTATTTCTTCAGTAAGCATAGCAGTACCAAATACTTTTGCTGCTTGACCTACTTTAGTAAATAATAATAATGAAGAAAGATCTAATATAGAACCACTTGCTCTCCCTACTATATGCCAAGGAGATGTGATATTTTGTTCAGATCTTTCTATTAATTTATTTAAAACAGAAGTAGTTTCTGCTGCTGATTGATTAAACATAAATAAATGATAAAAATCTTCATAACCTTTTAATTGAGGATCTTCTTTAGGATTATAATTTTCATCAGGTGGAAAATCTTGATTATTAAACCACCAATTAATTACATGGTTAGTAATATTTTCTTCTCCAAAACCAGATGCAAAATCACTTAAATGATTGTATTCTACTTTTTGTCTATTAGCTAGAGCTTGGTCTTCTTGCCATTGTGGTGTAATTGCACTTGGAAAATATTCCATTATTTTTCTACACTTTTAAGTTTTTTATCTTCAACAGCTTTTTTCCCTTTTTCAGTAAAATTCTTTTGAATCCATTTAACTAAAGTATTTTGACTTAAACCATATTCAGTCATTTCAAGTTGTTCTGTTCTTAATTTAGTTTCTGTTGGTTCATAATCTCTACTATAATTAATCATTTTATTTTGAAGTTTTCTCATAGTGTGAGAATGTTTAGTTATCCAACCAGTGTGTGATCCTTGATCTTTGGCAGTAGGTTCTATTGTTGTATAATCTTTTAGATCTGGATATGCTTCTTTGGCAAGTTTATATAAGCTATTACCAATTGTATAAGCTCCATAACCAATAGCAATAGCAGGTATTCTTTTTGCAAGTCCAGAAGCAATTGGAAATTTACTAGCTTGTTTAACAGTATTTGACATTTTATGCTGTGCATATGTTTTAAAATCAGAAGGTTTTTTATTTTTTAATATTTTTTCTAATAATTTTTTTTGTTCTGTTTCGTTCATTGTATTTTCCCTAATGTTCCGTTGTATGAAGTATATGCTGATTCTATTCCTCTAAATATAATAGCATTAAGTAGTAATTGATTTTCTTTTGGAAAATGTTCTTTTACTACATCTTTACCCATTTCAACATTCATAATCATTTTTAAGATACCGTGCATTTCGTTTGCATTAAGTATATTAACTGTATCGTTTTCATTGAATCCAAACTCTTTAAATACTTTAAAGTATGGACTTGGATCTTTAGCATACATACTAAAGATTTCTTTTAATGTAGGTGTTGCACCATATTCATTTGATACAGCACTTACTAAACTAGATTTATTTATAATAATTTTAGCAGCAGCTCTTGCAGCATGTTCAGGACTAGAAAATACTGCCATAGTATTTCCATCAACTTTATATTCTAATTGTCCATCCCACATTTCACCTGTTAAACCTTCATTAACCCAGTGTATTCCAAAATAATTATTCGTTCTTAATCCAAGATTCATTTCTTGATTATTATAATTTTCTTTAGCATAAGTTTTATAAGTTAAATCTAAATTGTTTTTAGTATATGGCATTTTCCAAAATGGAACTAATGCTTCAACACTTTTTTCATTATTTGATAAATCCATATTATTAGCAATTTTTTGATCAGTAGAAATTAATTCATTTCTGTCATTTGTAGTTTTTTTCATTTTTAATTGTAAATCTCTATAATCAACATCAACACCCATTACTTTCATCATCCAAGCAAATGGTCTAACTTCTGCAGGTACATCATCCACTCCAGGATAATCAGGATAGTATCTCCAATTACCCATTCCTTGTGCTACATTAATTGTCCCATGAATTGCTCTTTTAGCCCAATTCCAATCAGGAACTAAATGTCCATAATGTTTCATAAACTCCTCATATTCTTGAGTAGCTAAATTGTTAATAAATTGAGAATGACTTTTTGGTGTATTTTCAGAAGTGGTTGATAAACTTGACCATACTTCAGGAGAAAAATGTTCGTTAGCATCTGTAATGTCTATTCTTTGTCCATTAGGTAATTTTAATGCTAAATGATATGCAGGTACTTTTTTTCCATTTAATTCTACTAAATTACCTTTAGGTTCTAAAATAATTCCTTGACCACCATTATCAAAAATAGTTGATAATATATCCATTGGATTCATTCCACCCCATACTTCTGCTATTTCTGATTCATTTAAATTTTCAAATTTAGAAAATATATGTGCATATACTTCATTATTCAATTGATCACCATTTACATTTGGGTACCATTTTTCAAAAGAGTTTTTCATTAATATAGGTTGGTCATGTCCTGAATATCTAGTTGGATAATAGTTCATATCTTTTAATCTATTAAATGATTTATAAATTGCTCCATCTAAATATTTAGCATATGCAGGATCAGTAGGATCTGCACCTTCAGGTAATACATTAGATAACTCCTCACCAACAAAAGATAATAACATATGTTTAATTGGGCCAGTAATTGTTGATTCAGCATCCCAAGCAAATACTGTTCCTAAAGCAACATGATCTGACCATTGGTTCTTTTCATCATCAAATAATTTTCCAAACCAAGAAGCATCATCAGTTACATTTCTAGCATCCATCCAATTAAATAATGCGTCTTCAAAATACTTTTTATTGTCTACATTGAATATTTTATTTTTAGTGTCAACAATTGCTTTTTCTGATTTAGCTGTCCACCCATTAGCTTGAGATATTAAATATTGATCATTTCTATCCCATTCCATATTAACAGCATCTACAAGTTTTTTATTACCTGTAGGTTCATAACCTGGATATATACTTTTTAAGAATCTGGTTAATTGTATTTGATTTTTAAAATCATTTAAATTAGCATCAATAGTCATATCTCCAATATTAGTTGTGTTTAGATAATTAAATAAAAAATCTGGCTTTAAACCATTTTCTTTTAATATATTTACTGCATTAGTTAACTTAGGATTATTAACATCAGCATCATCAACGCTATGTATTCCATATCTGGCTAATATAGCTCTTTTAAAAAGAGCTTTATCATCTGAAATTGCTTTAGTTGTTCCTACAAATTGATGTGCTTTTTTACTATCTATTGCTTTAGTAACCCAAGATTGGATTTCCATATTCTTATTAACAATATTTAAAATTTTATTATAATCAGTTGGCTTAACATTAGAAAAATTCTTTTCCATATAATCTGTTGCATTAGTTAAACCTTGAAAATTATCTATGTATAAATCTCCACCTACTTGTTCTTCTCCATTAATATTAACATCTTGATAAGAGTTTTTTAAATCCATTATATTCTTTTCATGGAATGATTCATATTTTTGAGCAATATCTTCTATGATTTCTTCTCTAGTTTCACTATTTTTCATAAGATCATTAGTCATTTTATAAACAGGATTATTTGTAAATTCTTCAGTAATTTTAATTGCATAATCATCTTTAAGATTAGCATATTTATTTAACCAAGCTCTTGCTTTGTTATCATCTCCTAAAGCTCTCATTAAATGAAATCCTCTAGAAATTAATAAATTTTTAACATTGGTTTCAATATTTAAATCATGTTTTTCTCCTGATAAAATCGCTTTACCATTAACTAATAAATCTAAATCTTTTTTAGCTTTATCATTAATTAATAACATTCCATCTAATGCTGATGAATTAAGTTTGATTATTCCATCCATTCCTAATTCAGAAGCTACAAAAAAAGAATAATCAATATCATTGTTTTGATTATCCCAAGTTATTGTACGATCACTTAATAAATTATTATTCTCTAATTTAATTTTATTAGCAGCTGCTGCTACTACACTATTACTACTCCATCCATTTAATTTAGCTTGAGCATTTAATTTATAAGATGCTGGAACACTTTGTAAAACAGTTGATGAATAAGCATCTGCTGCTTCTTTCATTCCTGTTGGATCATGTTTAAAGTCTTCATTTAATTTAACAAAGTAATCTCTAGTTTCTATATCAAATTTATGAAAATAATTAGCTTGAGCTGCAGCTAATGATTCTTTTTCCATTCTTTCTAATGTAGGAGCAAAGTTTTCTACAACAGTACTAAACATACTTTTAGCTGTTGTATATGGAACACTATTACTTAACCTATTTAAATTAACTTGTTTTTTTCCGTGCTTAAGTGTCATTGTCCTGTATACAATCCTTTTTTATTTTTATACTCATAACCTTGACTAGCAATAGAAGCCCATCCACCAAACACTTCATGTTTTCTTTTAGATTTAGCTGCTTGTGCATTTAATGATAATTCATTAATGTCATAACCTAAATTAACTCTAATATTAGTAATATCTTTATCAGCTTGAATAGTTTGTTGATCTTGAATATTAAGAAAATGACTGCTGTCTAAACTTAAACCTGTACCTGACATAATAGCTCTATTATGAGCATGTGCCATTTTTAAATCTTTAATACGCTCATCTTCTTCTTGTTTAGCTCTTTCCATTGCAGCTTTCTTTTTATCTTCATATTTTGCTTGTTCAATTTTAGATTGCTTTTTGGATTCTTTAATATCCATTAAAGTTTTAGTTGCCGTAATGGCAAACATAGTTATTGGATCTGCACTCATGCGAAAACTACCTCCACTGACATTCCCAAGATTTTAATTGGTAAAGGATCATCTTGGCTTATTGTTACTGTTGGACTTTTATCATAACCTAAAAAGAAAAATTCTTTTTTAGCTGTTACTGGAACGAGGTCAGAACCACCAGAGAAATTAACTTGTTGAATAACTAGAGCTTTAGAGGTGCTGTCTGCAGCTTTAATAGTCATATCAAGAGTAGAGTTAAGATCTACGATGGCTCTTGAGATTCTTCTAGGAAGACCTGTTAATGGGCCTTCAGGTAATTCTTTATCTATAGGCATAGTTTCTAAAGTAGTTGTATAATTAAATCCTATTTTAAGTCCAGTAGCTTTTGCTGAATTAATTAATGTAATTGTGTCCGAACCCGATACTGTAAATGTTCCAATTGAACTATTACCTTCAACTACATTAACAGATTCATTTGTATAAATTCCATTTACTGTATGTAAAAAACCTTTAGTAAAAGTTACTACAGCATCATTTGCTGGAGTTGCTGCTAAAGTTTTATCAAGAGTTAAACTATATTCTCCTGAACCATTATCTACTAAAGATTGAATAGTATATTCTGTTACATTACCAGCAATAGTAAATGCTTCATTTACTTTAGGTGCTGAAGTTAATCCATCTATTACTACTGTTGTTCCAGATTGAGAACCTCCATCAACAAGAGGTGTTCCTCTTTGATTTAAAGTTGAAGTAGTTTGACAATCTAATGTAACACTATCATCGTCAGCAAATTTTTCTAATGTATATACTATTGAACTATTTAAAGATCTTTTGCCTATCATAATTAAATTCTCATTTAATGAAGCAATTGATTGTATACTATCTCCTGTTCTTGTAAACCATTGTGTCCATCCTGCTATCTTTTCATCTCTAACAGAATGAAATACAGATAACTTACCTTGGTGAGTTGTTCCATTGCTTAAGAAGAAAGCATATTGTTCAGGTCTTGTATTGTTACCTTTCATAATAGCTACTTCTTTTGGACTATCAATTAAATGTTGTGCAAGAATAGATACAGATGTGGATTTATATCCATCTTCTAAATCTGAATAAACAAATTCTCTAACTGCTTTACCATTCTTTTGAACAAAACCTGTAGCTTGATCAAACATTTGAGGAGCTGTTCTAGATATTCCATATGGTGTTTGTCTTTGAATACTAACATTAGCTGGAGTAATAGTATTATCAGAAGAAGGTGGAATATAATATTCACCACCATCTGTAAATACTTGTAAATCTTTACCAGAAAATAAATGTCTAACTTCGTTAACTAGATTACCAGATATATCTGTATCAATAGCTTCATCATCTAATCCTGTACCAAGATCAAAATCAAAGTAATGATTAATTTGACTAGCAAATAAAGATGCAGGTCTAGATTTAACTCCACCTAACCAAAGTCTTGCATCATGAAAAGTTACTGCTTGAGGATAACCTCTTTTAGCAGATACTGTTTGTTCTTTCCAATCAGTATGTGGCCCAGTACTTCCCATATCTTCTATAATATGAATTGTAATTACTGTTGCAGAAGTATAACCAGTTATCTTACCTTGTTTTTTATTAATTTGTATGTAGTCGCCTACTTGATTACTTGTAAATGTACTAGCACTTGCAGTAGCTGTTTTACCTGTACCTACTGAATTAGCAGATAAGGTAATTGTAATTCCACTATCAGCGTATTTATAAAATGGTTGTAATGATTTATTAACGCCACCATTATTAATGGCAGTATTTTCATCAAATACAAAACCATCACAAGTAAATGAAGTTGATGATGCTCTGAATATTCTTCTTGTTGGATTATCTCTATGTGCTACAAAAATTGTATCTCCTTTTTGAGCAAAGTTTAATTCAAATAATTGAGCTGTAGTCCAATTACAATTTGTTGTATAATTACTTGTAAGAGCTGTACCACTTGTATTATATACATCCATTCTATTGTTAGATAATACTATAATAGCTACTTCATCATCAGAAAATATAAATGGAATAATTCTAGATTCTGCTGGAAGTGATGCCAAGTAAGTTGTACCTGGTCTTCTCATTAAACCACCCTCTGCTAATAAAGCAAAATTTTTACAGCTTTTAGCACCTTGAAAATAAGAAGGAACATCAGTACGAGTTGCTAGTAATGGGTTTAATTCACCAGACGAAAAGTTCGTTAATACAGTCTTTAGTGTTCTGACCATTAGGCATCCGTTCTTGTAGATCT
>ERZ1039804.1708-NODE-1708-length-12037-cov-4.228760_pt1 | contig 12037 bp, 8 predicted proteins | sample MGYA00383089_ERZ1039804 | MGnify/ENA primary metagenome ERZ1039804 (study PRJEB29581, sample SAMEA5548359) | metagenome | biome: marine; feature: coastal; material: water | depth 1 m | study: Short-term variability in the microbial, nano- and picoplankton...
TTAGTATTAAGCGAAGATCAGCAGTTATTGAAAGACTCGGCGAAGGCCTTCGTCGACCAGAACGCGCCAGTGTCGGTGCTGCGTGGTCTGCGCGACAGCAAAGACGCGCAAGGCTACGACCAAAACCTCTGGCGACAGATGCTCGAATTGGGCTGGGCCGGCATGGCGATTCCCGAAGCCTACGGCGGATTTGAATTCGGCTACGGCGGCCTCGGCGTAGTGCTCGAAGAGTCGGGACGCACGCTTGTGAGCTCGCCATTAATCGCTACCGTCCTTCTCGGCGCGTCGGCGATCAACGAGCTTGGTTCGGACGCGCAGAAAAGCGAGTTTTTACCCCAGGTCGTCAGTGGCGAATTGTTGCTTGCGCTGGCTATAGACGAGAAGCCGCATCATCGTCCGTGCCGAATCGAAACCTCTGCCGTTAAATCTGGTGAGGGCTATGTTCTCAACGGATGTAAAACCTTTGTGCTCGATGGCCATATAGCAAACAAGCTTATCGTTGTTGCTCGAACCGCTGGCGCAATCGACGACGAGGCAGGGTTAAGCGTATTTTTGGTCGATGCCGCTGCAGAAGGCGTGTCGATAAATCGCAGCTGGATGGTCGACAGCCGTAATTCGGCGATGCTAAGCCTCAATGATGTAAAGGTAGGAGCCGATGCGCTTTTAGGTGCTGAAGGCGATGCCTATTCTAGCCTAACTCGCGTTCTAGATATTGGCCGCATCGGCGTTGCCGCTGAGATGCTCGGTAGCATGCAGCAAGCGTTCGAAATAACCCTCGACTACCTAAAACAGCGCGAACAATTTGGCGTACTCATCGGGTCTTTTCAGGTTCTGCAACACCGCGCAGCCGAAATGTATTCCGAGATCGAGCTGTGTAAGTCTGCAGTCCGCGCCGCACTGGCTGCGCTTGACGATGCCGACAAAACTGATGCTGATATCGCGGAATTTGCCAGTATTGCCAAGGCTAAACTTAGCGAGGTGGCAACGCTTGTGAGCAACGAAGCGGTACAGATGCATGGCGGCATTGGCATGACTGACGAATACGACATCGGCTTTTATATGAAGCGTGCGCGTGTTGCCGCCGCTTTCTTGGGCGATGCGCTTTTCCATCGTGAGCGTTACGCAAGTCTCAATGGGTTCTAAAAAAGGGATGGCACCATGACAATGGACGAATCGGTTAACGTATTCGATGAGCCGCTCGAACCTTGCGGGACGGATCCGGTAACGGGGTTTTTCCGTGACGGCTGCTGTAATACCAATGAAGATGATCATGGCTGCCACACGGTCTGTGTGGCGGTGACCGACGAGTTTCTTAGCTATACGCGTTCGCAGGGCAATGACCTGAGTACGCCGGTTCCGGCCTTTGGTTTTCCGGGGCTTAAACAGGGAGACTCTTGGTGTCTGTGCGCCTCACGCTGGCTTGAGGCGCATGATGAGGGTAAAGCTCCGCGTGTTTTTCTTCGGCGCACACATAAAAAGACGCTAGAGACTGTGGCTATGGACATCCTACGAAACTATGCAGTCGACCTAAGTTAGTGGGTAAGCTCATTTCGCTAACGCGTTTTACCGCGTAGCGAAAACGGATTCTAGTTGCGATGCTGAAGAGTAAAATCTCAAGAATTCGCGGTATCTCGTTGCTCTGTAAGCGCGGCACGGTGTTCCTCGTTGCTCTTTTTGTAATCGTAAGCTGCTCTGTTGGTCAGCAGGTCAGGCCCCTTGATGATTCCGCGAGACTTGCTAGCGGATTCGAAGGCGGCGTTTTTTTACTCGATGGAGAATCGGGTGAATTTTTCGCCACAAGTGAGCAATGGCTTGTCCGCGCTGCCATTCCTGCATCTACTTTCAAAGTGTTTAGTTCGCTTGCCGCGCTGGAGTCGGGGGTCGTTGCTTCGACAGATCAAGTCATTCGCTTGCCGACATACAGCAGTGCGCGTGAGGAAATCAACCGCGACCTCGATTTTTCCAGTGCGTTCGCGCTATCGGCACTGCCTCACTATCAGCATTTGGTGCGCGAAATTGGCGCTACCAAAATGCAGTCCTATCTCGACAACGCCGACTACGGCAACCGATCGATGGGCGGCGGAGTCGATCAGTTTTGGATTGCGGGTGACCTGCGGATAACACCCCGCCAACAGCTCGAATTCCTCCGCCGCCTCCATCGCTCTGAGCTGCCTTTTCGGGATACCGTCATGGCGCAGGTTCGACAGATAATGCAGCGCACTGAGCGTGGCGGAAACGTATTTGGTAAGACTGGCTGGGCTACCTCTGCAGAGGGCTTGCATACAGGCTGGTCGATAGGCTGGCTTGCGCGCGACCGAAAAGAGCCGCTCTACTTCGCCACGCTTTTACAAACAACCGAACCCGGCGACAGCTTCCTCGATATTCGCTTACTCTTATCGTTAGAGGCGTTAGACCAAGTCGAATCACAACACTGAGCCGAGTCGGCTAGTAATATTTAGACTGCCAAGGGCATGACTTCGGAGGTAGACTGAGCGCCTCACGCGGAACTGTTTAGGCGCGGGCATCGAAGGCCCGCTTTTCTGGAGATAAAGCAATGAATAACCCATTTAAGGTAAAGAGTGTCTCTACTCTATGGTTAAGCATGGCGCTGCTGTCGAGCGCGGTGGCGCAAGTTCCCATTATTCAGCCGGGCGCACCGGGTCAGCCGAGTCGGCAAATAACAATCGAAGAAGCGTCTAACCTTGCGGGCCTAAGCTATACCGATGCTGACGTTAAATTCATGCAGGGCATGATCATGCATCATTCTCAAGCACTGCAGATGGCCGAAATGGTCGAAGCGCGTAGCTCTCGCGAAGCGATACAGCTGATGGCGCTGCGTATTTCGCTTTCGCAGGAAGACGAGATAGTGATGATGGAGGAGTGGCTAGAAGCGCGTGATCTTCCCCGCGCTATGCCGATGGCAGACATGCAGGCAATGGCGTCTAATCACGAAATGATGCCGGGCATACTGACTGAGGCCGAGCTCGATGAGCTCGCTGGATTAACCAGTCAAGAATTCGACACGCGCTTTCTCCAATTAATGATCAAACACCATGAAGGCGCAATAACCATGGTCGATCGTCTGCTCGACCAGCCTGGCACGGCCCAGGACTCGGTGCTTTTCGCCTTTACTACTGACGTGACCTCAGACCAAACGAGCGAGATAGAGCGCATGAGCGCGATGCTTGCCGGATTCTCGCCCGACCCGCGAGTAAACCTCAAGCCAGGTTATGACGACGCGGGACAAGCAGCGCTCAATATGCGCTTGCTCGCGGCGCTGCCGAAACCTGATGGATTTTTCGATCCAGCAAACCCGCAGGGATTGCCGATGAGTCGCGCGCGTCCGCAGGTATTGCAATCGTCTCAGGCAGAAGAGGATGAAAGCGCAGCGGGCAACAGGACTGACGCTGACTCTACGGTCGAAACGCTGACCAATGCCGCAGACGAGGGCGTCGTTCCTGCTGATACTGAAGACGAAACGGCGGAGCCGCGTCCCAGTTTAATGAATTTTGCGAACACCGATTTAGTGTTCGCAGGGGACGTCGTCGTAGCAGGTAATTATCATGGATTTAACGCCTATGATATCTCCCTGCCGCGCGAGCCCAAGCTACTGAGCTCGGTCGTGTGCCCGGGCGGTCAAGGAGACGTGTCTGTTATTGGCAACCTGCTTATTATGTCAGTCGAACAAACTCGTGGTCGGCTAGACTGTGGCCTCCAAGGGGTTGCCGAGCCCGAAAGCGAAGAGCGTTTCCGCGGCATACGCATTTTCGATATAAGCGATTTTAGAATGCCAATTCAAGTGGGCGCGGTGCAGACCTGTCGCGGCTCACATACGCACACTGTGGTCACCGACCCCGACGATGCAGGCAATCTCTATATTTACGGCTCAGGCACAAGCTCCGTCCGTCCCGGTGAAGAATTGGACGGCTGCTATGACGAGTCGCCATTCGAGAATCCAGAGTCGGCGCTTTTTAGCATCGATGTCATTCAAATTCCCGTCAACGACCCTGCATCAGCGCGCGTAGTGAATCGGCCGACGGTATTCTCAGACCCTGCGTCGGGCGTTATCGCCGGTCTATGGGAAGGCGGGGATCATGGCCCTGGCACTCAGACAACTCGCGAGACGAATCAGTGTCACGACATTACTGCCTACCCCGAAGTGGGTCTTGCGGCGGGCGCCTGCTCGGGTAATGGCATCCTGTTGGATATTTCAGATCCTGTGAATCCGACGCGTGTCGCCGAGGTAATAGACCCCGGTTTCGCCTACTGGCATTCGGCGACTTTTAGTAACGACGGGCGCAAAGTGGTGTTCACGGACGAGTGGGGCGGTGGCTCTCGGCCGCGCTGCCGCGCGTCTGATCCGATCACCTGGGGCGCCGATGCCATCTACGACATAGTCGACAACGAGATGCAGTTTCGCAGCTATTTTAAAATGCCTGCCCCGCAAACCGATCAAGAAAACTGCGTCGCCCACAACGGTTCACTCATCCCTGTCCCCGGCCGCGACATCATGGTTCAGGCGTGGTATCAGGGAGGGATTTCGGTTTTCGATTTTAGCGACTCTTCCAACCCACAAGAGATTGCGTTCTTCGACCGCGGACCAGTTGATGCCGAGGAACTCATTCTCGGTGGTTACTGGTCGGCTTATTGGTTCGAAGGGCTGATATACGGCACCGAAATCGCGCGCGGTTTCGATGTGCTCGAGCTCATGCCGAGTGACTATTTGAGCGAGAACGAAATTGCGGCCGCGTCATTGCGAAGCGCTGGCGGCACGTTTAACGCTCAGCGCCAGCAGCAACATATATGGCCAGCCGAACCCGTTGTCGCACTCGCGTATCTCGATCAGCTGCAGCGCAGCGAGGTGGTTTCGCCGGATAGGGCAACGGATCTAAGCAGTGCGTTAAGCGACGCACAAGATCGGCTTAATGAGGCCGTGAGCGACGAGCGAGTGGCTGGCAAGCTTAGGTCGTTGGCGGTGACCTTCGATACCGAGGCGGAGTCTCTGCGCGGCAGAACGCGAGATCGTTTCGAAATGCTAGCCGATTCGCTAGAAGCGATTGCCGACAGGCTTTAGAGACTATTCAGGAATTAGAAATATGAGTCTTACTCCTTTTCATATCGCTGTGCAGGTGCGTGACATAGACGAAGCGCGGGAATTTTATGGCCATAAGATGGGCTTGTCTGAAGGTCGCAGCGCTTCTGACTGGATAGATTTTGACATGTTTGGGCATCAGTTTGTTGTCCATCTAAATTGTGAACTTGGCCCTAATGGGTCGGTTCGCAGCATAGCCAACGCTGTCGATGGTCAGGGTGTGCCTGTTCCACATTGTGGCGTTGTGCTTGCGTTCGATGACTGGGAGCGTTTCGCCGATCAGGCCAGAGGATTCGTTGACGAATTTGTGATCGAGCCGTATGTCAGGTTTGCGGGTGAGGTCGGAGAGCAAGGGACTATGTTTTTCTGCGACCCCAGCGGCAATGCGCTCGAATTTAAAGGATTTAAAGATATTGCTTCGCAACTCTTTGCGAAGTAATTCACACGGAGAGAGCCCGAATAATAGTCGACATACTAAAAGCGATAATCGAACTCGGGCTGCCATTAGCCTTGCTACGCTGGCCCATTTTTATGCGCTTGTTTATCAGCGGTGAGCTAGATAGACAGTCGGCTCGCAAAGGAATAGAACGCGGCGTTAAGAAGATCAAAGCGTCGTTTAAGGGTGAGAAGAAACGGACATTCGCCGAAAAATCCAAGACCGACCTAGTGTTCGAGAAGTGGATGTATTTTGGGAGTGGATTCTACGGATTGGCAGCACTCTGGACATTAGTAGTTATTGAGGTCAGTGAGCTAATCGGCTTTGTCTTTAATTTCCCCGGCCTCGATGCGCTTTTCGGCGATGGGTTAATTGCCTTCTTATTCAATTTAGCGATGAACCAACTGAGTAATCTGATCAGTGCGTTTGTGTGGTTCAGCTATTGGGAAGGCTCTATGCTCATCTGGGTATTGGTTGCGTATGCAGGTTACCTTGCGGGTATTGAAGCTGCGCGGCGTAACCTACAAGTATCGAAAGAAGCGCTCCTCGAACGCGTGAGACGCAAGCCGAGCGACTAGGCTAAGCGGCCACTTTCTGCTCGCTAGACAACCCGACTTCCTTCGCGAGTAACTCATAAGAGCGTAATCGAGCGCGGTGGTCATGCACGATAGTCACGAGCATTATTTCGTCGACTCCAAATTCTTTAGAAAGCGATTCGAGTTTTGCCTTCACTTGCGCCGGTGTTCCAACGGCGCGCTTTTCTTGGTTCGAACGGATAAGGGCTAGCTCGCTGGCTGCGTAAGGATAGTCCCGCGCTTCCTCAGGCGTAGGGAAAGGCCCCGGATTGCCCCGCAGCAGACGGATATACCAGAGGTCGCGACTGCTCGCCAGACGCTTCGCTTCTTCCTCAGTATCGGCGCAGACGGCGAACAGTGACAGGCATGTATGCGGTTTGTCGAGGTTTGGCCCCGGCTTAAAGCGAGCGCGATAAATATCGAAAATATCTGGGCTAATATTCGGATTTATAAAATACGCGAAGTTATAGGGAAGACCTGCAAGTCCTGCAAGCGTTGCACTATCGTCGCTGGAGCCTAGCATCCACATTTCAGGCGGCACCTCGGTTTTGGGAAATGCGCGCGCATTCTCCATGCCAGGCGTGGGGGGGTCGGTGTCGTTTAATAGAGCCTGCAGGTCTGCGATCATGTTGGGGAAATGCTCGGGCCCCACGCGCGACCCATAGCGGATCGCGGCGGCGGTGAACGGGTCTGTGCCCGGTGCGCGCCCAACACCAAGGTCGATACGGTTTGGGTAAAGCGTCTGCAAGAGTTTGAAATTCTCGGCAACTTTATAGGGGCTGTAGTGGGGCAACATGACGCCTCCCGAGCCTAGCCTTATCTGCGTGGTTTCAGCGCCTAAGCGGCCAAGCAATACCTCCGGCGAGCAGCCGGCAAGCGCGCCGGAGGCGTGATGCTCAGACACCCAGTAGCGATGGTAGCCTAGATTGTCGACGTGCCCCGCCAGCTCGATTGTCTCCTGCAAAGCAGCAAAGGGCGTGCTGCCAGAACGGACGGGAGATTGATCGAGAACCGATAATGTCAATGTCATAGCTAGTCTACTATTGCCTGATAGATGCCGTTGCGCAGGGTGATGTGGTCGTCGAGCCCGGTAGCTGGAATAATCTGCGTGAGATAAACCACGACTAGGTCCTCTACCGGATCTACCCAATAGGTTGAATGATACGCGCCGCCCCAGGCGTATTCGCCCTCCGAACCGAGTGTTCCGCGCAAGCCTACGTCTGTCGCTATAGAGAAGCCTAAGCCGAAACCTTGGCCTGGTCGAAACTCAATCGTGCCCAAGTGATCCGTGGTCATGAGTTCGATTGTCTTGCGAGACACCAAGCGATCGCCATTGAGTTCGCCGCCATTTAACGTCATTTGTAAAAACTTAGCGTAGTCGCCTGCTGTTGAAAGCAGGCCGGCGCCTCCTGAGAAACTCTGCCGTGGCCCATCGGCATAGAGCCCTTGGCTCTGCATGCCATTGGTTTCAGGAATTTCTTCGATACCGCCTTCCTGTTTGGGACGGTAGACGGTGGCGAGGCGATCGCGTTTGGCCGCGGGCAAATAGAAATGCGTGTCGTTCATCCCTAAAGGCGCGAAAATATTGTTGGCGAAAAAGTCATCGAGAGTCTCGCCGCTGACGACTTCGACGACCGCACCGAGGATGTCGGTGTTGTAGCCATAGATCCAACTCTCACCCGGATGCGCGTCGAGTGGCAGCGCTGCCATGCGCGCTATTGTTTCTCGGACGGGCTCTTCGCGGTCGGCGAAATACCAGCCCTGCATGTTTGCCCGCTGCCATTCTGCTGCGCTGCGTCCCGTTCCGTAACTCATGCCGCCTGTGTGCGTGAGCAGATGGCGTAAAGTGATTTCATTTCGGGCAGGCTGGAGTGTGTAGCCGCCGGAGTCGTCCGAGACTGCGACCTGCATGTTGCTCCATTCGGGCAGGTATTTTGATAGAGGCTGGTTAATATCGAGAAGCCCGCGTTCCTGCAGCATCATAATCGCAAGGCTGGTAATCGCTTTGGTTTGCGACGCGATTCGAAAGATAGAATCGGTGTTCATTGCGACGCCCCGAGCGACATCCTGCATGCCATTCGCTTCGTGCGCGACGACCTCGCCGTGACGCAAAACAATATAGACTTGACCGGCGAGGCGACTGTCTTCGTTGTAGCGCTCAAGATTGTTGTCGAGCAGAGCGAGGCGTTCACCCGACATGCCAACGCGCTCTGCCACAATGGGTGAGTCGGCTAGCGCGATAGAGGGAAGGGTAGACGATAAGAAAGCCGATACGGCACCGAGGACAAAAAGCGCTAACGCGCTTCCATTGTTGCGCAGATGATGTGTATAAGGCATAGCGAGGCTCCTAAGCTGTTATTTTTTTGCTCTGATTCTCATGCTCGATTATTGACCGCGCGCCGAAACAAATCAATCAAGCGTAGATGCCGATGCCTAGCCTTCTTGACAGGCATAGAACGAGCCTTCATGATCACGTCATGAATTTTTCCTCGCACAGCAATACTCCCTTCCGCCTTGTCCAAGGTTGGCGCCGCTCAATGGGTCGCCGGTAATTTAGTACTGGCCGCCCGAAGTAGTGGCAGCCGTTTGTTCTCCTGTTCGTCCTTCTGTGCGTCTTTCCGTTCGTTCTAGTAGGTCTTTCATTCCTAGCCACTGCTTCTGCGGTCAGTCCGTTTCGTTACTCATGTAACAAATCGATTGAGCCAATTTGAGCCAAATTAGGCCAGATTTAGCCAGATTTAGAGAAGCAAGGAATAAACAATGACCAAACCAATAACGAATACCCTGACGAATCTCGGTAAAGGCGAACGCTACTTGCGCTATACATGTGGCAGTGGCGTAGGGATCACTCGCACAGCGAGCGCACTCGACTACCCGCAGGCAGTCTCTCGCCTAGCTGAATCACTCGACTCGGCGCCCGGGGTGCTACTCGCCTCGAGCTATGAATATCCGGGACGTTATCGCCGTTGGGATATCGGATTCGTTAATCCCCCTTTGTTATTTGAAGCACGCGGCAGACAACTCGCGGTGCGGGCGCTCAATCGGCGTGGCAACATTCTTTTAGTTGAGGTTGAAGCGGCGCTCGCAAGGTGTCCTGACGTGACCAGCTGTAAACTAATCCTCGGCGATAAACCCGATGCAGTAGCAGGTCATTCTGCCGCATCTATCAGCACGAATAGCTTCGATAGTTTGGCGGTAGTGGTTGCCGAAGGTAAGGATGAATTTACCGAAGAGCAGCGCTCAAGAAGGGCAACCGTTTTTAGCGCGCTGAGAGCAATTATTTCTCACTTTAAGAGTTGCGAGGACTCTGTTCTCGGGCTGTTTGGTGCCTTTGGTTACGATCTAACCTTTCAGTTCGAGGAGATAGAGAGAAAGCTTGCTCGAACCGAGGGCGACCGCGACCTCGTGCTTTATTTTCCCGATGAGATCATCGTCGCCGATCACCGTGTCGAAACCGCAACAAGCTACCGTTACGAATTCCTCTGTCGAGAAAGGCAAGAGAAGAGACAAAGCGAAAGCGGTGTAAAGCATGCAAGTTTCACCGAAACAACTGGTGGTTATGCCCGCACAGGGCCGGTACAACGTTATATTCCCGCACCGGTGACCGAGCCGGTTTGCGATCATGCGCCGGGCGAGTTCGCAGCGAAGGTCAAACTCGCGCACGACTATTTTCGTCGCGGCGACCTCTTCGAAGTTGTACCAGGGCAGGTGTTTAGCGAGCCCTGCCGCGATACGCCTTCACAGGTTTTTGGCCGCCTCCAATCGAGCAACCCAGCGCCCTATGGCGCGCTAATGAATCTAGGCGAGGGCGAATACCTGGTTGCCGCCTCACCCGAAATGTTTGTGCGCGTACGAGATCGGCGAGTCGAGACTTGCCCTATCTCGGGAACGATTAAACGTGGTCGTAATGCGATCGAGGACGCAGCGCAGATCAAGACGTTACTTAATTCAGCGAAAGACGAAGCAGAACTTTCTATGTGCACCGACGTCGACCGCAACGACAAGTCGCGCGTCTGTGTACCCGGTAGCGTCGAGGTTATTGGGCGTCGTCAGATCGAAATGTACTCAAGGCTCATTCACACGGTCGACCATGTCTGCGGAACCCTGCGCTAGGGCATGGACGCGCTCGATGCTTTCCTCGCACATACTTGGGCGGTAACGGTTACCGGTGCGCCGAAGCACGCAGCGATGCAGTTTATCGAAGACAACGAAAAATCGCCGCGTCACTGGTATGGAGGGGCGATGGGGCAGCTAGGTTTTGATGGCAATATCAATACTGGCCTGACGCTGCGCACCCTGCGGGTAAAAGACGGAATGGGTGAGGTGCGCGCGGGCGCGACGCTTCTCATCGACTCCAACCCCGAAGAAGAGGAAGCAGAAACGAGATTGAAAGCCTCAGCACTGCTTGCGGCTTTGCGAGGGGATAGTGTTTCGCGCGAGGCTGATCGTATGGGCGCCGGCAGTACGCAGGCGAATGCGTGCGCACAGGCGGTGGCAAAAAAACCGATTCGAGCTCTTATGGTCGATCACCGCGATTCTTTCGTGCATAACCTCGCGAGCTATTTTCGCGAGTGTGGCGTCGAGCTGATTACGCTGCGTCCCGACGCGGCTAGAAAGTCGCTCCGAGAGTGTGCGCCCGACCTCCTTGTTCTTTCCCCCGGCCCCTCACAACCACAGGCTTTTGCAATGAGTGAAACGCTTGGTTTGGCGGAGGAGCTAGGTGTACCGGTATTTGGCGTATGCTTGGGTCTGCAGGGAATGGTCGAATATTTTGGCGGTAGCTTGAGGCAGCTAGATAGACCAATGCATGGTAAGGGATCGGAGGTGGCTCACGATGAATCGTCGCTCTTTAATGGGATAAAGAGCCCTTTTATTGCCGGTCGTTATCATTCTTTAGTGGCGGATGAGCTGCCTGAGTGTCTGCGAGTGACAGCGCGGAGTGATGATGGCGAGGTGATGGCAATTGAGCATAAAACGCTGAAGATGAGCGCCGTTCAATTTCACCCCGAGTCGATTATGACGCTTGCCGAAGACGCCGGGCGCAGGCTTATCGCCAACGCCATCGACACTCTCCTGGCGACTCACTAAGTGGCCGCTAGGGTGCAGTCACCGGAGGCAGTTCATTCTGAAACCAAATGGCGAGTCTGAGGCCAGCGAGTCCCAAGCGATCGCTTGCGATACTGATCATCTCGTTGACATAGTCGTCGTTGAGCGTTTGGTTTGGTAAGCGCTCGGCACCGCTGCTGTCGGCGCTAGCAATCGCGGCGAGGAGAGAATCGTCATAAACCGAGGGGACCAAAAACTCTCGGCTTTCGGCAAGCCAGAGTGTCCAGTCGGACTCGCGACCCGAGAGATCTTCGTATGTGGCAGCGTAGAGTAGGTTTCGCGACTGTTTATCGGCACCGCGCATCGCGCGATCCCACACCGAATGCAGATTGCTCTCGCCAACTCGAATCGCGTTGCCGCCGCGGTCGCCGATGGCGAACAACTCGGCGCTGTAGAGTGAACCCGAATGCAGTGGCTGATGAATATCGCCCATGAGATGAAGCACCCAGCATAGAGCGACGGCGCGCTGCGCCGGCTCCGCATCGCCATCGGCCAGCACGCGAGTAGTGTAATCCAGCGCGGTAACGACATTGTCGGCATCACGTTCGGATGTGATTGCGCTTCCGGCTACGCCTTGGATCTCTTGCGCAGGCGGGCGATTCACATAGACATTGCCTTGCACGTTGGCGCTATCTCGCAGCCAAGCGCCGTCGATATAGTGCCAACTGGGGCGACTGTATTTCTCGCGTTCGCTGTCATTAAAACCGCGCGCGATATCTGGCCAGTAGGCTGCTTGTCCTAGCAGCCAGCCAAGCTGGCGCTCGGGAGGCGAGTCGATAAGGTCGGCAGGCATTTGACCAACGAAGTCTTGCTGATAGCGAGGGTGCT
>ERZ1039804.1710-NODE-1710-length-12031-cov-5.731379_pt1 | contig 12031 bp, 12 predicted proteins | sample MGYA00383089_ERZ1039804 | MGnify/ENA primary metagenome ERZ1039804 (study PRJEB29581, sample SAMEA5548359) | metagenome | biome: marine; feature: coastal; material: water | depth 1 m | study: Short-term variability in the microbial, nano- and picoplankton...
AGTTTAGCTCAACAAGTACATGAACAACACGAAGGTCAAAGACAAGAAAACTTTAAAGCTGAATCACAAAATCAAGCTAAATTGTTAATTCAATTAGAGCCAAGTTTTTCAGACCAAAAAGTTGCTGCTGAAAAAGTAGCGGTTATGACCGAATACTTTGAAAGCGTTGGTGGTAGTGCTAAAGCATTAAACACCGTTACAGACGCTATCGTATTAAAAGTGTTACATGATGCAGCTATGGCTAGTAAATCTCAGAAGCAAGTGGCGGCAACTAAAAAGGCTCCTGCTAAGAAAGCTTCTAAGACTGTTCTGCGTAAAGGTACGTCAACGAGCAAAGCGCAAAAACAGGCTGCTGCACAATCTAAGAAGCTAAAGAGTGCCACCCAGAGTGATGGCTCTTTCTCAAGAGATTCCGCAGTAGATTTAATTCTCAATTCTTTTAATTAGGTAATATATCATGACTACAATCGCATCAACTTCGGCCTACGAGTTAGGCCCACAAAACGCAAAAAACATTCGTGAAGATTTAGGTAACGTAATCTTTAACGTAACTCCATTTATGACTCCCTTCACTTCTGGTATTGCACAAGCTAAAACTTCTGCTGATAATCACGAGTGGTTGACTGACACTTACGCAGACTCCGTTGATGACAACGCTGCTGTTGAAGCTGAAGTTATTGGTTCTGCCGAAGGATCAGAGCGTACTCGTAAGGGTAACTACGTTCAGATTGCAAGCAAAACTGTTACAGTTACTAAGAAAGCTGAAATGTTTGATCGAGCTGGCGTTCCTGGTAAGGAAATGGCTTATCAGTTAATGAAGAAAGGTAAAGAGCTTCAGATGGATGTAGAGAAACAAGTTCTCTCTAATCAAATTAAAGTTCAACCTACTAATGCCGTTGCTGGTGTTAGCGCAACAGTTTCTTCTTGGATTTTTGCAAACCAAAAAGTATCTGGAACTGGTGGTGTTCTTAACACTGCGTCAACTGGTTTAACTAAACCTACTCCTGGTACTTCAGAAGCAATGACTCAAGCAAACCTTGATGACTTGTTAGACGGAGTGTGGGATAACTCTGGTGACTTTAGTTCTGCTAAAATCATGGGTTCTGCTGGCACTATCAGCACTCTTCGTAACAATGCTGAAATTAGTAAAGGCATCTCAACTGATGTAACTACTAACGCTGCTGATGGCGAAATCATCAACCGAGTTGCTGTATACGTTTCTCAGTTTGGCCCTATCGCTGTTGTTCCTAACAAGCATATGCCTGCTGATACTCTATACGTTTTAGACTATAGCACTTGGGGCTTGGCCTTTGCTGGTGGTAAGAAAATTCATACTACTGACATCGCAACTCAAGCATCTGCTGAACAAAAACTTTTAGAGTGCTACTACACTTTAGAAGCTCGTTCTGAAGAAGCTAACGCTGCTTACTACGCAATTAACGCATAGTATAAGTGTTAAATGGATGGGGAGCTTCGGCTCCCTTTTCCTGTATTCAATAACTAAATTATCGGAGAGTCTTATGCCAAGCGGAAAAGGTACATACGGAAAGAAAGTTGGTCGTCCACCTGTTAAGAGAAAGACTGGTGCAAAGCCAATGAAGCCAGCGAAGAAAGGCAAAAAATAATGAGTACATTTGTTGAGAGAGAAACACAAAACGGAGTACATCAAGACACTTATTTTACAAATGATGGTGGGGTTTACTCTGAGTTTAAACAGGACATTACACAATTATTAGAAGATAACAAAAGAAAAAGAAACGAAACAAGTGACTGGGTTAAATTTGACCCAAAACAAAATTACCATCAAGTTTTAGATTTATCTATGACGGATGTAATGAGAATAAAGAAAGAGCATGGAATAGATTTGCTTGGCGAGAATGTAGACTATAAATACTTTTTCAAGCTCATTGAGACACACTACCCCTACATGAAAACCACCACAGCGAGACTGTAATGGCTTTATCAACAAACGCAGACCTGCAGGCATCAATTGCCGACTGGTTAAATAGATCAGACTTGTCAGCTCAGATACCTGACTTTTTGACGTTAGCGCAATTAAAAATAAACCGCAAACTATCTATTGTAGAGCAAGAGATTCTCGCAGAGATTACTCCTGTAGCTCAAGCTACAACTCTACCAACAGGTACTAAGTTTGTTATTAGCGTATCAGACTCAAAAGGCCGTAGAGTAGAAGCTGTATCAATGTCAGAGCTTCTTGATTACGCAGTCGAGGGTGGCTCAGTAACGCGCTACACAGTGTCTGGCGATAAGATCTACTTTGCTCCAACACCAGCATCAGATAATACAGATGCGTTTAGCGTTCTATATAGCGCAGACAAAGACTTAAACGGCGGTGATAGCGGCCCTGTTTTGCTTCAAGATATTTATTTAAACGCAGCACTTCAAGAAGCTTACGTTTACCTTAAAGACGATGGCCGAGTTAATTACTTTAAACAGATGGTTGACGAAGGTATTGCAAACGTACAGGCAAGACGATCTAAGCAAGGCATCGGCAGAGCAAGAATTAAAGACGAAAGTATAGCAGCCAATGGAGGCCCGTTAGTCTAATGACTTCACAAATAATCCCAACAAATCCTACAGCAGGATCAGCTACAACTTCTAGCGTTAGAGAAAACTTTAGAATTGCTGATGAGGAAATCACTCAACTACAAAGATCAAACATTGACGCTCAAGATCTTACTGGTGGCCCAATAGCTTACAGCGTAACTTACCCTTCTGATCCAGCATTTACATTAGTTGATGGTGTTCGTATAGTTGTAAGAGTAAATGTAACCAATACCTCACTAGTTACAGAATTAAATGTTAATGGAACAGGAAGTACTCCTGTTAAATCCCTTGATGGTAAAACTTTAACGATTGGCGAGCTTGTTCCTAACCAGTATTACGAGCTAATGCTTAATGCTGTTGTTCCAGGATCACCTTACTGGGCATGTTTGAATATCAACAAGGGTATTATAGGTGTAGAGGGGGCAGCTTTAGGAAACACTACTGGAGACGAGGTCACTCAAGCTGAATTTACATCCATTAACGCAAACAAGTCAACTCTTGCTATTAAAGATGAAAGATGGGCTGATGGCACCGATTGGCTTAGCGCAAGTAAAGCATTGCAATTTGAAATTGATGGCACCCCTCATGCTTACATTGCGTCAAGCACAGAAGGATCTGGAACCAGAGGTATCGAGATAGGCACTCACAATTCGGAAGGAGCTAAAGAAAAGTTCTTTGTTGGAGATGCAGACGCTGCCGCTTACCTTTTTCATGATAATGTCAAAAAGTTTCAGACAGTAAGTAATGGGATTCTAGTAACAGGTGGTGATCAATATACATCAATAGTTTTTGAACAAAATACAGACGGCCCTCATCCTGTAGCTACCGATCTATGTCGAATACAAGCCACTTGGAACGAAAATGAAACTTCAGCAAGCTTCTTAGATTTTATGGTTGCCGATGATGACCTTGACGGGTTTCGATTCCGATTTAAGCACTTTGAAAACGGTGTCGACACTTATGAAGACTTTATGACATTAAAGGTTGACACTGCCATTACGTCTAATGATAAAGGAATTTTAAGTGTTGCTGGAAAGGCAAACTTTGAAAACCAAATAACCCTCACCGCCAACAATATTCAAGCATCCGCTCAGCCAAAAATAGTCCTTCGCAGTAATGAACCTTCTGCTCCAGCAGGTAATTTATTAGGGCAGATAGAATTTCAAGGACATAATTCTTCAGAAATAGACATAACCTATGGTTATATTCAAGCTGCTGCTACTACCAAAACTACGGGTGAAGAAGACGGCAAAATAGGATTTTTTGTTCAAAATAATTCCACATTCACTCAAGTGCTTAAAGTTCAACATAATGGCATTAAAGCAACGAGCTACATGTCTAGCGATGGCTCCGAAGGGGTAACTGGTACAGCCAGCTCAAGCTCAACACTAACAGTTAAAAACGGCTTAATTGTAGCCATAGTTTAATCTTAATTTAGGAAATCTGATGCCATTTGAGACCGATAAAAGCGGTGGTTTTAAAATAGATGCTTCTGAGCTTCTAAAAACTGGCGTGCATCCAGAAAGATTTGATAAGCTTATTCCTTTTTGGGAAGATGTGAACGGCGTTCAGTATACTGAATTTGGTATGCGAAGAAAGGCTGGTCGAGAGCTTCTGCATGACTTTAAGCCTCAAGGCTCCAACACGCCAATACGAGGAATTACAGCAACTAGAGAGTACGATACTAACGTTGCTTACATAGGTGATTTGCGTAAAATATATTCATATACTTTAGAAGATCCTTTGGCTACCCCAGCAAATACACCTTCCGTAAACATAGTAGGCTCTGGGTATAACCTTATTGCTAACACTTCAGGAACAGTATGGGATAGCGGCACCTCTTTATCATTGTCAGGCGGAGAGGCATCTCAAGGAAGTTTAATTTTAACAACAAATATCCCCCACGGAATTACAAGTGGAGCATTATTTACTGTTGCTGGCATTACTGGCTTTACTGGTGATGATCCAAACGGTAGTTATATTTCAAGATACCCAACAGGAGAGGCTGGTTTTGGCGCCCTAAGCAAGATATTTGTAACTCTGACTGGAACCTTTCCTAATGAAAGTTATGACGTTTCAGGCGCTGTTGTTACTTTTGGAATAGTAGGCGAAACCTTATGGGACTCTTCAACTACAGTATGGGACGGATCAACAAACACTCCCGATCAATGGGACTTTGAAACTTTTGGCTCTTTTGTGGTTGGAGCTAAAGGGTCAAGTAAGCCTGTTATAAAAAAGAATAACGTAAACTTTAATGATTACCATGACGATAGCGTAAGTGGGGCTACAATTGCCGCAGGAGGCGCTAATTATTCTGTAGGTGATACGCTAACAACAACATCTCCCAATGGTAGCGGAATAACAGCAACGGTTACTAAGATAAGTGCAGGTGCGATTGTTGACTTTGAGATCACCAACTTTGGCGACAGCTCTTACGTTTCAGGGGATTTAATTACTTTTGTTACGGTAACTGGATCTGGATCTGGCGCAACGGCAACAGTAACAGTGCCTAATATAGATTTTGACACCTTAGAGTGTTTCCATAAGCAAGGCCCGCACATGCTTGCGTTTAACTACACTAAAGGGTCAGTTGATTACAGTACAAGTTTTGCTTGGTGTAGCGCAGACAATTTAGATGACTGGGTAGCCTCAGCTACAAATACAGCGGGTAGCTTACTTATCCGTGAAGCAGAAACACCTATACGCTGCGTTTGTCAGTTAGGTAATGGTTTGGCGGTATACACAGAAACTCAAATGTTTGTTGTAAACTACGTTGGTCTTCCAAATATATTTGGTTATCAAGTTGCGCTAGAAGGTAGTATAGGTGCAGTGTCTGCAAACTCTGTTGTATCTGTTGGTCGTCAAAACTATGGCGTGACTAGAGATGGGTTTTTTGTTACAGATGGCTCGCAAGTTAATTTGATAGGTCGAGACAGTGGCATTAACCAATTCTTTAGAGATAATATTGCCGAATCTTCCCTTGAGTTAATTTACGGGTTTGAAAACTCAAAAGAGAATGAAGTTGTATTTGCTGTACCATTTAATTCAACAGTTATAAATAAAGAGTTTTATTACAACTATAAAACTGGCCAGTGGGGAATGAGAGATCAAAATATCTCAGCCTACCTTGATAGAGGTGTATTCCAGCACGCTTTATCTGGCGACAATATTGGCAATTTCTACTACGAAGGGAACACTCCAGGATTGGCAAACCCTAGCGTATCAGCGGTAACAAAAGCTCACGACTTAAATGATGCAAACAGAGTCAAAGAAATATCAGCTATTCGTGTAGGCAAAGAAGGTCTTGGATCTCCTAAATTATCTATAGGTTGGTCTGACACAATTGACGGTGAGCCAGACTATACAGATGGCAGAGGAAGGGCTAACAGCTTTATTATTAACAATACATACGAAAGCTTCCCAATAAGGTCTGCTGGAAGATATATAACATTGAAAATAGAAAGCGAAAACTCTTCCGACGACTGGACTTTAACCAACCTAGAGGTTCAAGGTAGACTGGAAGGCGAGCGATGATCTCTAATCTACCGGCAGAGTACAATAGACCAGTAATTGAGAATGAGCTAAGAAAGCTTCAGCAGCGCATAGATGATATGAAAACGCTGCTTACGTTTATACCTGTTAATGCGCCTGTTGCAGATCCGAAGATTGGCATGATTATGTATGCTGATGGTGAAGAGAATAACTTTGACGGCCACAGAGGTAGAGGTCTTTACCGTTATGACTATTTAAACAAGGATGTTGACAACGATTTAGGCTGGATTAGGTTTGCAAGTGCTGACACAGAGCCTTACGTTCTAACAGGTAATACTGGCGAGACTCATACTTATGATTACTTGTCTGACTTTTTGCTTGTAAAGCACTCAAGAACATCAACTGGCACATGGACTGTTGCCTTGCCAGATCCAAGCGTACAGAAGTACAGAACGCTCAGAATAGTGTCTGATGATTCTACAGACGCTAACCATAAGGTAGCTCTTGATCCAGGCGCATTTACAATAGATGGCAGCACAGCAGATTACGAGATAAACAGGAACTTTGAGGGTGTCACTTTATTTAGTGATAGTCTAAACTGGATAATAATCCAAGCAAAAGACAAGTAAACAGAGAGGTGAGAGATGAATCCAGTAGTAGTGGATATAAAGAAAGATTGGGACTATGTAGGAAGTGGAATAAAAGAGATACACGATCAATTCCACTGGCTTGAATACAGACCTGAAGATGTTTATGCGGCTTGCGTCAACGGTACAGCGGTATTGTATAGAACTGAAGAAGGGTTCGCTATATTCACAATAGAAGTTCACCCGATAACTCAAGAAAAGTCATTTTTGTGCTGGCTTGCATGGGGAGCAGATAAAGGTCTTGGTTTAGTTTCAAAGCATTTTGACTTCTTTTGCCAAGAGGGTAAGAGGTTAGGATGTACAAGGTTTAAAACAAAAACACCTATAAATGGATTGGATAAGATGTTTACAGAAATAGGTTTTAGATGTGATATGAGAGATTTTAGTTTTGATTTAGCGGGCAGTCCCGCAGTAGGAGAATAAAATGAGTGGCGGCGGCGGCGACCAACCATCATCATCAACAACGATAACTAAGCCATTTCCAGCACAGGAAAAGGCTTTAACTGAACTCTTTGGTATGTCTCAGTCGGCTTTTGATGCCGGAGCGGATCAATACTACCCTGGATCTGCCATTGCGAATCAATCGTTTAACACTGCGACTGCCCAGCAGCTAGGTCTTGATGCCGCTGGAGTTCAAGGTGCTCTAGGAATGGGTGCTGCTAATGCTTTAAATGCAGCCTTTGATCCTACTTCAGCGCAAAGCCAAGCAATCATAGATCCTTTTGTGTCTAACCTGCAAGGAAAGATACTTCCAGGTATAGGAAGTCAAGCTATTCAGCAGGGCGCTTTTGGCGGTGATCGACAAAGGCTTCAAGAGCAACAGGCGGCTGACAGCACTGCAACAGCAGCTACACAGGCTTATCTCCAGAACCAACAGAATGCTATACAGAACCTCTCAGGAGTCCAGACAGGGCTTCTACGGCCCGCTCAGACCGTTTCAGAGATTGGTGCGCAACAGGAAGCTTATCAACAGGCATTGATTGACTCTGATATTGCTCGATTTAGATTCGAGCAGGAAGCTCCGCAGACAGCTCTTGATCGTCTAGCTAGTCGTATCACAGGTATTAACCTTGGTAATATCAGCAACTCTGCTCAAATGCAGCAAGGTGGTGGAATTGATCTTGGCAACATTGCTGGTCTTGGTTTGGCTGGCGCATCATTGTTTGGAGGTAGCTAGAAGTGGGATATACGAATAGTTTTATTAAAAACGGTCGTAACAATAATTGGTATAAATCGTTTACTTCAGCAGAAAATGCCAAAAAGAAATATGGTGACGATCCTTATTATAAAGAAGTTTTAAAATTAGGAAAGTCAGATGGCAGTAGGGTTTGGCGACCGGAGGCTGGAGTCGTAAGCAATCCTGGCTTGGCTGGATTGTTCAGAGGGAGGTTTCAGGGTAAGAGCAAAGTGCTCATGGTCGACAGAAGCGGCGGTTTTAACGAGCAGGCTTTTAAAGAATATGTTAAATATAGAAAGTTTGAAGATGCTGTTGCATCCAGAGCTGAGACTGCTGCTGGAGAAAGATCTGAATTTTTTAACAAAGATGGAGCGCAACCAGGAGCAGGTGCCGATGCAAGGGATTATTCTAATTACAGCTCTTTTATTTTTAATGATTTAGGCAAGGACGATAAAAGAAACTACCGAAAAAAATCATCTCAAAAGCTTATTGATCTTTACGGCAGTGATCCATACTTCGCAGATTTTATAAAAGCAGGAAACAATGCTTCAGTAGTCACAATGAGAGGAAGGTCTACTACAGCCAGTCCTAACGTAAAAGGTTATATTGCGTACATCACGAAAAGGCAAGCAGATGATGCTGCGGCAGCAGAGGCTCAGGCAAGGATTAACGAAGCAGCAGGGACAGAAGGAACTTCAGGTGGTGGAGGCGGCGGAACTTCAGGGGATGGAGGCGGCGGAACACTAGAAGAGCTAATTAATAGCGGTGCAAGCGAGCAAGATATTATAGATGCGTTTTTAGATGAGCCAGAGCAGGGTGCTGGTGGCGGCACAACTGTAGACAATGGTAGCGGCGGTGGCGCTTCATTAAGTGACTTTCTTGATACTATACAAAGTATTTTTGGCGGCGGCGGTGCACCTACTCCACCGACAAACGCACCCAAAGTACCCTCTCCAGTAGATCCAGTAGTAGCCCCAGTAGCAGCCCCAGTAGCAGCCCCAGTAGTAGCCCCAGTAGTAGGTGCCGGAGATCCAGTAGTAGGAGAAGGTACTTTGGGTGAAATCGTCTCTCCAGATCCAGGTTACACTATCGATTCTGACGGGAATATACTTGATGCAAACGGGAATATAATTGGCACATCATCCGAAGCTCCTCAAACTCCTGGGTATACCATTGTAGATAATATAATTTATGATGCAGATGGGAACCCAATAGGTACTGGCAACGCTACTGAGATTGGAGAGGTTATTGGGGGAGCATCTCCTGAAAATCCAGTATTTGATGGGCCAACTGCGGAGCAAATTGCTGCTGCGGAGAAAGCTGCTCAAGCTGTTGAGCTAATGGATGCAGGGTACGGTCGATACAATGCGGCTGTAAGGAAGCTAGGCATTGTGGGTAGGCAGGGCGAAGAATATGCTCCGCTAATTCTTGACCAGTTAAGAATGGCTGAAATGGAAGCAGCTCAACCACAATTTGCAGCGTTCGGCTTTGGTCAGAACTCAATGCTAGGTGGTATGCCGCAAGTAGGTGTTCAGGGCGTTCAAGGCAATATAGGTGGTCAAAGTGCTTTGTCTGCGTTATCTAATGCTGGATTAAATCAGCTTCAGGTAGCTCAACAGCCTTATAACCGAATAGCATTGCCGCAAACTGGACTTGGTGGTCAGCCTATCAGCCAAATCAATAACCCAACAATATTTAAGGCATCCACAAGTGTTTAAGTATTTTGAGTTAAGTGAATTTGATTGTCAGGAAACTGGCTGCAATCGTATGGAAAATGAATTCATTGATGCACTTGATGAGTTAAGAGAGGCTTGCGGCTTCTCTTTTACTATTACATCAGGCTACCGAGATCCAAGTCATAGTATTGAGGCTAAGAAGTCTACACCTGGAACTCACGCTCAAGGTATTGCAGCAGATATAAAAGTAACGGGTGGGGCGCAAAGAATGGCTATTGTAGAACAAGCTGTTAAACTTGGCTTCACTGGGATAGGCGTAGCTAAGAGCTTCGTTCATGTTGATAAAAGAACAACTACACCCGTGTTGTGGTGTTACTAATAGGATAAATTATGGCACTCCCATTTTTAGTACCAATGCTTCTGGGCGCAGTAGCGGGTGCAGCAACAAACAAAGAAGATCGGCTTAAAGGTGCATTGCTTGGTGGTACATTAGGTGCTCTTACTGGCGGTTTAGGTGGCTCAGCAGCAGGTGCAGGATCAACAGCAGTAGGAACTGGATCAGCGGCTACTTCAGCTTTAGGATCTGCTCAAGCAGGTCTTGGTAGTGCAGCAAGTGCAGAAGCGGCAAAGCAGGCAGCTATTAATGCAGCAAGCGGTTTGTCAGTTGCGCCTCAAGCATTAGGTGTATCAGCTCCACTAGCAAAAACAACTTTAGGTGCAACAGAGGCAGCAAAAGCAGCAGGGGTAAAAGGCCTTCTTGCAAAAGCTGGTCAAACAGCTAAAGCTAAGCCAGTCCAAGCCATGCAACTTACAAGCTCACTATCTCCAAAGCAGCAGCAACAACGTCCTGTCGCAGTAGCGCAACCAATTCAACAACAGCAAATGGCTCCACCTCCATCTGTAGAAGAGAAGATAGCAGCAGGCGGTGGTGACGGCCCAACATTTATTCCTAGAGGCTTGTTTGAAGAAGCTAGAAATGAATTTGACGAAGAAGAACGATACAATGCGCGTGCTAGAAGCACAGCTTTATTCTCTTAGATTTAAGGATTGAGATAAATAAATTATGGCTACACAAGAAGAATTAGAGCGCGAAAGACTTTTACAGCAAGCTTTTAGTCAGTCTGGAGGTGCTACTCCTGTTGCACCTGTTGCTGCACCTGCTGCTACCCCTATACCTTTACCAAGAACTCAACCAGTTGCGGATCCTGTTCAGCCAATCCCACTCCCTAGCGCAAGGAGTCAGCAACCGCAACAAGATCCTTTAATGCAATACCAGCAACAGATTGCAGCAGCTAGGCAGGCAGAGATTACAGCGCAACAAGAGTCATTTGAGCAGTTTAATTCAATCAACAATCGACCAAGGACTAAGTTCTTTAAAAAGGGTAAGTCTTTCATGGATGCCTTTACAGATCCTAGTGAAGCCCAAAGAGCGTTTGCGTTTAATGCAGGTCTTGCTTTGCTTTCTAGTAACGGTACAAACAACCTTTCCCAGCGTATTGGTCAAGCTCTAGGTGCTGGCGCTAGTGCAATGACCACACAAAGAGAAAAAGAATTAAGCCGAGAGCAAGCGCTGTCTAAGCTAAACTTGGCTGCGTTAAAGTCTAAAAGAGAAGCTGCTGAAAAAGGTTTCGGCACTTATATGCAAGTTGAAGGTGAAAAAAGAAGTCAAGCTGGAGAGATAAGAAATCAAGCAGGTGAGGTAAGAAGCCAAGCGCGTGAGGAAAGAGCTAAACAAGACGCAATTATTGCACGAGCAGAAAGAGCGTTTAAGGTTGATAAAGAACGACTTGAAAAGCAACGAGGTAATTTAACTACAGCTCAGGTGCAAACAAATCAATCTATCATGGATGCTCGCGGAATAGTCACTGATGCGCTGAATAATGGCGTTACGCAAGAACAGATAGCTATGATGCAGAGAGCTAGAGTTCAGGCCCAGAAAAGCGGATTGCCTGAAAGTGAAGTTGCCTCAGAGATTGCATCAATAATGGAAGGGTTTTTAGGTGGGGCAACAGTCCCTAACATACTGTATAACCCTCAGTTTATTGATGCGTTAGAAGCAGCTTCTAAGCCGTTATTTGATGCGGGCGGTAAATCAGATTACAATGCACGAGCATTTCTTGATATTCTTACAGGCTCACCAGAAGGCCCATCAGGCCCTAAGCCTACTGGGACACGCATTTTAGCGCCTAAAAAAATAACAAGAAAAATGGTTACTGATTTAGCAGCTCAGTATAGAAATCAAAATCCAAGCTTAACTCAGGCTCAAGCAGAGAAAGGGGCGGAAGCCGCACTAAGAAACCGATAACAGGAAAATTTAATGGCGATCAAATTTGATGCTGAAGCTTTTGCAAAAGCAAACCCGCTTATCTTAGAAGAAGAATTTGATGCTGAGGCGTTTGCTGCAACAGCTCCCTATGAAGGGCCACCAGATCCTGGTTATCCAGCTCCAGACCCAGACATTGGAGGCACTT
>ERZ1039804.1713-NODE-1713-length-12013-cov-57.897558_pt1 | contig 12013 bp, 6 predicted proteins | sample MGYA00383089_ERZ1039804 | MGnify/ENA primary metagenome ERZ1039804 (study PRJEB29581, sample SAMEA5548359) | metagenome | biome: marine; feature: coastal; material: water | depth 1 m | study: Short-term variability in the microbial, nano- and picoplankton...
TTGCAGATGCAAGTGTCGATTCGCCCGTAACACCTAATGTGCCTGCAATTGCTGTATTACCGGTTGTGTCTGCTACAGTGAACGCACTACCATCTACTGCAATACCGCCATCTGCGTTAAGCAATCCGGTGAATGTAGTCGAACCAGCAAAGTTAACTACTGAGTTTAACTCAATAGTGCCAGTGCCGTTAGCAGTAAGTTCAATATTACCGTTCGTATCTGTAGAAGAGATTGTATTGCCATCGATAGTAATATTATCAATATTGAGTACATCGATTTTCGAGTTCGAATCTACGATAATTGCGGATGATGCAGTAAGCGTACCATGTACGTGATCTGCTAAGTCAGCGAAATACTTACCGCCAATAACATCAATTGCGTTTGCGACACCAGCAGTTTCTCCGCCAGTACCTAAGTATAATCTATCTCCGCCATTTGATTGTGTACCAGCGCCATATGCATAGCCGAATTCGCCTAGAGCGAGTGCGGTAGGGGCTAGTACACCACTGGATCTTTTGATCTTAATAATAGACATTTAGAAATTGCCTCCGTTTATAATTGTATTTATATTATCCATTTGAGTGGTTGCTTCCCACTTTGCGGTAGTACTGTTATACAAAATAACAGCTCCGTCTTCTTGATATGTGGCATCCACGTCAAAGAGATCGCCAAGCCTAATAGAGGCGGCATTGATCTGATAGTTAGTTACCATAAAGTTCTGATTAGGTGTAAGTTTTGCCTTGATATTAGCCATCTCTACGTCCTCGTTATTCCGGCTGTTACTGTCGCAGTTCCCTGGACAACACGTGATTTGGATCCACCCGCAGATGTAATTTCGATATCATATAAGTATCTACCAGGAGACAAAGAATCCGTGACAGTACTACTGAGAGTTATAGAAATTTGACCCAATACTCCGTTATGTGAACAACCGAAGTCGGTCGCACTAGACGAAGTGTACGATTTTCTCATTTGTGCGGCAACAGAATAACCCGTAAGATCGAAGACGGCATCAGTAGCCGTTTCTACGTCAATCAATGCGGAAAAATCTGTACCTTGGTCTATTACAATATTTGCTTTTACTGCCATGTTTTTTCCCTAATCTATGCTACATGTATTTATAAATAATAAGAATAGAACCTTTAACTAATTGGATTTAAAATGACCTCAAAGTACATAAAATTCGGACTTAGAGCCGATAAGAACTTAGCAGACTTAGAAAGCTCCACTCAAGCTTTAGCTAATGTGCTAGACGATAACTCTGCCGCATTAGATGAATTTGGTCAGCCTGCTGGCTTTACTGTCGAAGACATTAGTCCAGTTATAGGACTTAGAAACACTGGTTTAGCAGACTTCACGAATGAAGATGGACAATCTACTGATTTAGCGGACTTAAACGGAAGTGTTGTTGACTTCACGAATGTTTCTGGCTCAAACCAAGTTGTTGTTCCTTTAGTAACTCTTCAAGATAATATAAGCAATTTTAAATCAGTCTTAGGTAATCCTCCTTGGATAAATGGTGGTGACGGACTCGTATGTAACTTTATCGGTAGCGATAGAATCAATCCAAGTCCTAGTGCTTCCATAACTGGTAACTCTGGTACTGCAACTACTCCTTCTGGTTTATCATCAAGTCAGTTATGGACATCATATTCAGATGGCGATCTCACCAGAGTAATAGGTCCAGTAGACTTCTGGAACAATGGAGTATTTGCCTTCGCCGCAAAGCTTCACCCACAGATGAAAGATACCTATGGTCTTGTTCAATGGACAGCATATCTTTCTAGTCACTTTGATCAAGATTGGGGCTCTACAGGGTTATTTATCATAGAAGAAGATACGGTAGATGACGGCACAGAAAATAACTGGGTACAACTCAAATCAGTCTTTAATAATTCTCAGACATTGGACAATCTTACATATAGTGGTCCAACTGATGGAGTTGTTACGATAGACTTCAGTGCATCTACTATCGATAATTATCTTTGTGGTGGAATGTACTTTACGTCAGGTGGCAATGAATATGAGATTGAATCTGTTGATCAGGCGTCGAAGACTGCTAGAGTGCAGACAAGTGTTGCAATAAATGATCCTAGCCAGACTTTCTCTTGGGTAATAGGTGAAGATGAAATCACTACAAATATTAATTTTACTCCACAAAAGACTGGTAATAGAGTAAGAGTACGATACACTCTCTGGTTTCCTGATCCAGGTAATGGCAGTGCTTACAGAGAAAAGGGTTTCAGAGAGACAAATGATAATAGCGATAGAGCGCCTTTCTCGGATTACTATAAAACTTTCGATAGGAATCAGGTATTTGGACCATACACATACAAATATTTTGAAGATAATAAAGCCAGTTCTACCAATCAAATTTCGACTAGTAAATTAACAGTACTCGATACAATCTCACTCATTGTTGATCCGCCAGAATTCTTAAGTGATAAAGTAGTAGGCATATCAGGTTCAAATACTACCGTATCTACAAAGACCATCACTGTGCGAGATGGGTTTGGTAAAATATCAGCATCTAACTTTAGCGGTGTATCTATCGGCGATTGGATGGTATTCAAAAAATCTAATAACAATATGTATGCCTTTCAGATTACTCAAATATCTGGTGTTGATGAAGATGATAATGCATTTGCGTATGTTAAAGATACTTTAAACGCAGACGCCTCATTGAGTATCGGAGATACACAAGAAGCAATATTCTTTAAAAATATAGGACTGATTGGACTATTCAGACTAGACTCTGCTGGTAACAATCAAGGATCTTTATATTCATTATCTCCATTTAACATCGATCCCACTTCTAAAGTGTTTGCAGACCAACTTATAATGTCGATAAACACTGACGGTACATCAGGAATGCAAGTTAAGCGAGTCTTTGGCGCAAGTGGAAATGGACCTAGAAATATTACCATTTCAGATCACTTGAGCAACGGAGGATCAAACTTAACTACTGGTAATCTTCAGATTGGCGCAGTCTATGCATCTAGAGGACTAGATGATAAATCATCCTATCTTCAGTGTAATGGAGTTTATGGTAGAGAAGTTGCGCCTCCTCCTGTAGGAAACACAACTGTCAATAAAAGTGGTCAAAGTGAAATAATTTTAACTACTACAAACGGAGTTTCGACTGGAGATTATGTACACTTCTATGGTACTGGAAACGCTGGTGGCACTGGAGCTGTACCTGGATCACCAGATTTCAACAACAATCAAGTTGGTTCAACTACAACAGTATCGAGTATAAGTGGTAACACTATAACACTAAGTGCTCCTCTCACAGCAGAAATACCAGCGGCACGAACTATAGTTTTCATTGATGGATCTGATCCAGGACAAGATAACAAAGAGTTCTGTGTTATTCCTCTTAACACTGCTCCACCTTTTGAGGGAACAGATGTAGGTCTTAAAACACCACCGGCCAATAAAGACTTACGTGTTGAAGGATTAACTTTCAGTAGCTTGAAGATACATACTCCTACGAGTAACGTTATTGCGTCTTCACCGCCACTCGATTCACAAGAGTATTTTAAAATCTTTCACGGCAGTACGGTTTATAAAGCTTTAATAGTTTAAGACTTTAAAAGTAAAAAGAAAGTTTCTCCGTTTACCGTTAGAGGAAGCTTGAAGTCGTATGTAGAGACTGCATTAGTTTCTGATACAAGTTCACTTGTGCCAGTTATGAGGTTTGGAGCATTAGTACTTACAGGATTTAGCTTTAGTACATTTGGCTGAGAGTTTACTTCTGTTGTAGAGAGTGTATTAGCGTAAGCAGTTTCGCTCCAAGGATTCGATGCATCACTAAATGCTCTAACTCCAGCTCCTGGATTAGATGGGTCTACAATGAATAAGCCTGGAGTTGAAGGTCCTGGTACTGTACTGACTGTAGCATCATTATCAACAATCATCACAGATCCTCTGAACCTAACTGTTTCATCAAAAGACGAATCTTGAAAAGTTAGAGGAATACGATCTCTTTTGTAGTAATATAATCCTAACTGAGAGTTTATATAGTCCACTTGTTCTGAAGATGTATACTGATTAAATAGATCACTCGCACCATCATCTCCAGATACTCCAGTAGAAGCTGATGGATTAGTTTCAAGTCTTTTACTACTTAAGTTGGATATATTTTCAAAAGTAACTCCATCATTTCTTCTCAAGTCTCCAACAGGTGCTACTACTTGATCAAGTGAATTGTAAATTCTAAATTTATCAATTCCGTTTGAAGAGTGAACTTTATATGCAAAGTTTGTGGGATCATCGCCAAAGGATATTTTTGTTCCATCTGAAAATGCAACTTTGCCTTCTCCTGTGACGGTGGTTACATCTGTACTTGAGTCATATGAATAATGTCCACTTTCTAGTACAGACCTAAATTTAAAGTTTCCATCGAACAGCAAAAGGTCTGTAGTGATGTTAGCACCACCCAAGTTATCGAGAATGCCTCTGTCTAAAGAACCAGTGTCACTTTCGATTAAGTTTAAGTCTCTTACAAATCCTTGAGCCATATCTTTTTCCTAGTCTAGCAGAACAGTCCAGAATCTTTCAATAAATTCTAGTTTTGATGCAGTACTGTTTTCGCCTTCTGTTCCGTCATTAATTATATTGCTTCTGCTTAAGCCATTGTTACCTAACAAGTTTACGCTAACTCCATTTCTAGGGTTGCCTGCATAGTTATCAAATAAGTCATTGATCAATGCAGAACCCACTGAAGCAGGTAATGCGTTATTACTCAAGTCTATAATACTTAAGCTGGTGTTATATTTAAGAGCGTCTGTTGTATATCCAGTGAGATTGTTACTATTCAGATACAGCCTCTGTAGTCTTATTGCTCCAGCCATACTAGGCAAGTTGCCTAATATATTATTGTTCTGAAGATACAAGTAATACAGATACGGAGTATTCAATGCAGGTAAAGACCCAGTTATATTATTGTTATAACAGAATACATATCTCAGTGCGTTACTAGACCAAGTTGGGACAGTACCACTCATTTGATTACTATCAAGTCTCAAGTAATATAAATTTGGATTACCTGTTAAGTTAGGCAAGTTACCATTTGTGCTTGTATTGCGAATATATATTCCACGCATATTAGAGTTATTTGAAAAGTCTGGTAATGCTCCAGCAATGTTTCCGTTACTGTATACGTATAGCCAATTTAGGTTAGACATATTAGAAAACACTTCACCATTGCCACTATTATTTGCTATAGAGTCTGCTGTACCATAAAAATCTGATCCACTGTGACCTCCTCCTGCGAATCTAATATGAACTAAAGCGTCTGCTCCTGCGAAACTGGCATCTCTCAGTTCTCCAGATGCCGATGTCCATCTTAAATCTAAAGTTGATAGTGAACTTAATGACTGATTAGAGAATGCTGTTTGTATATTTGCCTGAATAGTGCTAGAAGCATAGCAATATATCTGAGTTAATCCTGTACAACCAGTAAACTGTCCAGCCAGATTTCTACTCTTACTACTGTTTGGTGAAGAGTAAGCTTGTACATAATTACTCAGAGAAGTTTTGCCACTCATGTTTACAACGTTGTGAGCGTTACCGTATGATATGAATTCGCCTATATTACTGCTTGCAATACTAATCGCTTGCGTTCCACCGTTTGATCTATTCTCTGCTGTAGTGATTCCGCACCAAGGAAAGTATAGATACGTCAGATTAGGGCTAGCACATACTCCAGCATCTAACTGACTATATGGCTGATGATATATTCTGTACTGACTGATGCCCTTTATTGAGTTTGAATCTATAAAAGTCTTTGGACTTATTGTGCCTCCAGACATTCTTCTCTGAGCATTTCGACTGTAGTATGTCTGAAACTGTAAATATGATAAGTCTTCATAATCAGTTAAGTCTATCGTTGTGCTATCAGAAAATACTCCATTCATTGTCAAGTTAGTCAATGTAGTTGGAAGAGTGTTTAACTGAGTATTAGCAGGAATTTGATTACCGTTAGCATCTTCTGCTCTCGATAGATTATTTGCAGACATATTAATGTGTTTCAGATTAACAGCTAGCCCATCGCCGTTTCTACTAGCTGGTCCAAATTTAGGTAATTCATAGAAATCGTTATTGTTTATATCAACTCTTTCAAGATTATCTAATCCAATATTTGTCCATTTAGTTAAGTTACATCCTGCGATACGCAGTTCTAGAATATTCAACGGGTTATAAAAGAATTCTATCTTACGTGCCTTAGATGCACTGTCTCTGAATGCATATGTTGCAGGAGAACCAACACTTCCTGCACCAATAGATCCATTAGCGTCTCCAGTATTATAGGATTGTCCGCCGGCTTTGTTTGTAATTCTCCAAACTGGAGGTACAACACCTATACTGTCACTTACGCTGGTTACTGCATGTTGCAAGTTAACATTTCTAAAGAATCCGTCCCACTCTAATGGAATGCCTTTCATTGCCAAGAATTCTTTATCTGTGCCGTTTATCTTAATCTTAAGTTTATGAGTTGCTACTTCTGCTCTGAAAGTTTTTGCAATAGGAGTTGATGCAGTTGCAAGAGATGTGAAAGTCACATTGTCTCCGCTCACTTCAACTTCTCCTCCATAAAGAATGGAAGATCCTATAGTTGACCAAGAAGATACACGTGACGTAGATATGTCTGCAACCTTTTCAGAATTGTCTGAGAAATCTAAGTAATTGTATTTGATGGCTGCCGCATTTATCTGGTTATCGATTTCTAAGTTGAAGTCTAAAGGCTGACCAATATCTTTTAGTCCCGTAAGTAGATTTCCAACAGTAGTAGAAGACCTAGCTAAAGATGCAAGTTCTTTTTTCTGATCAACGACTAGTCCAGATAGCGTGTGCAACTCTGTTTGTTCTACTCCAGCGTTACTGGTCAATCCAGATATAAGAACTAGGTCTCTTTGGTCTAGACCCAGATTTATAAGAGCCGCTGCCGCATTATCGACATCGTTCATCGCTAACTGTACATTTAGTCCTCGAAATGCCATTACTGTTCCTTCACTGTGAGAGTTGTCTCTATATTACCAACAGACGTTCCATCTACTGCTGACGCTGTAAGGTATATTGCTTTATTATTTAGCAACCCTCTTGCCAATCCTTTTCTATCTCTGGCAAATATATTCGAAAGATCGAACTTCTCTGGAGTTCCGCCTTTAACGAAAAGTGAATATACTTTGACACCAGGTCTTAAAGGATTCAAACATTGATCATCAAATCGTACACTAGACAGCCTATCTACTCCTTGAAAAGCCGCTGGTGAAAGAACATTACTAGAACTACCAGAATTTTTAATAGTCAAGTTAGGTGCGTCTGTAATAAACTTAGGCGTATGTGTACGTACATTATCTGGAGTATACTCTTCAACTATTATATTATTAACCTTAGAGTTATCTTTCATAGCTATGACTAAGTACAGTGGCTGTGCATTAAACTTAACAGCTTTCGCTCTAGTGAACTGATCTCCATTTAGTGCAGGATCAAGTTGCCAGTCATGTGTAATTGCCACAGTTTTAGTTTGAACTGCTGTTACAGTTCTACTACCTGTCCCGCTACCATCATCAGTTGGGTCACCATCAACATAAGCAACAAAACTTCCAGTTCCTTCTTCAAGTTCTGGTACTGTTGTGTAGTATATTCCTAATCCGACGCTTCCTACTCCAATCTCGGTGCTTTGTGATAATACTGCTCCAGATCCATCAAGAGTAAATAAGTCTGCTGAAGGAGAACCACCTGTAAATGTTATTTTCCATTGTCCTGAGAATGCTCCTGTCCCAGCTTCAATTGAAGATACAGGATAATCAACTACTCGCACTTCTCCTTTTACTGCTGATACATATCCAGAATCTTCACCTTCTGGTCTGCCTAGTCTATAGTCAACCATAAACATATCAGATACGCCGGGATCCCACTCATATCTTTCAGCTTTAGTAGTGTAATCTATCGGAGTACCTTCTGAAGAATATTCTTGGAATATTTCATCGTATAGGGAATATGGTGCTTTTGATCCATCATCATCTTCAAACTTCAACACATTAGGAGTAACTGTTGTGTCTACCTCAGGCGGTTTTGATGTTATAGATATTGCAAAGTCTGCAAAATGTCTACCTCCATCTGTCGCACTAGGATTTAAAAAATGAATCTTAAAATTGTTTCCGTATATCGGAACTTCTGAGGCGGCAATAGTATGATAATTAGATAGCTTACCCGTAAAGGTATCACTAGTTTTGCCTTGTATGATAGTACCGTCTGCTCTTAATCCTTTAGCAAAAGAGTCTATAACTAAATTCTGAGAACCATTACGTCTTCTAATATTAGTTGCTGTACGATCTGGATCAAAGTCGTAATCTACATATACATTATATACACCGTCTGCAATTATATGTGCGTTATCATCTGCTTCTGTAAGTACACCACCATTTAAGATATTGATCTGATTTGCAGTAGAGCCAGCGCCCACAAACTGAAAGTCAAGAGTTCTAGACAATGCGTGAACTCCATTATGCAACGACGGTGAGAAGTTATAGTGTACACCATCTGGAGAAGCAGTGATCTCTTCGATATCAACACGTGCGTCAATGTCACTAGAGATTGACATCGTACTAGGATATGCTTTCTTGAAGTTAGTTAGTCCTTCGCCATCTTGATTAAAAATCTTTTGTTTTGGAAGAATGCCTAGAACTGGACTTCTCTGAGTAAACTGTTTACTATCAACTGTGGTAGTCGCAAGTCTTATAGTCCCTTCATCGCCACCATCTACATAGTAACTACTACCGAACTTGTAGAGAGACACTGGCTTTTTCATTGTCGCATTGTCTTCAGTGTATACTAGATACTTAAACTTGAAGTCTGGATTCTTAAGTATGGGTTTACCTAGTCCGTTTTCGATTACTAGTCTATGCATCAATACCCAACGTGCTTCACCGTTGCCAGAAGGAACGTAAGCATAAAACTTAGCACCGATTGCTCCATACCAAGAGAACTCAATCTTGTACATAGTCACATCTTCAAAAGATAATATGTATCCAGATGGACCATTACCTAATAAGCTATCGCCATTGAACTTAGTTCTTGGAATAGTTGTTTCCCACATAGCCTCACGAATAGTTGTGCCTTTAGGTTCAATCGCTGAAGATGATTGGTCTGATGGATCCAAGCCTTCTCTCACTAGCAAAGAGTCTGGCATCTTAATGACACTTCGTCTAACTATGTTGAATCTAGACCCACGTAACTGAAACATGTATTCATCTGTATCGTTTGAGCATCCCCACTCAATCGTATTGACGTTTGATGCTGGATCATTTTCTTGACGTACACCAAATGTAAATCCACTGGCTCTACCAGGCTGATATCTGAAAGTCTTTTTGCTTTCAAGTATAATGAATTTGCTTGACCCAGATCCTCCTCCGGGTTGAGCCTTAGATGATAAGAATGATCTAATGGCAGGATACTGGCTGGTGAGTGTAAAGTCTGTTATCGCTGATCCTGTAAGTTCTGGGAAAGTAGCATCTCCAGCTACAATCTTATCAAACATAACAGTAAATCTTTCGATCTGGTCGAAAGAATCTTGTAAGTCCGTTCCATATTCAACATCATGAAACAAGCTATCTCCAGAAAAGAATAGTCCATTCTCAACAAATGCTGAAGATGACGTAACGTCTAACTCAGATTCACCACTTGACACAATCTTAATATTAGTGTTTAAGAAGTTTCTTTTGGCAAAGATTGGATTATATGGCTCAAATATAGTAAATAAGTATTTACCCATAGCGATAAAGTTCATATATCTTGCCATAACATCAGTGGCTTCTGTGCGCCTCTCTGCTATCGTACTTCCTGGAAAGTTATATTGAGAAGGAAACGTAGATATAGATAACGCTTGTTCAGTACTTTCTTCGTAGAACTTAGGATCAAACCTTCTTCCAAAGATTGGATTCTCTTTACGATACCACTCAGGAGGATAGTTACCGCCTGGTCCTATATAGTAGTCCCAATTATCGTTGTCAAGTCCATAAGTTGAAACGTCTGCAAAAAGACTTAGCTGTTCTTCTGCACGAGGAACACCAAGCAAAGAACTACTGACTTCTGATTCTCCAGAAAACTGTTCAGCAACAGGTATTGTTACTGGAGGAACATTATCGTAGTTATTAGCGAATACTGATGTAGCAGATTCGGACTTAGAAAAAGAACCTAATACTGCTTCGTCTTCAGTAACGACCGGGTTACCAGCCGCATCGTAAAGAAGATTACCTTCAATATCGATAAGCTGTGTAAACCGCTTCGTGACTGGAGCGGGTACTTTATCCAGTCCAAGTTTTATCTGCTTTGGCATTAGTTATTGCTCTTCCCATGTGCAACCCAAGCTTACTTGTATTGGCGAGTCTCCTGAATTTTCGTCAGAGTCTATTGCAAAATAAAGACTATCTGCTTGATCTGTAAGTGGGAACGATAGATATTCTTTATTGTAATCAAAGTAAGGACTTAAGTCGAGTTGTTCTGTACCCGCTTGTAAGTATATAGTCGCTACGTTAACACCAGTATTTGGAATAGGTACTACAGTGTCAGTTGCGATTTTAATTGAACTTAATCCTTCTTTTTCTGAAGAAGCTTTTGTCACTGTTGTTTGTGGTACAGTTTCTCCATCTGCTTCAAATCTAACGTCTGGTAAAAACTCTTCTGCCTTTAGAACAATTGTTCCGTTATAGGATTCTAAGAGTTCGAAGTAGTATTCATCACTTTCTTTGTACAGTCTACCAAACACTGTAACTGGATCAGCATCTACAAGTGCTTGAAACCATCCGTAAGTACTCTCATTATTATCAATGAAAGTTCCAACTTCTGTAACACCAACACTACTTAGTGGTTCATTTGCCGCAGTCAGTGTATATGGAGCATCAAGAGTAAATCCTGGAGCGGCCAAAGTTCCGCTAAACACTGAGTCTGTCTGGAACAAAGGAGTCTTTTTAAATCTCATACGAACTGGCTTACTAGGATCTAAGTTTGACGAAGACAGTTTTGTAGGATAGACCTGTACTCTGTTACGTACTGCATTACCTTGCTGAGTGCTAAGAATGATTTTCTTAGTTTCCAGATTGTATGTTGCGTTTGCTCTATCAACTAAGAGTTTCATGCCTGTTGGAGTTCCAGTTGGAACACCGCTTAAGTACACATGAGTATTATCAGCCCAAACAACTTTGATGTTTTGATCTGTTCTATTTGAACTTTTAAATCTTGCTCCCATAAAGAATCTAGGATCAACATTAGTTCTTGCGTTATTAGAACCGAGAGATGTGGAGTTTATCGCAATTTTATTGCCACTCGATACATAACTGCCGTTAGCGATAGTCCAAACTTTACCGTAAGTATCTTGAGTATCTTCGTTGTTATGACTATAGAGTCTAACTGTACCTCTGTCGCCACCATCGATGTAATATGATGCACCATACTTGACGATAGAGTGTGATTGAGATCCGTATCCTCTATCAACAAAGTTCTCATCTTCTCCGTCTCCTAGTGAGTATTCATCTCCACCACCGTATGTCGTGTATGTGATAGGAAGTGTCGCATTACCTAGAGAAGCATTTTTATACTGGTTAGAAGCACGTAAGTGGTGTACTCTCACCCATCTTGCTTCACCGTTCTCTACTGGAACATATGCTAAGAACAATGCACCAACAGCACCGTACCAAGAGAATTCGATCTTAAGCATGGTAACTTTAGTAAAGTCAAAGTTGTATAAACTAGTCATGTTCTGAGTAACACCGTTTACAGTGTAAACTTGTCCAGGTCTAGCTGTACCATTTTCTCCGGTTGCTACGTCACTATAAACTCTTTCTCTGGCAACAGGATTTGTTATATCTGTTCTTCCGTCTAGAGTGTCATGACTGAATCTCGATCTAGGTACACGGTAATCATATACTCCCCAAAACTCTGGCTTGACATTAAATCTTACCCAAGTAACAAAATTAGGATCAAAGTTGACATAATCTATTTGATCGCA
>ERZ1039804.1718-NODE-1718-length-12002-cov-5.732318_pt1 | contig 12002 bp, 15 predicted proteins | sample MGYA00383089_ERZ1039804 | MGnify/ENA primary metagenome ERZ1039804 (study PRJEB29581, sample SAMEA5548359) | metagenome | biome: marine; feature: coastal; material: water | depth 1 m | study: Short-term variability in the microbial, nano- and picoplankton...
ATTTTTTACATATTTATATGAGAAATTCTTTTCTTTATCTGTTGGAATTCCTTCTTTTATGTTTATTGAAATTATTAATTTGTAAACATGTTCACTATCAGAAAAAGTAATATCAAGTGAATCATTTGTTTTAGAATGTCTAGACACCTCAGAATCATCAATATTAACCATTAAATCTTTAAATGTTATTTTGTCTTTATCACCTTCTGATTTATCAGGTGTTTTAATTGGTTCTCCTAACTCACCTGTTTTTTCTGGTACAAAATCAAAAATCTTATTTATTTTTAATTGTAATTTCCTCAAAGCCATCGCTATGTATTGATTAGGAGTATCAAAAGTAAAGTCCTCGTTTATAGATTCCGCAAATGTTTCAAATTTTTTAATTCTCATGTTATTATATATTAAAAAACAAAACCCCATTTGTTTTTCAACAAATGGGGTTTATATAATTAACCGTATGTATTAATTACATATTAATTTTTTATTATTTGTGTTTCTTCTAAGAAAATAGTTGAATTTCTATTAAAAATAGAAACAGTTACTTTTACCTTTTTACCTTCAATACTATCTACAGTTCCAGTAAAAGTTGAAAATGGACCATCTAATATTTTAACTTTTTCACCAGGTACAAAAGGAGCTTCTTTATTAACTTCTTCTTCGTGATTATCTATCATTTTATTAACTTCTTTTTCAGTTAAAGATTGTGGTTCACCTTTTCTATCCGATAAAAATCCACTAACACCATCCATTTGTTTAAAAAAGTATTTTAATTCACCCATAGAATTTGTTTTAACAAAAACATATCCTGGATAAAGTGCCTTTTCTTTTTTAATTTTTTTACCATTAACAACCATGAATTCTTTTTTCATAGGAGATACCACCTCACTTAGTTTTCCAGTCAATTCACCATCGGTTGAATATTTCTTGAGTTTTTCCGATATAGATTTTTCTCTATTACCTTGAACTCTAACAACATACCACTTGTCTTTCATATTACTATTGTTTTTGTATTTTCTTTAATCTGTTAATTTCATCTTTAATAAAACTTGGATGTTCATCTATTAAAAAATCCATGTCTTCTTTAGATATTTTTAATTTAAACCTTAAATTACTATATTCTGTGTTAGTTAATAATTTCTTTACTTTCTCTTTATTAGATTTTGACCAAAACCACTTAGGATAAGGTTCGTTCTTTAAAAAATGGAACCATATATTCATACCCGATACTTTATTTATAAATTTATTATTAATAAGTTTAGATTTTGTTAAGTATTTTTTAGATAAATATCGATTTATAATAAAAAAATACTCTTCTTTCTGACTATCAGTAACAAATTCCCATTTATATCTTTCTGAAAAGATAACTTTAAACATCGATAATAAATTATTCCCAACTGTCATATATTTAAAACTTTATCATTCATCTTATCAACAATATCATCTGGTAAATTGTCAACATTTAAATCAATTAATTTAGAATTATGTTTTATATTATTAACTATATCAATAAGTTTTAATTTTGGAACTTTTTTTACTTCACATATCAAGTCAGCTGTGTTTTCGAAAAAATCTGGATCCTTTAAATCTAACTCACCAAATTCAGTTAAATAATATTCATATATCTTTTTAGCTCCTTTAGATCCTATTCCTCGTTTCTTACCATTCTTATATTCAACCCAAGCCGATAATATATTATCTGAACTATCACCAGAAACTAACTTTAAGAACAATTCTTCTTTATCATTTACTTCATGAATATCACACTTAGTTAAGGTTTTTTCTAAAAAGTTTAAAAACTCACTATTATCGTTTAATTCAAAAATATTATCGTTTGGTAAATTTTTTACTTTGTTTAAAACTAACTTATAATTAACTGGTAAAAATATCTTTTCTTTATTAGACATTTCATTAGTCATAAAATTTAAATAATTATTACTCAAATCGAATTTAAGTAATTGTTTTAAATCATAATCATTAGAAACAATCATAACAGACCTATTCTCTTTATTAGACTTTTCAACTATATATGATATCCAATCATCACCTTCAACATTTGGAGCTTCTAAAACGTTTATTCTTTTACCCAAATCTTCTTTTACTTCACCATAAGCAGTGTAAACAAACTTCCAATCTATATCACTACTTTTCTTTCTTGTTGATTTATAACTTTTTGTTAATTTTTTTCTCCAAGAAGCTTCTTTTGAATCAGAAACTAAATATATGTTTGCAAAAGGATATCTTTTACTATAACTTTCTATTGACCTTTCTAAAGACCTATGTAAAGCCCCAAACAATAAATTATTTTTATTTAATATAAAAACCAATCGGTTTAAAACATAATTCCCATCTATAACTAAATCTACTAACATTTCTCATCTTCTTTATTTTTTAGTATAGAACCCAATTTTTCCTTTCTTTCAAGTACTTTTATTATAGGTTCTATTTTTTCCTTTAAATCACCATATAAGGTGATTCCATTTTTAATCATAGAATGATAATACTTAGTACCATTAATATCAATACCAACAATTAAACTAATTTCTTCAAAAGTTAAATTTCTATCAAATTTAACCTCAATACCATCAATATTATAAACACTAGTAGTAGAAATATTAATACCACCTGAAGTAATTGAAATATTATTTAATCCAGTATATGTTGAAGTTATAACATCAGAAGAAGTTGTTGAATAAACACCATTGTTAGTAGTAGCTATATTAACCCCTTTAGTATTATTTTTTGTGTTGTTACTATTTTTGTTTGATATTTTACTCATTTGTTTGGCTTTTAAGTATTGAATTTACTTTATTTTTTCTTTCTATGATTAAACACATTTTGTCTACTTCGTCTTTTATATGTTCACTAATTTTATTATTATTTTTAGTTTTTTTATAAAATTTAGTATCGTGTTTTGAAACAACAGATAAATAAAGAGATTCTAATTCACTTAATTTTGAATCAAAGTAAACAAAACCATCCCATAATTTATATTTGAATTTTTTCATACACATCTTTTATAGTGTGGTATAATAGAATTGTTTATATTAAAAAAAATTTATATTAATTAACATTAAATTTTAATATATAAATTATGTTAAAATTTAATGATTTTATAAAAGAAAGTTAATTTTCTAATATATCAGAAGCTTTACCTAGGCAAAAATCTGTTGACCAATTAAAAAAGGTTATGAAAGCATCAGAAAAAACCGATATAGGAAAAAGAGTAGCTTTAAAAGGAGGCAATTTACATTTCAATAGAAATCCTATTAAAAATGGAATAATGTCTTATGAAGATTTTGAAAAGAAAAACAAATCTTTTATATCTAGTTGGAATACTAAGACTAAATAAAAAAGACCACACAAAAAGTGTGGTCCATATTAAGCCAAAAATACATGAAAAGAATTATTCCGACTAAACAATAAATTTATATAAGACCTTCACTATCCAACCTTTCTTTAACAGAATTAACTATTTGTTCTTCTGTTAAATTAGAATGTGTTTGTTTTATTAATTTATACAATTCTACTTCTTCTTTAGATAATTTTTCAATTTCTTTATTTAAAGGATTTACAATAGACTCCAATCTTTTACCTTCGTTTTCAACATTTCCGATTATTTTTAATAATTCTTTTAATGTTTTATCTGATTCAAATTTACTATCTTTTTTATCAGAACTTTCATACTTTTGTTCTATATCTGTTATCTCACCTATGGTTTTTTCTAATCTATCAGAAACATTTTCCACTTTAGATAAATAAATGTCTAAATTGTTAGTTAAAGAAATATAGTTTTTCCTTATTCTAACAGCTCTTAATAAAAAATCTTCTCTAATCATAATTTATTTATTATCTTCATTACTTTCTTCTACTTTCTTAGCTCTAGGTTTTCTAACAGTTGTAGTTTTTTTATCTGTTGGTTTTCTAGTTGTAGTTTTTTTAGTTGTTGTAGTTTTCTTAGCTTCTGTTTCAGTTGTAGTTTTCTTAGCTCTAGGTTTTCTAGTGGTAGTTTTTTTAGTTTCTACAACATCACCTTGTTTAACTAAAGATTCTATTTTTTCTTTTATTAAGTTTTTAATAATAGAAGGATCATTTAAAAGTTTATTAGTAAATTCATCAGCCAAATATTCAACAATACTTGTATTATATGAATCTTCCATCATTTCTATAAAATCAATTCTAGGTATTTTTTCTTCTATCGAAAACTCAAATTTAAAATCAACAATTCTTTTAACATTCTTAAACATAGATATAATAGGATCTTCTACTTGAACCTGTTGTATCGGAGCCTGTGTCTGTTGTATCGGAGCTTGAACCTGTTGTTGAACAGGAGGTTGATTATTTTCAACAGGAGTTTCACCTAACAAATCTTCTGGTGATACTGTCTTAGGTTGTTCAGTAACATTATACTTTCTCATAAGTTCAGCTCTTTCATCTTCTTCACTCATTTGAATCACAGCACTCTCATTAGTCGATGGATTAAATCCAGATGATGAATTGCTAATAGAGTTAGATATAGTATTATCATCAACCATATTATCAGTTTTGATGTTTTTTACTTTATCCATTATATTACCTAAAAGTGAACTTGATTCCTTAGAGAAAAAGGAATTAGGATCTACAACTTCTTCATAATAAGAAGTGTCTAACATTCTTTCAGTAGCTACTTTTTCACCGTTATTCAATGTTACAATATTTTCATTTATACCATCTATAGTTACGGTTTGTCCAGTAGAATTATCTTTAAATGATTTATTTAATAAACTCATATTTTTAATTTTATTTTTAAATAAGACTAGCCCAAATTAGGACTAGTCTTATTTTAAACATTACTACTTTAGAAGTCGTTGAAAAAATCATCTTCATCTTCAGTAGCAGATACTGGTTTTGTTTCAACAGTTGAACCAGTAGAAGTGTCTTCATTAAATCCTAAATCATCAGAAGTAGCTTCTGAAGTGGATTGTTTCTTAGCTTCGTATGAAGCAGATACTTTACCAGTTAAGAAAGCTGTGATTTCACTAATCTTAGCAAAATCTTTGTCTTCTAACTTCTTAGGACCAGAAGCTTCTAATTCTACCTCTCTATCAGTTAAAAAATCTTTAACTTTAGATTGGATAGATGGGTCAATCTTACCTTCTTCATTTAAAGGAACATTTTTAAATGTTTGTTTCTCTTTAGAATATAAAGATAATGTTGATGATACAGGCTTAAACATTGACATTTTATAGTCAGGGTATGTTATTTCACCAGCTTGGATTTCTTTAGCTACTAATACAAAGTCTTTTCCTTTTGTGATGTCAAAGACATTACAAGATTCTCCTGAAATTGTACCATTTTTCTCAGCTAAGATTTTATCCTTAATAGTTTTACCATATTGATAAACCATTATTTTACCTACTAACTCTGGTTGTTGTTCATCTTCAATAACTAATACGTAAGAAAAGTATTTCTTAGAGTATTTTAACATCTTAGCTTTTTCAACTAAGATAGCATTTTTTGAATTCAACATTGTGTAGTAAAGGTCTGTCAATAGACACTTTTCTCCAAAGTTTTTAGGCGAATCGAAATATCCACTCAATTCTCTTTCTTGTTTAATATCAACGTAATGTGATATTTTTTCAATAGCTGATTGTCCTAATTTACCTTCTTTTGTAAGGTTAGGTAAGAATCTAACTACTGATCTCCATCCTTTTTGTTTGTCTCTGGATTTAGACAAGTCAACCTTGTAAATACCATCATTGTTGGATTTTGATTGTTCTGTTAAGAAGTCCATCTTGTTCTCAAGATTACCACTAAATAAATCATCTAATTCACTCATAATTATATATCTTTTAATTTTTAAATTACATCAAGATTTGAACTTGATTTAGTATTATAAATGTTAGATAGACAAAAGTTTAAAATTATTTTTTATTATTTAAGAATAATTATATATAATATAATGTCTGACTATATGACTTACATAAGAAACATCAAATCACTTTATCTAAAAATAGGTAAGGAAAGAATTTATTTTGATAATATTTATTCAGAAAACGGCAATAAAGTAATATGTATACAAATGGAATTTAGTTCTTGTCCGATAGATGTTGTCGTAAATGATATGACATTTGGATTATCATCAATAAGTGTTAAAACCATTAAATTAATCAATGATGAATTAATTAAAATGGTTGAAAATATGGCAGATTAATTTTTAATAGTTACTGATCCACATTTTTTACAAACAGTTTCCCAAACCAATTTTGTACCACCACATTTAGTACAGACAACTACTACGTCATCATTATTCATGTTACTCATAACTTACTAATATATTTTTTTAAACATTTTATGGTTGACTTAGATTTGAACAAATATAAACTAACTTTATTCCAATCTTTACCATAGTTAGAATCAACAATATCCTTTTCTGATTTCATTAATAATAACAATTCACCTATTCTTTTATTTATATACTCTAACTTTTTCATTCAATAGGTAAATATAATGTATATATAGAATTGTTTGTTTCAAACTCAATTGAAAAATCATCTTTTTTTAAAATATTATCAATCATAGTTGTCATCCAAGTAAAGTTATCGTTAAAAGGACTCATTAAAAGTGAGGATCCTTCTTCAACAACATCTAAAGATTCTTTATGTCTTCCAATAGCATCATAAACAATCCACTTAACTTTATTAGATGTTTTAATAAAATTATCATCATTCTTTTTCACTAAAGTATAAACACCATTCATTCTACTACAACTTTTACAAACTCTTTTACCATCTAAAACAGCAGAAAGCTTTGGTGAATTACCAGTGTGTTTTTTACAATTAATACAATAAATTGATTTATAATTTTCCATATCCATATTTTATATGAAAATACAAAAAAGTTTTATATAGGCTCACCACCAATTTTAAAAGATGGTAAAGAAAGTTTAGTTGTTGCATTATCACCAAAGTAAAGATATTTAGATTCATCACCTATAATATATTGATTAAGTATCTTATTGTGTATCTCTAAAGGCAATACATCAGAATATAATCTTATATTAGTTACTTTCATATCAGAACCTAATATGTTAGGCTTAACGTCTTCTAATACATATTCTACTGGATTCATATCAACAGTAGATTCATAAACTTTCAATAATTTATCTGAAGTTAATTTTTCAACATCTTCTTCAAACTCAACATTTCTCTTATAAATATATTGAGTTAACTTTCTTTGTCTTTGGTCTACATTAATCACATAACAATACCAAGTTTCTTCTTCAAATGCTAAATTATCATCAGAATCTTTTTCTAATAATTGGAATTTATATTCATCATTATTTAAATTAACAATTATATCATCATCTATAATATTAGACTTCCATCCAATGTTATTATTATTATCATAACTATTAAACAAGTTATACAATTCACCGTTTATATAATTATGTATATTGAACCATATAGTATATCCTATATTATCAGAAACCTTTAAATCTGGTCTTAAATTTTTATAAATAACTCCTGGTGTTTGATAATTAGAAGTTGATAAATCATAATTAGATTTAGAAACAACAGTTGTTGAATTTAATATTAATTCTTTATCAATCTCTGCTTGAATAACATGTCTAATAGGATCTTGTGTAAGTGTCTTATGTTGTTGCTTATTAGCAACAGCTTGTTTATCCTGTGTTTGTTCAATACCAAACAATTCATCAACAGTAGTGTTTTGAGTAAGTTCTGATATTTTTTGTTTTATAACATCGTTTCCAGCTTTGACATTTGCCTTTTGTGTGTATTTCTTCAATATCAACTTATAATAAATAGCCGTATTGTTAAATGATCTAAATTGTTGAGCGTGGTCTACTTGAAACATTCTGTTTATATCACAAAAGTATAAGAAATCTTCTTTAGAAGGTCTTCTTTGTTTACCAAAAATCTTTTTAAAACTTTTCTTTGTTACATGAACTTCCATTGTTTCAAACAAGTTTAAATCAAATTGATTCATAACTATTTGATTATCTGGAAAATTGTTATCAACAACACTTACTTTTATTTCAGATTCACAAACTACATTATATAATTGAAATTCATTTAAAATGTGGTCTTGTCCTTTTTTATCAGTATCGGTTACAAAATAACTAACTCTATGTCCAAAAATTAATTCAGCATCACCACTTAATTTACTTAATAAATCAACAGCTTCATTTTGTTGATAAGGATTATAAAAGTTAGCAGCATCTGAATCAGTTGTTTCTGGTAAAGAACCTTCTTGACTACCACCTGTTTCATTTAATGTTGTATTAGGTATAAAATCACCATTAGAATCATATGTTCCTAATAAGTCTGATTTACAACATTTTCTAATTCCTATCAAATTAGTTTTATTATAATCATTAGTAACATTTTGAACCTCACCTATAATATTTATATCTTGTATATTAACTTTGTTATTAGATTCGTTTTTAACTAAATATTCTACTTGAAAAAACTTAATAGGATTTATTCTTTTGGTTGTTACATTTTCTTTAGTAAATGGTTCGTATTTAGACCAGGTTCTACCATTATCTTGTGAATATCTCCATTTTATATTTAATAATTCTGGATTTGAACCTAAAACCTCAATATCAGTTAATTTAAAAACTTTAAATATATAAGGAACTCCTATTATTTTTTCTTCATTAGGGCCTAAACAAACAAACGAATCATCATCAGTTAAATCTGATCCATTTCTTAAAATAGTTCCATTTAATTCATATGATGTTAATCTTATATCACCTATGTTAGAAGAACATTCTCTTACAAATTTAATATCTACGTATAATTTATTATTAGGATTTACCTGTGGAAAGTCTACTTTACTAGCTAATTCAAACCAATTAGACCAAGATGAATTATCCTTAGATATTCTATAATATGTTTTCAAATATCTATTTTCTATTTCACCTACTGATGTATATTTAAAAGTATCTAAACTTATAACACCATCAAGGTCTAAGATATTTACTATGTGTTCATCTCCATTTTGATAAAAGGTTGGTGTATAATCAGCTGATGATGTACCTGAGTTAATATCAAATTCATCGGATATTTGAATTGTACCTAAAATTTGGTCTATAATAGTAGAAGACATTAATTAATTTAATCTTTTTTTTATATATTAAATAATTATTTTATCAAATAAAAACCCTCTTTAAAAAGAGGGTTAAAATATTATTAATTAATATTCGATGGTGGTTTTCGAGTTTTTTTTAATTTCGAATGTGTATTTTCCCAATCTTTAATTTCTTGGTTCAATCTTTTAACATCATCTTCTTTTTCTTTAATTATTCTTTCTTTTTCTTCTAGTTTCTTTAATCTTTGATAAACTTCATCGTTTTCTAAACCATCTTGTTTATCCTCAATTATCTTTTCTTCCAAGTCTTCAATTTCATCCTCTAAGTCTTCAATTTCATCCTCTAATTCTTGTATCTCTTCTTTATCTTCTTTGATTTCTTCTTTGATTTCTTCCAAATCTTCGATAACTTCTTTAATTTCAACTTCTTCAACAACTTGTTTTATTTCTTCTTTGATTTCTTCTAAATCTTCTTTAATTTCAACTTCTTCAGCAACTTGTTTTATTTCTTCTTTAATCTCAACTTCTTTAATATCTACCGAAGTTGGTATACTTAAATTCTTGATATTTTCATCTTTTTTATTTGATTCTCTTTCTATATTAGCTACTTTATTAAATATAATAACCATTAATATAGCCATTGGATCACCAATTATAATTAATAAGAATATAAACCATTTCATAACATCATCCATATGTACTCCAGTAACCTCAGATAAATATTTCAAAGGACCTAATTCACTAGCAACATCATTTCCTAATTTTATTTCCAATACACTAGTTTCTATTTCAAATATTTTATTAGAAATATCATCATATTTTTCACTTACTATTTCTTGTCTTTCAGAAGCTCTATCTAATTGTTTTTCTAAAGCTCTTCTAGTTGAAGATGAAGTGGTTCTTATTATTTTACCAGTTTCTTTATCTTTATATTCTATAACATTGTTTGATAATCCAGAACTTAATTCTGATATAATCGTAGATAATCCTTCTTTTTCTCTACTAATAGATATTAATTGAGTTTTATATCCTGCTAATTTTGATTTATTTAATTCTATTCTAGATTCTATATTAGTCATTTTAGAATAACTTTCTTTATATGTTGATGATAAAAATCCATAAATACCCATAGAAGTAATAGCCATAGCAATAACTACACCTAAGGATAATAATAAATTATATTTCCATCCTAATATTTTACCATAAGTATGTATAGCAGATGTCGCAACAACTTTAGCTATTTCAATAGAAGCGAATAATATCATACCTAATGTTCCTGCTCCACTAAATACCTTTAATAACCCACCCACTGACACATAAGCTACGGTACCCGCCATTATAACAGACATTAATAATATTAAATTTAATAATGTTTTTTTCATAAAACTTGTTTTTATTTTATTTATGTTCGTAAACTATATATAAATTTTCTGAATTATTAATTAAATCAAGGATATATCTGATAGACAAAGTGTATTTTATATATAAAATAAAAACATTATTTAATGCCTCTTTCTATTAAATTCCCATTATATGGATCCACTTTAGTAACTGGACCTTATAATGTTTCATTGAGTTTACCAGGACCAACTAGTATTATATCAAAATCTATTGGATTGAAAGAATCATCTGTTCTTTTAGTTCCTAATATTAGTTACATAACTAAAGTCATAGAAGGTAATTTAGGAATAGCAGATAATATGGTTAAACAATCATTATTTAAAAATTTATCAAATCCCATATCCACAAATTCTGAAGAAGTTTTTTCTAGATTTGCTGAGAATACTAACTCTGGTGTTGGTGATATTAATAAACTTAAAGATGAAAAAGGAAAGTTAAAAATAAGAGAAAGTGATATAAATTTAGAATTAGATAAAGACATAGGATTTAAAATGTTTGAAACTATTGCTTTAAAATCTATATTTGAAACACAAAAACCTTATTTAACATTAGCTGAAATTGTTATAGATTCTATTGCTGATATTGAGGATATTATAGCTAGATTAGCTCCACTTTTATCCACATCGCCATTAACGACAAAATCAAAAAAACCATCAGTTAATAGCGGAAGTGGTGATAAACCTAAAGCTATTGGATTTAAAGATAACAATTCTGAACAAAAGGCAAAACAACTAAAAAACTTAACTACTGGTGGTGAAACAAGTGACGAAGAAGGTAATATTAAAAAAGAAAACAACACTGATAGTAACACAACAGAATCTAATATAGGTAATTTAAATAAAGATAGATATGAAATATTATCAACGGTTTATTCTACTGGTAAATTTGATCCAAATGTTAATTATAAATATATTTATATTGACTTACCACCAGAGATAAATGTTAAATCTAAATTAGAAGAGGATCCAGAAGATATTGATGAATCGGATAAGTATAAACCCGAAACTTTAATATTCGGTATTTACAAACAAGATGGATCTCCTTTAAATCCTAACGAGAAATTAAAAGTTAAAGTTATTAGAAATGGATTAGAAGAAGAAGTAAACACACCTTTCAAGAAAGCTTCTTGGATAACACAATCAGATAAATGGAAATTAGGTGAAAACTCATCTGAATGGCCTTCTTTCAATGATCCATATTATGTTTGGAAAAAAGGAATATCACAAAAAACAAGTAATAAAAAACCAAAAGGATTTGATTTAAAAAAATATAAAAAGGGTGATAAGAATATTTTAACTAAAGAAGAAGCTATAGAAGGAAATCCAGTTATATCTAAATTTGATAAAAGTGATACAACAGAGTATTTTAAATATTATACTGATGTATTAGGGTTTGAATTAAGTAAGTCTGGATTACCAAAAGAAGAACAAATATCAATAAAATCTAAAATACTTAAATCATTAGATATAAAACAACAATTAGAAAATTCTATTTTATATGGTCAATTA
>ERZ1039804.1719-NODE-1719-length-12002-cov-4.200720_pt1 | contig 12002 bp, 9 predicted proteins | sample MGYA00383089_ERZ1039804 | MGnify/ENA primary metagenome ERZ1039804 (study PRJEB29581, sample SAMEA5548359) | metagenome | biome: marine; feature: coastal; material: water | depth 1 m | study: Short-term variability in the microbial, nano- and picoplankton...
TTTTATTCAGATTATAACTGTATATCGTGATTAGTATTATCGTGAAGGTTCGGGATTAGTGACTTCATTTCTATAAGTGACAGGTGTAACAGATCAATAAATTATAATTTAATATATTTAATTGCTCAGTTATATTTTTTAGCTGAGCAATTTTTGTTGTGCATCTAAATGGTCCAATTTGCACTTTTAAGTGCAAGCTACGAATGATTCAACTTCCAGTTCTCATTTTTTTCCTATCTTTCAAATTGTAAATAACTATAGAGATAATGGAGATTAAGAGGTTATTCGATTACTTATATCATCAGCAATCTAACCACCAGCTAGAGCGTAGTTTTGGTAGAAGACATGGTGAAGCGTGGAAATTTTTTAGCACTGCTGAAATCATAGAACATTCTCGACGATTGGGTTCAGGTTTGATTAGCATGGGTATATTGCCTGGAGACAAGGTATCTATAGTAGCCTACAGCAATAGGCCAGAATGGGTGATAGCTGATATGGCCATACAACAAATAGGAGCAGTATCAGTACCACTATATCCTACGATCAGTTCTAAAGAATATAAATATATACTCAATGAGGCAGATGTAAAACTTGCGATAGCAGGATCAGGAGACCTTTATGAAAAGCTAAAACTTGCTGATATAGATTCTTTGGAATATATAATCATGATGGATAAGACTCCTGACAGGTATTTTTGGTTGGATGTAGAAAACGATGATAATATAGATCAATTAGAAAAAATTAGCGATGGTGTAAAGGGTGACGATTTGGCTACTATAATTTACACTTCAGGTACCACAGGCAATCCTAAAGGTGTGATGCTCACTCACAAAAATATTATATCAGCTGTAGATAATACGATGGTCGCATTGCCATTGTCACATGAGTCTGTAGTAGTAAGTTTCTTGCCATTCTGTCACATATTTGAGAGAGCAGTGATCTACGCATATCTATACCATTCCGCAATTGTATACTGTACAGGCACGGATAATTTGGGTGGTCCGTCCGGTGATCTTGCTACTATCAAACCTCACATGTTTACTACAGTACCCAGGCTGCTAGAGAAAGTATACGAAAAGATATATAATAAAGGATTAGATCTTACTGGACTAAAGAAAAAACTCTTTTTCTGGGCGTTAGATCTTACAGACCACTTTGAGATGGATACAAAGCAAGGCCTATTTTATAGAATGAAGATGAGCATTGCTAATAAACTTATTTTTTCTAAATGGAGAGAGGCTCTTGGAGGCAATCTAAGAGCAATAGTAACTGGTGCTGCACCTTGTCCAGAAAAGATCGCAAGAGTATTCTCAGCGGCACAGATTCCTATCATCGAAGGGTATGGCCTTACTGAGACTTCACCAACATTAAGTATCAATAGATATGGCGGTAAAGGTGCCAAGTTAGGTACTGTTGGTCCTATAATAGACTGTGTAGATGTCATGATCGACCCTAGTGATGGTGACTATAGATATGGCGAAGGGGAGATATTGGCTGATGGTCCTAATGTAATGATAGGTTATTATAAAAAGCCGGAGAAAACTGATGAAGTATTTGTTGAAAAGGAAGGTCGAAAGTGGTTTCGTACTGGCGACATTGGTAAGTTAGTAGATGGTCCACATGGGTATAAATACCTCAAAATCACAGATCGAAAAAAAGAGCTTCTCAAAACCTCTGGTGGAAAATATGTAGCTCCAGCTCCGATAGAAAATAGATTTAAAGAAGACTTTCTTATTGAGCAAATAATGGTAGTTGGAGATAAACAGAAATTTGTGTCTGCTCTGATAGTACCTGCAGAAGAGCCGCTAAAAGAATGGTGTGAAGAGAATGATGTGAGTTACATGAGCTTAAGCGAAGTGATCAGAGACTCTAAGGTAATCGCTAGATATCAAGCTTGTTGTGATAGGTTTAATCCAGACTTTAGTCACATAGAGCAAATCAAGAAAGTTAAGCTAATAGACAAAACTTGGGAAGCGACTCGGATAGATGGAACTGATGCAGAGTTGACGCCTACCATGAAGCTCAAAAGACGTGTAATTAGGCAGAAATATGCCAAGGAAATAAATGAAATGTATGGCTAAAATAGTTCAAACGAACTTTAGTTTTCTCATGACCAATAATCTGCCTTTTCATTACTATCTTTGAATTTTCTATAAGATGTATGTCTTATCAAGGCTAGCTCTCACATAACTCAGAATATGAAGAAGTTTATCTATACTATTATTGCTCTGTCATTTGTACTTACAGTATCTGCACAGCAATCTTTTCACCGACTATACGATGTATTTCAAGATTCTACGCATCGTCTTACTGATGGAATAGTCACAAATGGTGGAGGTTATGCGACCTTAGGTCAAAGTATATTTGTGGATATGGACAATAACTTGCAGAACAGCTACCGTGCAATATTTACAACATATGATGGTAAGGGAGATCTCGACATAAAAAACGACATTTATTTAGCAGATAGTACAACGTTAAGAAGTACTTCTGATTTGGTTCAGTTGTCTACTGGTAATTTTGTAATTACAGCAAGTTTGTTTTTGGACGATCAATCTGCTGCTATAGTTGGAATGGATGGTACGACAGGTATACCTACTTGGTCAAAAACAATGGCCAATGAGTATCAATCAAAAGTAAGTTTATCAACTTTTCTTGATGATGAGATATTAGTAGGATCAATAACTACGGATTCTAGTATTTGGCTTGCTAAAATGAATGGCATAGACGGTACAGATACTTGGTCAAAAATATATACTGCGGCAGTTGAAAGTAATGATGAGGTATCGGCATTAATTTATGATATTCATACTTCAGTGCTTGATAGTAATGTTTTTATTACTGGAAAGTCCGAAATTGAAGATGTAGAAGGTTATCACTTAACCAAATTAGATACATCAGGTGCTGTATTATGGTCGACACATACTGATTCAATTGGTTTTAGATTTACACCTTATGGCTTGACTGAAACATTAGATAGTTCAATTTATATAGTTGGTGAAGTTGCGAATGTTTCTGGACTACAAATGAGTTTTACGTCTAAGTATGATAAAGATGGACAAATGATTTGGTGCAAAACATTGACTGGCACTAGTAATATGGCAATTGATGTTGTTCCTTTCGGAAGTAATCTAGTTTTTAGTAATATTAGAACTGAGGATGCGGCTCAAGGGCCGACTATATCAAGTCTTTATGAAATAGACTCTTCAGGGATGGTTTTAAATTCTCAAATCTATGGAGATAGTACATCGTTATATATTCCTTCAGGTAGTTTACACAATACAGAAGATGGAGGATTAGCTATGTTTGGGACCCACTTCAAAGCTTTTGAAACTCAAACTTCAGATATCGTTAAGACAGATTCAAACTTACAAACTCCATGTAGCAATTCAGGATCAGGATCTTTAATTGATTTTCCTACCTTATCACAGTCTCTAATATGGACATCTATTGATTTTAATGACTCAGATACTTTAGAGACAGATGCCAATGTGGTTAACTATTATGATGTACCAACGATATCACCGAGCTCAGATCAATGGTGCCCTAATGAGCCGATAATAGATACACTCGATGCTACTCCTTCACCACTTCCAGATGGCGTGATTACTTATGCTTGGATGGGACCTGGAGTAGATGGTAATACAAATCCGTTCGTAGTGGGTATGGAGGAAGGAGAATATATGGTGACTGTTACGATCAATGATAGACATTGTTATACACTATGTGATACGATTAATATTTCTAGATTGGCTGAGCCGACTGTTGGTATTACGGTTGACTTTTCTCCATTTTGTTCTGACGGTACGGTTAATTTATTAGGCTCTCCTACTGGAGTAGAACCTTTTGAATGTGTCGAATGGAGTGTCGGAGGATCTGATCCTGTAATTAACGTTGATACTGAAGGAACATATTCTTTGACTATAGTCGATGCGTGTATGGAAACTGCAACCGGTTCTATTGATGTGACTTTCCCAGAGCAATTAGAAAATTTAGCAATAGATGTAACACTTGGTGAGGATTGTGAGCGAATCTTGACTGCTGTAACCAATGTTGATGGTCAAGTTGGAGTCACCTATGAGTGGACTGACTCGCTAGATGTGTTTATTGATGATGATAGATCTATAGAAGTAACAGAGTCAGGTGTTTATTTTGTGACTGTAGACTACTGTGGTCGAAGTTTTACCGAGGAAGAAGATTTGAAGTTGGATAACAATCTACTTTGGCCAAAAGTATTTTTCCCAAGAGGGGAAGATGAAAATAAAACTTTTGGGCCCGTAAATCCATGTGGAGCTCTTGTAACAAATTATAGTTTGAAAATTTACAATAGATGGGGTAACGAGGTATTTACTTCTGATAATATTGATGCTGAATGGAACGGTCAACATGGTGGATCAGATAGTGCAACTGCTGTGTATGTTTGGTTAGCAGATTATGCAATTGATGGAGTTCAGATAACAGAACCACAGAAAGGAGATGTAACTTTACTTAGATAATAAATAAAATATTATCCACTAGAATAGATAGACAACTATGAAGATAAATCCTTTTCAAGCTATCTATCCCAATTTGGCTTTGGTCACTTCACCGGATTCTTTTTTTGGTAGTATGAAACATAACTATCCAGATTTTGTCAAATCTGGATTTTTCCAAAAGTCAGCACAAGATGCAATTTACATCTATCAGATAGAGTCGGAAGGTCATAGCTATCGAGCAGTCATAGCTGCTAATGACATACAAGATGTCGAGGACCGAAAAATACTCAAGCATGAAGAGACACTTTCTACCAAAGAACAAAGTATGATGCAGTTAATCCTGCAGCGTAATGCTATAATCAAACCGGTGCTTCTTGCTTATGAAGGTAATAATGATATTAATCTTTTCATTGCAGAAGAGATGGATAGCTTAAGAGCATTATTTAAATTGGACTTCGAAGAGACCCAAGAATCTCATACTTTATATGCGATTACTGATCGCAAGAAGATAGCTAAACTACAAATACTATTTAAGGAAAAAGTAAAGAAGTGTTTTATCGCTGATGGTCACCATAGGGTATCTACAGCATCGATCCTGTATAAAGGCAATCACTTACGTAAGGATCAATTGAATAGTTTACTTTCCGTCTACTTTCCATTCGACGAGTTGGATATATACGATTACAATAGATCTATAAAGTTGCAAGAAGATTTGACGGAAGCGCAGATAGTAGCTAGGTTATCTAAGGTATTTAAAATATCAGAACTCGATACAGCCGCTAAGCCTAAGAAGAAGCATCACATCACTATGCATCTGGGTAAAACATGGTATCTATTAAAGTGGAAAAATAAAATAATAGAAAAATATAATTCAGATGGTTTAGTCTTGGACTCCGACCTGCTTAACAGATATGTGCTCGATGATATTTTAGATGTTGATGATATTGGGACTGACCTTAGAGTAAAATATATTGCAGGAACTTTGGGTACAGATGGGGTAGAAAAATTAGCGCTGAAGGATCATGGAAGAATTGGATTTTGTCTCTACGCTGTAACGAAGCAAGAGCTTAAATATATAGCAGAAAATGGATTGCATCTTCCACCTAAGAGTACATGGTTTGAGCCTAGGATTAAAAATGGAGTCATCGTCCAAGAGCTGTAAATATACCATAGTCTTTGTATCATAGCCTTCAGTCTGTGAAAATGTATATTCAAATAATTCATAAGGATAGATTAAGCAAAATAATCTAAGTGATATTTTATGGTTATTAAATGAAATCAAAATAAAACGATGAGAAAAATATCCGCAGATTATATTTACTCCATGGATCGATCTCCGATTAAAGATGGTGTTGTGATCGTAGGCGATGATGGGAAAATTGTAGATGTAACGGAGAAATATGATCATGATCCTGCAGAACTTGAGATATACCGAGGAGTGATTATTCCAGGCATGATCAATACGCACTGTCATATGGAATTGTCGCATATGATAGGTAAGATTCCTACTGGTATAGGGTTGATTCCATTCATCAGTCAGGTAGTGAGATTTCGTGATTTTCCACAGGCAGAAATTGATGATGCTATAGTTGATGCGGATAGATATATGCATGCTCAAGGGATAGTGGCTGTAGGTGATATTAGTAATAAAGCTGACACCGCAAAGGTCAAGTCGAAGAGTGCTATTAGATACTATACTTTTGTAGAAATGTTTGATTTCATGCAGGATAGTATGACGGAGCCTATGATCAAACAATATAGTGAAGTGTATGCTCGGCATAGTGGTACAAATGGAAATAGAAAATCATATGTACCGCACGCTCCATATACAGTTAGCGACGGACTATATAAATTTATCAAGGAAAACAATAAATTAAATAGTACAGTCTCTATCCACAACCAAGAGACAAAGCACGAGGATGATTTGTTTAACACAAAGTCAGGTGATTTTTTAGAATTTTATGAAGGTTTTGGATTTTCACTTAGTGATTTCAATTCGACTGGTAAGAATTCTATTTATCATGCAATGTCACAAATGGATACTAACCAGCGTACATTATTCGTGCATAATACAAGAACTACAGCAGACGATGTAGTAGCAGCGCAAAAGTGGAGTGAAAAAGTATATTGGGCAACCTGTGCTAATGCTAATCTATATATAGAAAACGCTTTGCCTAACTATCAAGTCTTCATGAATACTGAAGCAAATATGACAATTGGTACAGACAGTCTTAGTTCTAATTGGCAACTTTCAGTTTTCGAAGAAATGAAGACAATCAAAAAATTCAATAGCTATATACCTACCTCGACCTTATTCGAGTGGGCGACATATAATGGAGCCAAGGCATTAGGATTTGATGATACACTTGGTAGTTTTACTCCAGGGAAGACTCCAGGCGTTGTTTTAATAGATTGTGAGTTAGATGCTAATGAAGAGGCTATTTTGACTAACGCAGAGATAAAGAGGTTGGTGTAGACTTTCTTCCTTTGTTAAGGAAAGCACAAATTTTTTTAGGTTTGAGCTTTGAAGTGTTACTTTACTTTTTAGGGGGTTACAGCATTATGACCAATTAGTATTATCAATTTCAATGCTGTCTCTCCCCAAATAAAATTTGATTGTAATAGAACTTTTAATCCATGAAGACCTTTCAAAGGATCACACTAGATGCGTAGCAAGAGTTATCTTATTATCTTCTTTACAGAATTAATAACTACAATCTAATTTGTTTAAACAATCTTTATATTGTTCATAATATTTTGGATGAAATCTGGAGAAACATCTGGTCTAGTTACGTTGTTCTTGATGAATTCACGAATATTTTTTTCTTGATTGAAGATCTTGTGGCAAGTAGAATCGGAGTCTACTTTATTGAGAAGGTTTTGTTGAGCGTCTGTAGTAAGTGCGTTGTCAAAATAGAGATTGATGCTTGCTCTTATCTCATTCATGTTTTCAAAATTTGGCATGGCTTCGTTTGATTTATCAAGAATTAATTAAAATTAAATAATCAAAACAGAATCTATCAATCGAAGATATCTGCATGAAAGAAGCGATAAAGCGCTCCCCAAAAAAAACAAAAATAAATATCAATTTTTTGAGGTTATCATTATCTAAGATTTGACAACTCATAGCTTATTACTACTCTTATTCACTTTTGCCTTTTATAGCTTTATGAATTCCTCGTTTATCTTCATACCCAATTTTTTGGGCATATTTTAAGAGTTTTTCTTTGAGCATATTTCTTGCCCTGAATAATCTAGATCTAACAGTTCCAATAGGTACATCTATGATTTTAGATATTTCCTCATATGTAAACCCTTCGATATCACATAACAAAACTACTGTTCTAAAGTCGATAGGTAGTGAGTTGATAGCAATCGTTACTTCATCTCCCATCATATTTTCAAAAATTTCAGCTCTTAGGTCGTGATAACCAGTACCTGAATTATCATCACTATTATGATAACTTACTATTTCTTCAAAATCAACTTGTTGAGGACGCTTACTTTTTTTCCTATATTGGTTGATATAAGCGTTCTTCAAAATTTTAAACAACCATGCTTTTGCATTAGTTCCCGAGATATATTTATCTATAAATCTGTGAGCTTTCATATAGGTTTCTTGCACGAGATCATTGGCATCTTCTTCGTTGTACGAAAGGTGATACGCAAAGGTTTTTAATGCATTGATATGAGGAAGGAGTTCCTCTTCAAATACTATTTCATGTGCTGTCCTTTTCTTATTTCTCAAACTATAATCAATTTTTAGCAACTTTAATATATCAAAGTCTACCTGTTGCTGTCAGTTGACGTTGTGTAATCTTAAGAACTTATTTGTGTGTATTTACTCAATAGCCTCGTATAACTTTAGCACAGAGCTTGGCAGCAATAGAACCTTCGACAATAAGGACTGTCTATTAATTATTAATGTTACAAACGGCTCGAGATAAATTTCTATTTTTAAAGCGTTAGATAATCAGTATTCAGCTATATGATACCTATGTCCTAAAGTAAAACTGCCATCGGACTAGATGTCAATATTAGCATAAGTAGCGTTTTCTTCGATAAATTTACGGCGTGGTGGTACTTCGTCGCCCATGAGCATAGAGAATACTCTATCTGCTTCCATGTCGTCTTCGATAATTATTTGTTTTAGAGTTCGTTCTTCTGGATCCATCGTAGTCTCCCATAGTTGAGATGCGTTCATCTCACCTAGACCCTTATATCTTTGGATCTTTACTGAGGTATCATTTTCTCCTTTAGAGTAGGTTTTGATAGCCTCTATACGTTCTTCTTCATTCCAGCAGTACACAGAACTTTTACCTTTTCGTACTTGATAAAGTGGTGGTGCAGCGATATATATATATCCTTGTTCTACTAGAGGAGTCATATACCTATAGAAAAATGTAAGTATCAATGTGGCAATGTGACTACCATCGACATCGGCATCACACATTATGACTATCTTATGGTATCTTAGTTTTTCTATATTGAGTATTCGATCACCATCTTTCTCCTCAATACTTACCCCTAAAGCGGTAAACATGTTTTTGATCTCTTCGTTCTCGTAGATTTTATGCTCCAAAGCTTTTTCTACGTTAAGAATTTTACCTCTAAGTGGCAGAATCGCTTGGAATTTACGATCTCTACCTTGCTTAGCAGTACCACCGGCAGAATCCCCTTCGACAAGGAATATCTCAGACTCAGCAGGATCTTTACTACTACAATCAGATAATTTTCCTGGAAGTCCACCACCAGTCAGTACGTTTTTACGTTGTACCATTTCTCTAGCCTTACGAGCAGCATGTCTTGCTGTTGCAGCGAGGATTACTTTATCTACGATTCGTTTAGCCTGCTTAGGGTTTTCTTCAAGGTAATGCTTCAGTATATCTCCTACCGCTCTAGATACTATTCCTGTTACTTCAGAGTTTCCTAGTTCACCCTTAGTTTGTCCTTTGAACTGAGGTTCAGGTACTTTTACAGATACGATGGCAGTAAGTCCTTCGCGGAAATCTTCTCCAGAAATACTGAATTTGAGTTTAGAGAACATATTGTTATCATCTCCGTATTGCTTAAATAGCCTATTAACAGCCCTACGGAATCCTGCGACGTGTGTTCCTCCCTCACGAGTAGATATATTATTTACGAATGAGAATATATTCTCTTGATAACCAGTATTGTACTGCATCGCGACTTCTACTTCTACATTTTCTTCTTTGCCGATAACGTGGATTGGCTCAGAGATTATAGGTGTACGAGATTGATCAAGATATTTGACAAACTCTTTAAGTCCTCCTTCAGAATAAAAATCTTCAGATTTAAACTCCCCGTCAATTTTTTCGCGTTCATCTGTAAGTTTGAGCTTTAAGCCGCTATTGAGATAACTCATCTCTTTTAATCGATTAGCAAGAGTAACGTAATTGTACACCAACGTCTCAAAAATCGAAGGATCTGGATGGAAAGTAATTATAGTGCCAGTAATATCAGTTTCTCCGATCTGAGTTACTTCAGTTTGAGGGATTCCTTCACTATACTCTTGCTGCCAAATTTTACCATCTCTATGGACAGTCGCTACAAGTTTGGTTGAAAGGGCGTTTACACAACTGACACCTACACCGTGAAGTCCACCAGATACTTTATAAGTATCCTTATCAAACTTTCCACCTGCGTGCAGAACAGTCATTACTACCTCTAAAGCAGACTTTTGTAATTTCTCATGCATACCAGTAGGGATACCTCTTCCATCATCTGTGACAGAGATACTATTGTCCTCGTGGATAGTCATTTCTACACCCGTACAGTGACCAGCCAAGTGCTCATCTATAGAGTTATCTATCACCTCCCAAACTAGGTGGTGAAGTCCTTTGGAATCCGTACTACCTATATACATTCCAGGTCTCATCCTTACGGCTTCTAGTCCTTCTAATGCTTGGATATTACTAGCATTATAATTGCTTTTATTTTCGCTCATTTTCTACTTTTCAAAATTCAAACAAAAGTAAGCTTTTTAAGGTGTAAATAGTAGTTAAATGGCATCAAAAAACTCAGAGAATTTCGTATCTAACCCTCTGATAATGAATGTTTTTCATAATGGACAAAATTGTAAACAGAAATGAATGATTCTAGACTATATTTATTGCTTAATTTCCGCCGAGTATAAAGTCTTTAGATGCTTTCGAGTTTTGCGATATCTAAAACTCCACAAGTAGTAAGTCAATTAGTACAATTCTCTTTAAATGACTTCTCTTTTCTCTCATATACCCATACCTTTGTTCGTATATGAATGATTCTAAGTCACATACGATCTATATCTATAAATTGGAGGATATTACTTCAGCTGCAAAGCAGCTTTTAGGCATCATTGGTAGTTGTCGTATAATTTTGTTAAAAGGTAATCTCGGATCAGGTAAGACTACTCTAACACAACAAATTGTGACTATTCTTGGACACAAAGATTCCACTAGTAGTCCTACGTACTCCCTAGTCAATGAATATGAAGGCAAAAATGGTCCTATTTACCATATGGATCTGTATAGACTTAATGATCTAAATGAAGCATATGAGATCGGAATCGAAGACTATCTGTACTCAGGTAATTACTGCTTCATCGAATGGCCTGAGCTTATTATGGATTTGATCAAAGGAGAGACATTTGTTCAGATGAATATTGAGCAAATGGATGATGGAGTGCGTAAAGTGGAAATACAAATTTTTTAAATTTACTTAAGTTTCAGCTTTGACTTAGGAGAACAGTTTTTATTTAATTCCTAATTTAGGAACGCCTTGTAGGATGTATTTGATGTATTGATTAGTAAAATATTTAGACTAATGAAATTCGCTTTTTTATTCTTCTCTTAATAATTACAATACACCCATTGTTTTCTCAAATTAATTTAATAAAGAAAGATGATGTTCAACTCGATTATTATTCAAACCTTAGAAGTGATAATGATTTTGAACATAAGGACAATAAATTTAGTTGGACCAAAGCCACGGGTTACACAAGTTTGGCTCTAATAACGATTTCAGCATTTTCATTTTTTGAGGTATTCTCTAATTATGGGTCTGACCCAGACCCATAATATTTAGGGACTGCATTGATAAGTGGAATGGCTGCATGCACTGTTGGTACAATAGGAATAGACTTGAATAAAATGGATATGGCTTTAATAAAAAAGATGGAGTTAGAAAACTATAATTGGGCAATTGCCTCAACATATAATGGGGTGGGAATCGTTTACAATTTCTAACCTATTACAACTTTAAAGTCGTAATCTTTTCTCAAAGATAATTCGATATCGAAGAGCATCTAAATTAAAGTACTTCTTCTCCCATTCGATCCAAAATAGCCTTCACTTCTCTCAGATTCTTACATCTTTCCTTGATGACAATTAAGAAACTTTTAGACTGCTTAAGCGTCAGTCCTATTTTCTGACCATCTGTAGAAACAAACTTCAGTAATTTTTGAAATAACTCAGATTCAAAGTAACTCGATTGAGCATTGGCTATAAAAAAACATCTCAGTTTATT
>ERZ1039804.1722-NODE-1722-length-11994-cov-8.073457_pt1 | contig 11994 bp, 10 predicted proteins | sample MGYA00383089_ERZ1039804 | MGnify/ENA primary metagenome ERZ1039804 (study PRJEB29581, sample SAMEA5548359) | metagenome | biome: marine; feature: coastal; material: water | depth 1 m | study: Short-term variability in the microbial, nano- and picoplankton...
TCTGTTCTATCTGTAAATATAACAGGAACCTCTGTAATTTTAAATTTATGGAGATAAGCCTTAAACTTCATTTCTATTTGAAAAGCATACCCTACAAATTGAATTTTTTCTAAATTAATTTTTTCTAAAACCTCTCTCTTATAACAAACAAATCCGGCTGTTGTATCCGCTATGTTCATACCGGTTATAAATCTGACATATTTAGACGCTAACCAAGAAAGCAAGACCCTACTCATTGGCCAATTAACAACGTTTACCCCAGTTTTATAACGAGATCCTATGGATAAGCTAGCGCCATTCTTATCACAAGCTTCATAAAGTTTGATTAGATCAATAGGATTATGCGAAAAATCAGCATCCATCTCAAAAATATATGCATAGTTTTTGTTGAGCGCCCACTTAAAACCATGTATGTAGGCAGTCCCTAGACCTAATTTATTCAATCTTTTTTCTAAAAATAATTTAGCTGGAAACTCATTTATCAAAAGCTGAACCTCCGCTGAAGTACCGTCAGGCGAATTGTCATCTACAATGAGAATATCAAACTCTTTTGATAATGAAAATATATCGCGAATTATTCGCCCTATGTTTTCAATTTCATTGTAGGTTGGTATAATCACCAAAGAGTTAGACATATTTATTATTTTTAACAAATGTACCTTTTTTAGGTCAATTTATTGTGAACGAAATTACAAATGAGTCGTCATATTATGCATAAAAATTCTACCTTTATCATCTCTTTCATACGATGCAAGACATATACAGAACCATAGACCCGTTTGATTGGATTACGTTCATTTTAATTGGATGCATAATCATAGTCACTGTTTTAAAAGTTGTTTACCCAAAACGATTTGATGATTTTATAAAATTACCAATATCAAATAATTATTTTTTAACAAAAGGTAAATTTGAGGAATTAAAACATCCATTTAGTGTGCTGTTTTTCTTGATTCAAATACTTATGTTGTCATTATTTATCTTTTTATTTTTTGTAGAGAAAGGAGAAATCAGTGCTAAAGTTTATATTAAAATTACAATGGCTTCTTTTGTCTTTATTCTTGTAAAAACTAGTATCGAAAAACTAATTGGCTCCATTTTCGCCATAGAGACAATCGTTAACAGATATATATTCGCTAAACTTAGTTATAGAAATTTCATCTCTTTATTTTTAATTGCTTTAAATTTTATTTTTTATTTTGCTATGGAGCCCAATATGGAAGTCTTAGTTATGTTCACTGGGATTATTATTGTGTTGAATTTGTTGATTTTATTTATCAATTATAAAAATTACAGAAGTCTAATATTTAGTAATTTCTTTTATTTTTTATTGTATATTTGCGCTCTTGAAATTTCGCCTTATTTAATACTTTACCGAGTAATTGTTTAAATAGGTTAATAATTAAAGTCGTCTTGTATGAAAGTGAAAACTATCCTAGTTTCTCAACCTGAGCCAAAGGTGGAAAACTCTCCTTATTTTGATTTGATTGATAGACAAAAAGTAAAAATTGACTTCAGAAGTTTTATCCACGTTGAAGGGGTTACAAGTAAAAGTGTTCGTGCTCAAAAGGTAGATCTTACCAAATTTACTGCAATCATATTAACAAGTAGAAATGCTGTTGACCATTATTTTAGAATAGCCGATGAATTGCGATTTAAGGTGCCTGATGCTATGAAATATTTCTGTCAAAGTGAAGCGGTAGCATATTATTTACAAAAATACGTGGTATACAGAAAGCGTAAAATTTATGTCGGTAAAAGAACCTTTTCAGAACTAACACCAATTATAAAAAAATACAAAACAGAAAAATTTCTACTTCCATCTTCAGATAAACTAAAGGCTGATATTCCAGAAAAAATGAACGCTCTTGGAGTAAACTGGAAAAAAGCAACATTCTACAATACCGTGGTTAGTGACCTTTCCGATTTAAGAAATGTATATTATGATATATTAGTTTTTTTTAGTCCCAGTGGAATAAAATCTCTATTTGAAAATTTTCCTGACTTTGAACAAAATGACACAAGAATTGCTGTGTTCGGGAATACAACTGTTAAAGCTGCCACCGAAAAAGGATTACGTGTAGATATTCAAGCGCCAACTCCAGAGACTCCCTCAATGACGATGGCTTTAGAAAAATACATTAAGGCTGTAAATAAAAAATAACCTTTTTAATTTAAATATTTCTACCCTAATGGTGGAGCTCCAGCCATGATTTCTTCATTGGCATAGGATTCAAATTTTTTAAAGTTTTCTTTAAATGATGCCGCTAATTTGTGAGCTGTCTCATAATACCCTTTGTCATTTCCCCATGTTGCTCTTGGGCTTAAAACATCCGTAGGGACATTTGGACACGTTCTTGGTTGTTGCAAACCAAAAACTGAGTGGATATGGTAATTATCAGCATTGGCTTTTTCCAAAGAGCCATCAATAGCAGCGGTAATCATCGCTCGTGTATATTTTAACTTCATTCTAGTTCCCACTCCGTAAGGACCCCCTGTCCAACCTGTATTTACTAACCAAACAGATACTCCTGCTTCTTGCATTTTTTTGCTAAGCATTTCAGCGTATTTTGTTGGGTGTAAAGGCATAAATGGAGCTCCAAAACAAGCCGAAAAACTCGGTAAGGGTTCGTTAACCCCAGCCTCTGTCCCAGCAACTTTTGCAGTGTAGCCACTAATAAAGTGATAAGCTGCTTGGCCTGGAGTCAGTTTTGAAATTGGAGGTAAAACTCCAAAAGCATCGGCAGTTAAAAAGAAAATATTTTTTGGATTTTTACCTATGGATGGAACCTGAATATTTTCAATATGGTCAATCGGATAACTAACACGAGTATTTTGAGTAATAGAGATATCCTCAAAATCAACATTTCCTGCCTTATCCATCACGATATTCTCTAAAATCGCTCCAGTTTTAATTGCTTTGTAAATATCCGGTTCGTTTTCTTCAGAGAGATTAATAACCTTTGCATAACATCCCCCTTCAAAGTTAAAAACGGTATTTTCAGAGGTCCATCCATGTTCGTCATCTCCAATTAATTTTCTGTCTGGATCTGCTGAGAGCGTTGTTTTTCCAGTTCCAGATAATCCGAAAAAGATTGCTGTTTCCCCATTTTTACCAACATTTGCTGAGCAATGCATCGGCATGGTATTTTTGTCGACTGGAAGAATAAAATTAAGCGCAGAAAAAATTCCTTTTTTAATCTCACCTGTATATCCAGTACCACCAATCAAGGCGATTTTTTTTGTAAAATTTAAAATCGCAAAGTTATGTTGACGTGTACCATCTATAAGCGGATCAGCTTTAAAACCTGGAGCATTTACAACAAGCCATTCTTTTTGAAAATTTTCTAACTCATTATTTGTAGGGCGCAGAAACATATTGTAGGAAAACATGTTGGACCAGGAATACTCATTAATGACTCGAATATTTAATTTGTAGTTATCGTCAGCACAAGCGAAGCAATCTCTTACATAAATTTCTTTATCCGAAAGATACGCTGCAACTTTTGCATACAATTTATCAAATTTTTCGGGTGAAAAAGGAATGTTAATATCTCCCCACCATATTTTTTCATTTGTGATGTCATCTTTGACGATAAAACGATCCATAGGGGATCTACCCGTAAATTCACCTGTGTGAATAGCTAGCGCTCCACTGCTGGCAAGTTTACCTTGTCCTTTTGATATGGTTTCGTTTTGAAGTTGTTCTGGGGTTAGTTGATAATTAACTTTTGCATTTATAATTCCGTAATTATCTAACGAAATTTTTTTAATAGTTTGGTTTTTATTTACCATACCTTTTTTTTGTTGTTGACGTGCACAAAATTAAGAATTCTCTTAAAAATAGCCATCTATTATTAAAAGTTTTGTTTTTATTTATTCACAATTATTCCATAGGCCAATCGCAACCATCCTGTTATCAAGAATAAACCTCCAATCGGAGTTAAGATAGTGAAGATTTTAGTGTTGAAAGAAAAAAACTCTTTTAAGGTTATCAAATAAATCGATCCTGAGAATAAAAAGATTCCAAAAATAAAAAAAAGAGATGCCCATTTTTGAGTTTTTTGGTCAATTAAAGTTGAAAATCCTATGATAATCATTACAATAACATGATACATTTGGTATCGCACACCTATTTCAAAAGACGCTATTGTTTTTTCAGAAACTATTTCTTTTAGACCGTGAGCACCAAATGCTCCTATTGCAATAGTCAAAGCTCCCAGAATAGCAGCTATAACCGTATTTTTTTTATTAACATTCATCTCAAAAAACTTTATTATTTAGTAAATTCGTGTTGTAATAATTCAGACCAAATTTACGAAAACACATCCAATGAGAAATATATTAATTATAGGAGCAGGAAGATCAGCAACATCTTTAATCCGCTATCTTATTGAAAAATCAAGTGCAGAGAATTTACATATCACAATTGGAGATATCTCAATAGAATCAGCTCAAAAGTTAACTAAAAATCATCTTAATGCAACTGGAATTTTGCTAGATGTTTTCAATAAAAAACAACGAGAAGAAGCGGTAAAAGCATCCGACATTGTTATATCTATGTTACCCGCTCGGTTTCACATAGAGGTGGCAAAAGACTGTATCACTTTTGAAAAAAATCTAGTCACAGCTTCCTATATAAGTGATGAAATGCAAAGTTTAAATGAAGAAGTTATAGACAAAGGATTGGTATTTATGAATGAAATAGGTGTGGATCCAGGAATCGATCACATGAGTGCCATGCAGGTAATTGATACTATTAGAAGCAAAGGAGGTAACGTTGTGTTATTTGAATCTTTTACCGGTGGATTAATTGCTCCGGAAAGTGATGATAATTTATGGAATTATAAATTTACATGGAATCCCCGTAATGTTGTATTGGCAGGACAAGGAGGAGCTGCCGAATTTTTACAAGAAGGACTTTATAAGTATATCCCTTACAATAGATTATTCCGCCGTACCGAATTAATAAAAATTAAGGGACATGGAGAATTTGAGGTTTATGCCAATCGTAATTCCTTAAAATACCAGAAAGTATATGGCTTTAAAGATATTTTAACTTTGTACAGAGGAACTATCAGACGAGTAGGCTTTAGCCGTGCTTGGAATATTTTTGTACAACTAGGGATGACTGATGACAGCTATACCATCCCTAATTCTGAAAAATTATCTTATCGAGAATATGTAAATTTATTCTTGCCTTATTCTCCAACTGATTCAATTGAGTTAAAACTTCGACATAGTTTAAAAATAGACCAAGACGATTTGATATGGAAAAAACTTAAGGAAATAGATCTATTTAATGGAAAAAAATACTTAGAAATTAAAAACGCTACCCCTGCTCAAGCTCTTCAAAAAATTTTAATGGAAAAGTGGGCTTTAGCTAAAGAGGATAAAGATATGATTGTAATGTATCATAAATTTGGCTATGAATTAAATGGAAAAAACTATCAAATAGATAGTAGCATGGTGACGATAGGAGAAGACCAAACATACACTGCTATGTCTAAAACAGTTGGGCTTCCAGTGGCTATCGCAGCTCTACAAATTTTAAATAAAAAAATTACAACTCCTGGAGTATTACGACCAATTGACAAAGAAGTTTATAAGCCTATTTTGGAAGAATTAGAAACCTATGGAGTCCAATTTAATGAGGAGAAAAAAGAATATTTAGGGTACAACCCTGATAATTTAAATTAATCAATATCTATTTTCTACCTAAGAACATACTTATAAAATAAAGTAATGTTGCTAGAGATCCCAAAGCTGCTACAACATAAGTTCTTGCTGCCCATTTTAATGCATCTTTTGCCCCTGTATGCTCCTCTTGTGTTAACATATTCCTACTTTCTAGCCAATACAACGCTCGGTTACTAGCGTCAAATTCTACTGGCAAAGTTATAAATGTAAACAACGTAGTCATGCTAAAAAGAACAATTCCAGTTAAAAATAACACAGAACCCAAGGTACTTCCTGAATACATTAGAATTAGCCCTGCCATGATAACAAAATTCGATATCTTACTTGAAAATCCTACCGCTGGTACTATCTGTGAACGGAGCGTTAACCAGCTATAAGCTGAAGCATGTTGAAGTGCATGGCCACACTCATGAGCTGCTACAGCAGCAGCAGCAGCATTTCGCTGTGTATAAACGGTTTCGCTCAAATTAACTGTTTTGTTTGCTGGATTGTAATGGTCTGTTAACTGACCTTTAACTGAAACAACTTGGACATCGGTAATCCCGTTGTCTGACAGCATTTTTTGAGCAATCTCTTTACCACTCAGTCCATTTCTAAGCTGAATTTTTGAGTATTTTTTAAACTTACTCTTTAGTTGATTACTCACATACATACTCACTAAAAAGATGATCCCAGCTAATAAATAATATCCACCCATATTTCTTGCCACTATTTGTGGTCTTAATTTTATTTGTATTTATTCAAGACACACTGCAAATTCCATGCAAAAAATTTATTCTTATAATTTTGAATACTAAGTTGTAATAAGAACTAGAAAGTTACCCTACTATATTTACAATCTTTCCAGGCACTATAATGACTTTCTTAGGGGCTCTACCATCTAGATAATGGATCGTTTTTTCATGTGACATTACGACAGATTCAATTTCATCTTTAGGCATATCTAACGGTAGTTCAAGGGTAAACCGCATTTTTCCGTTAAAAGAAATTGGATACTTCTTAACATCTTCCACTAAATACTTTTCCTCAAATTTTGGAAATGATGCTATTGATATACTTTCTTTATGACCTAATTTACTCCATAGTTCCTCAGAAATATGCGGTGCATATGGTGATAAGAGTATTAATAAAGGCGTTAATACTTCTTTCGAACTGCATTTTTGAGCGCTCAATTCATTTACAGCAATCATAAAAGTAGACACCGAGGTGTTGAAACTGAAGTTTTCAATATCTTCTGTTACTTTTTTTATTGTCTTATGCAATGTTTTTAGACTGTTTTTTGGTGCTGTTTCATCAGATACAAAAAAACTACCTTCTACTCCGGAATGAAATAGCCTCCATGTTTTTTTCAAGAAAGAATGCACCCCAGTTATTCCAGCAGTGCTCCAGGGTTTAGCTTGTTCTAAAGGGCCTAAGAACATTTCATACATTCGTAAAGTATCCGCACCATATTGCTCGCAAATATCATCTGGGTTTACAACATTGTATTTTGATTTTGACATTTTCTCAACATCTCTACTTACTTTGAAGGAACCATCATCTTCAGTTACAAACTCAGCATCCTTGAATTCGGGTCTCCAATTTTTAAATGCTTCCATATCTAATTCGTTAGATGCATTAACAAAAGAAACATCAGCATGAATAGGTTGTGTTTTTAAATTTCCTATTTTACTTACAGACACAAACTTATTTATTCCTTCAATTCGATGAACGAAAGCGCTTTCACCCAAAATCATACCTTGGTTAATCAGCTTTTTAAATGGTTCATCAACGCTTAAAAACCCTCTATCTTTTAAAAACTTTACCCAAAAGCGACTGTATAACAAATGACCCGTCGCATGCTCACTTCCGCCAATGTAGAGGTCTACATTTTTCCAATAATCCATCGCTTCCTTTGATGAAAAAACATTTTTATTTAAAGCGTCCATATACCGAAACATATACCAACTACTGCCTGCCCAGCCCGGCATCGTATTTAATTCTAATGGAAATATTCTATGGTGATCAATTAGTTTATTAGATACAATCTTATTTTTGGAAATATCCCAAGCCCAACTATCTGCTCGACCAAGAGGGGGTTCTCCAGATTCTGTTGGCAAATATTTTTCGATCTCCGGTAAACGAATTGGCAGAAACTTTTCGTCTATCATCTGTGGTAATCCTTCTTTATAATAAACCGGAAAAGGTTCGCCCCAGTAACGCTGTCTAGAAAAAACAGCATCACGCAAACGATAATTAATTTCTTTTGCACCTAGATTTCTTTTCTTCAACTCTTCAATAACTTTATCGGTAGCATTCTTGTATGAACAACCGTTTAAAAAGTCACTATTTGCAATTACAATATTTTCTTTTGAAGTGTAAGCTTGTTCAGTGATATCTAACCCTTTAAATATATTGATGATTGGAATATCAAAATGCCTTGCAAAATCCCAATCTCTTTGATCTCCACACGGTACAGCCATGACGGCTCCTGTTCCATATCCCGCTAGTACATAATCACCAATCCAAATAGGGATTAATTCGTCGGTTAATGGATGCTTTGCATAAGCTCCTGTAAAAACACCTGTTATGTTTTTTACATCTGCCATTCGTTCTCGTTCGCTTTTCTTTGCTGAGGATGTAATATATTCCTTTACCGCTGTACGTTGCGGAATGGTTGTTATTTTATCAACCAATTCATGCTCTGGAGCCAACGTTAAAAAAGTAACACCAAAAATGGTGTCGGGTCTTGTAGTAAATGTCTTTATGGTTAATTTTTTAATCTCTTCTTTTTCATGTTGCAGTCTAAACTCAACAGCAGCTCCAACTGATTTCCCAATCCAATTCCGTTGGGTTTCTTTTAACGATTCACTCCAGTCTAAAGTGTCTAATCCACTTAAGAGTCGTTCCCCAAAAACAGAAATACGCATACTCCATTGAGTCATTTTTTTCTTTATCACCGCAAAACCACCTCGTTCAGAAACTCCGTTTACAATTTCATCGTTAGCTAATACAGTTCCTAATTTAGGACACCAATTAACTTGAGTTTCTGCCAAATACGTTAACCGGTAATTTAGCAATACTTTTTGTTTTTTTTCCTCAGAAAAACCATTCCAGCTTTCAGCGTTAAAAAAGGATTGATTATTGTCGCATTTTGCGTTCACGTCAAAATTGCCTTCTTTTTCAAAAATAAGGACGAGTTCAGCTATGGGAAGCGCTTTTTCCTGATGTTTACAATACCAAGATTCAAATAATTGAATAAAAATCCATTGCGTCCAACGATAATATTCTGGATCCGAAGTTTGTACTTCTCGACTCCAATCAAAAGAAAAACCAATCTTATCTAATTGTTCTCTATAGCGTCTTATATTTTGTTTTGTCGTTTTTGCAGGATGCTGACCCGTTTGTATGGCATATTGCTCGGCAGGTAATCCAAAAGAATCATAGCCTTGAGGGTGTAGTACATTAAATCCTTGGTGTCTTTTATATCGAGCGTAAATATCACTAGCAATATAGCCTAAAGGATGACCTACATGCAATCCAGCTCCTGATGGATAAGGAAACATATCTAAAACATAATATTTAGGTTTATCGCTTTGGTTTTCTGCTTTAAAGGTTTGGTTTTCTGCCCAAAACTTTTGCCATTTGGCTTCAATCTTGTTGAAATGATAATTGCTCATATGCTTGAAAAATTAAAATGCTAGAATAAAAATTTGTTTCGATCACATTTTAAATAACATTCTTAGTAAATTATTTATGGTTGCAAATTTAAGAGTATTGTTTGAAAGACAAAAGCTTAAACGTTTCTATTCCAAGATCAAAAAATTAAAAACTAATAATTTGTTATTTGAAATCACAGTTTTTTAAATTCAAACCTAAATTTAATTGTATTTTTACCTTAATAATTTATTTTTTATGTCATCGTCGTTCGAAAAATATCAAAAACGAAGATTAATCTCTTCTTACTTTTCTGTAGTAATTAGTATTTCTCTAGTTTTATTTTTGTTGGGATTATTAGGCCTTTTGGTTTTAAATTCTAAACGTGTTGGAGATTTTTTTAAGGAACAAATTGCGGTTACAATATTCCTAAAAAACGATGCAAAAGAAGTAGAGATAACTCAATTAAGACAGAGCTTAGCACTCGCGGAATACACAAAATCTGCAACATATGTATCAAAAGAACAAGCCGCTGAAGAACATAGTATGACCATTGGAGAAAACTTCACTGACTATTTAGGATATAACCCTTTACAAAATAGTATTGATGTACATTTAATCGCCAAATATGTGAGTCCAGAAATTATAGAAGAAATCACTTCAGAAATAAAAAATAAAAAATTTGTAGATGATGTAGTTTATGACAAACCATTAATTGCTAAGTTATCTGAAAATGTAAAAAAAATTAGCTTTTGGGTGTTGGTAATCAGCAGTATTTTCTTATTTATTGCTGTATTATTAATCAACAGTTCTATTCGCCTTTCTGTTTACGCGAAGCGATTTACTATAAAAACGATGCAAATGGTTGGAGCAACTAAATCCTTTATCAGGCGCCCTTTTATATGGAGAAGCGTTCGATTAGGCATTATTGGAGCAATTTTTGCCATGGTTGGCATGGGAATCGTTTTGTTTTATTTAAATGAAACATTTAAAGAGCTAGAATTAATAGAGGAAAAACCTATGCTTATCGTGTTATTTAGTTTCATATTCATCATGGGAATATTTATTTCTTGGGTGAGCACCTATTTTGCCACGCAACGATTTTTAAACTTAAGATCAGACGAATTGTATTATTAGTACTCTATAAAATCATCAAAAAGTCGCGAGGCAATTAGGAATTAAAAAGCTAAATTGCGATTTTAAATGAATATAAATATTCACAAAATTAAATTCATTTAAAATCATCATTTATTAAGTATTTAAATACTAGTTCCAATGGGAGAAAAAAAGAGAAAAGAGCAAATCAAAAAAAGTGGTGAATTTATATTTCGAAAGAAAAATTATAAATTTATGGTTATCGGTATTGCATTTATTGCTTTTGGATTTATCCTGATGGCAGGAGGTGGCAGTGACGATCCAAATATTTTTAATCCAGAAATTTATAACTGGAGACGTATTCGTTTAGCACCAACACTAATTCTTACAGGTTTTGCTATTGAAATATATGCTATTTTATTAAACCCAAATAAAGATTCGTAAATGGATAGTTTTGACGCTGTCATTCTTGGTATTATTCAGGGATTTACTGAATTTCTTCCAGTATCATCAAGTGGTCATCTCGAGCTTGGAAAAGCTATTTTAGGAGACAACTCTGTACCTGAAGATAGTCTATTATTCACCGTAGTACTTCATTTTGCAACAGCTTTAAGTACTATGGTCATTTTTAGGAAAGACATCGTAGAAATCGTTAGTGGATTGTTTAAATTTAAGTGGAACAGTGAAACTAGGTTTTCAGTAAAAATAATTATCTCTATGTTTCCAGCTGTTTTAATTGGTCTGCTGTTTGAAACACAATTAGAAGCTTTTTTTGGCGGTAATATTGCATTTGTTGGAGCAATGCTAATCATAACTGCGTTGTTACTTTGGTTGGCAGATCGCTCAAAAAAAACAGGAAAAAAAGTTTCTTATGCAAATGCTTTTATTATTGGGATTTCTCAAGCCGTTGCAATGCTTCCAGGCATTTCCAGGAGTGGAGCTACTATATCTACTTCGGTATTATTAGGTAATGATAAAAGTAACGCAGCACGTTTTTCATTTTTAATGGTCGTTCCATTGATTTTTGGAAAAATCGCAAAAGATTTTTTAGGAGGCGATGTCTTTTCTGAATCTATTGATTTCACATCCTTGAGCCTAGGTTTTATGGCAGCTTTTATTAGTGGCTTAATCGCTTGTACCTGGATGATTAAATTAGTAAAACAAAGCAAGCTTATTTATTTCTCTATTTATTGCGTTATAATAGGTATTATAGCTATTGGAGTTAGTTTTTTTAATTAAAAATGGAAACATTAGAGTCATATAAAGAAGGAACGGTTTTATTGATTGACAAGCCCTTAAACTGGACTTCTTTTCAAGTAGTCAACAAAATTAGATGGCTCATCAAACAACAGTTCAATATTAAAAAAATTAAAGTTGGCCACGCTGGAACACTTGATCCTTTAGCAACCGGTTTACTAATTTTATGTACGGGTAAGTTCACAAAAAAAATAGAGACTTATCAAGCGCAAGTAAAGGAATATACGGGTACTATCACACTAGGGGCTACCACACCAAGCTACGATTTAGAATCAGAAATAGATGAAAAATTCGATATTTCAGGAA
>ERZ1039804.1723-NODE-1723-length-11989-cov-4.712418_pt1 | contig 11989 bp, 15 predicted proteins | sample MGYA00383089_ERZ1039804 | MGnify/ENA primary metagenome ERZ1039804 (study PRJEB29581, sample SAMEA5548359) | metagenome | biome: marine; feature: coastal; material: water | depth 1 m | study: Short-term variability in the microbial, nano- and picoplankton...
ATGGGTTTGCCATTTTACTAACCTCTGTTAAATAATTTTATATATTGTGTATTCTATATGGATGCGACTATAAAAGCTAATAGTTGTTCATACCTTACGCTCAATCGCGTAACCGCAACAGCATCTTCTGGCGCATCTTCTTGGCTGTAAATGTTACCTTCATACTCGTAAGCAGTATCAGAGCAGAACATTGCATATCTTTCAGGTTCTAAGCCCTCTGCATTAAACGCTTGCTGTAGCTCCTGTGCTACAATGCCGAAATGGATTCGCGCATCATCGCCTTTTTCTTCTACACTTTGTCTTAATCTGTACTTTTTCAGCAAACCCTTACAAGCTACTGCTACCCTGCGCTCCGCATCGTCTAGGTTTTCTATGTCTTGTTTAAGGCTTGCATCTGAGCCAACAATAGGATTGCTTGCTAAATATACAGTAGACCATCTAGAAAACTGCATACCTAAGCTGTGAGAGGCATCAGCCAAACCGCCATCTTCATCTATAGGCTGTAACCCACTAAAGCTGGAGTTAGTTGAATAAACCAATCTAATGCCAAAGCCTTGCGGATTTATAATTATAGGGTATCTAGCATTGTATCCACCGCCAGTAAATCCGCCTACCCCAATGTGTGCAAACTCTTGCGTAGCACCATTTGGGTATGGCGCATTGTCAATCTTTCCCTCAAGAATTATAAAAGGGCATAGCGACTCAGATGTATTAGGTGCTGATCTATTTTCAATGGCAAAAATTCCAGTATAAGGGCTACCCGCGCTAGATAATCGCGCCCCCAAATCTTGTGCATTCTGACCTTTTTCATTGCCTAATTTAAGGCTTGCCGATTGACAGAAAATATTAGTTCTATCGCCTACTAATTCTAGTGTGCTACTTGCATCTATGCTTATATTACGACCATCTAAATTTATATTGTGTGAATCTATAGCTAAAGTGTGTGTGTCTCCAAGAACATATGTATCACCGAAACACTGCAAAGTTGTGGTAGTTGAATCAGTTAATCCTAAAGAAAACCCTTGTGTAATTCCATTTAAGATAGTTTCTGATTTAAATGAACTTAGATACGGAACACTTACATCTGTGGAGAATGGTATCTCTGCGCTGTAATGGGGTGAGACAACTGATAGCTGTGTTGCGTTTTCATTGATCTCAACAGTCGTTGTTGTATACCCGACTGTGACTTCTGTAGCTTGTTGGTTGAGAATAATCTGGTCTGCACCTGCAACTTCTACTGTTGTGGAATCAGCAGATATAGAAACATCAGTATCAACTCCGCTAGAGCTTACTGTAGTAATTGCTTCTGTGACAGTAACATCATTACCCACGTGTAACTTCTCTAGTTACTTCTGCTTTGCCTTCAATTAAACGCTGAACAGTATTATTGCCACTATGTACTAGTTCAACATCATAAACATAAGAGCCTGCATCAAGATCGTCTGTAGCTGTATGCGCCATCTTCATAATGATAGTGCCATCATCGTCATAGTCAGATGTGAAAGTGAAATCATGGGCAGTTGCATCATCGTAAGTTTTACGCATAGAGCCACGCGCAGTAAAGCCATCAAGGGGTTTAACATTGCCGCCCTCTTTAACTGTCAGAGTCAGGCTAAAATCTGAACCCTGCTCAATCGTTATGTCATATTTACCTGCTGTCATTCTGTCACCTCTGGTATTAATACAGGTTTGTCAATTATCCCTATATGGATATATTCATCTGGCGATTGTCTTTCGCCATAAAAAAAATGCTGTAAATCTTCGTTTTCAGCTTCTTGCTCAATTAGCGTTTGCATTGCATTGTTTGCTTCATCAGGGTCAAGATGCTCTGCAAAAATTACGTCTTCATGTTCGCCTTCGCTATTAATTTTTTCGTATCCTATAACTATCATAACAAATCCTATGGTAATGGTGGTATCACAACTTCAACAATCCTACTGTGCATTCCAATTTGTAAATGCTGTATTTGTATTCCATTTATACCTGTGCCAGTGCGCTTTGCTTGTAATCTACACTTTAATGGCAAATGGTTTCTGCCTAAATATACTTTATGATTGATATTTCTATAGTATGCGCTACTACCAGAACCAACAAAATAGCTGTCTTGCAAAGTATTGAAAGTAACCCATGTTCCTACTGATGTTAAGCCAAAAGGTGCGTGTGCTAACAATGCGCCACCTGCGGGAACTGGGTTAGTTGGGTAAGCAGAAATATCCAAATAAGTTCTTTCTTCTAACTCGAATAATCTCACGCTATCAACTACTATATATTGTCCAGTTGTTAAGCTGTCATTTTGTATGATGTAGTAAACTGTAGTAACGCCAACAGGAATATCCACGTCAATGCTTATGGTCGCACTGCCTGTAAATAATTCTGTGCTAATAGCATCAGCAATATCTGTGCTTGTACTAATATATACGTTACATTGGCTTGCAGTCCCACCAGTTCTTGTCAGCTTGAATCTATGCTTAACACCATCATTTACAGTAATAGCATCACTAACCATAGTTGCTTTTTCTGTTGTACTGTTAGTATAAAGAAAGCCATAACCATACTGGACAGTTAGAGTTCCATTGCTTACTGTCCAATATTGCTCATCTCCTGTTACAAATTCTCCACCAGCTACGAGATTTGATAATTCATGGTCATATTTGTAATGTAAATTTTTGTATGTTTTAACTTGATTATTTACATAAACTTGCCCTGCGCCTATCTTGTTAGCAACATTACCAATCATATATGCTCTCTGCCAGTATGTTGCCGCACCAGTGTCAGGGTAAGCTATGCCTGCGTTGTATGAAACTGTTTGACCTTGTGGCACTTGTACTTGCGGGTAGTAGTAAGCCAATCCATTAGCAGTGCCTGCACTGGATTTATACATATAACCTTGCACCTCAAACTCAATATGCCTGCCTTTAGCAATTTGAAACTCAGGCTCAGGAAAATCAAACTCAAACAGTGTGCTTTGACTAGTGTTAATATACATACTGCTATGATAAGCGTAGTATTCTTCTTCTACTGCACCACTAAATTTGTTAGCCGTAACTGTGTTTGCGCTTATCTGGTCTCCTCGTACAGAGCCATCAACAATCAAGTTTCCTGTAATATATTTTGTGCGTTCTACTAAAGCCATCAGGGTGCGCCTGCTCTATAAAGTTGAATTGCTGTTCTGCCACCAGTTTCAGTCGGGATATTATTTAATGTGTATTTGAAACTAACCCCTGCAAATAAAGCATATAGTGTACCAATATTTGAGGTAGATGGTATTTGTGTGGTTTGCGACATCCACGGATTCTGCTTGATTTCAAATCTGAACAATGCTCTTTGAGTGCTAGATTGTTGCATTTTAATTTTGTTCTGGTCAATAAATCCATTCGAGTAAATTAATTCACCATCGGTTGTTTGTCCGCGTAAGCTATTTAATTGTGCCTCAGTAGAATAGATGTCTACTTTTACTGGTGCTGTACCAGTTGCAGGTAGAGCTTCTGCATATAAACCTGTGTTATGTGCGGCTCTTAATTGTGCCGCAGTGTAGGTCACATCAAAGTCCCAAGTGCCACCCTGTGCGGCTGTAACCTCAACCATAACGTCAACAAAACATCTTGATGCGCCTAGCCTGTGAGATGGACTAGAAGATTGAAACCTATTAAATATGTTTAGTATTTTGGCTTCTGCTTGGAATACATATATTTTTGAGTCTAATACTTCGCCCGCAGTGTTAATTTGCTGATATATAATTTGGTCAAATTCTGCGACTGGCGAACCTTTTGCCGCTTCTATTTGTTGCACTGTTGGGGTTGTTAAAGCTCCAAACTGCTGAACGATTATTAAGCCGCCTTGTGGTGGTGGCAATATTCTTAGTCTATCTTCATCTGTTATAATAAAATCAGTAGCTGTTACATTAGAAAAAATGCCATTGATATTGACTGCTTGTACGGCAATTCTGTAGGCTCCTACACGCCTATCTACTATATCTACCATGTGCGTTCTTCTGTCTGCAAAGTCTCTGTTGAGAGTGAACTCTTGGGCATCAGTTAAAAACTCTTCATGCCCTGTTGCTCCTGAAAAGGGTAGCCTATAAATAAATAATTGATAATGTGTCACAAATGCATCAGGTTCGTCTTCAATTTGTATTGACAATTTTGGCGTACCGTTGCCATCGTCATCAGATACTACAGAAAATTCACCAAATATAGTATCTGGTGCAGATACTGATTTGCCGTCATAGTTTATGATTGAAATTATATTTTGATGGGCTAATTCATCATTAGCCTCATCCCAGTCAAAACTTGTTGGTGAGTCTTCCAAAGCTGTTAATTCAACAACCATACCTTGCTTAGGGTCTATTACTAACTTAATGTTTTGTATTTCAAACGCTTTTGGCGTGTAGCTAAATTTGTCAAAATGTATATTTACAATATCTCCAACACAATACTGAAAACCTGCCATGTTTACTTTTAGCTGTATAGTTCGCATATTCCTTGATCTATAAAGCGTGTATTTTGCAATACGCTGTGCTGTCGTATGTGAATCTGTGAAAGGCAAATCTAAATCTAAGGCTAGGACTTCATTATTATCTGATGCCGCGAAAACAGGATTTGTTTGTGTTGGATAGCTAGATATAACATAATTATTTGTCTTATCCCTGTACTTACCCTGTACTCTATTATATAAGTCTTTTTTTGATGCCGCAGTAAGCAATTCTACCTCACCTACTATCATATCTTCTGTAATGTCATAGCTACTTTGTAGTGGAGTCCTGTAATTACTGCTAAAAATTTTATATTTACCCTCTGAGTAATAAATTCTACCTGCCATTGAAGTCAGCATATCTTCAATATTATCTATAATGCTATTTGCTGAATTTACAACACCATTCAGAGTATATCTTTTTTCAGTTGCCCCGTTACTTAATAGCACATCTTGATCACAAACAGTAGCCGCTAAACCTACAGTCTCTACATCATATCTATCTATGTTAAATTCAATGCCGAAAAGTTTGTCGCGCATATAATCAAGCAAGCATAAAGCAGGATTTTCTGAATATTCCCACGTGCTTGCATCAGTAGGTGTATGTGTAGAAACGCCTAAATCTGAATCATACGCATCAGAGGTGCTATCTTTTCTAGGGTCGTAAACTGGTCTACCTGAAACCCTGAAACTAATTACAGGCAACCCAGTAGGAAACTTTTCTTGATCATACTTTAGCTTAACAACTGCACCGCCTATGCCTGCAAATTTATGTGTGCTGTTAAAAGGTTGATTAGCCTCTAATAATAATGAGGGCGGAGCAGTTTGAGTGCCATCGAAAAATTGTATGCTAATGTCATCTGCGTTTAATTCATCTGGGTAAATCCATGAGCCATTACTTAAATACGCTTTTAAAACATTATCGAAATAAATGGCATACCCATCATTAATCGCCGGAGCCTGTCCTGTTATCCCGCCCTGTTGGGCAAGCCTGAAAGAATCACCTAATGCAAAAACCTGATATAAATATTCATTTTTAGCGCCTGCTGTTTTTGACCAAACAATAGTGCCACCTACTCTTGATTCACCATAAAGTAATTTTCTTGGTGCGGCAGGGTCTTTGCGGCTGATTGTTAAGCCGCCCATGTTGTCTCCTGCACCCTTTTTCATAGCCGCTTTTACTGTGTAATTTATACCTGCGTAAACCGCTAGACCAACCAAAGCCTGCTTCAGGGAAATACTTGCTACAAATTTTATTACTGGTGCTATTAATGCGCCCATTTATTAACCTATATATTTTGAATACACTTTTTCTGTATGCTTATAATCAAGCCATTCAAGTAGTCTATCAAATGGTTGATGCGATAATGTTGCAATATTTATTCTTTTAGCACCAATTTCAACAAGCTGTTGTTCTATGTATTTTATAAAGTTTGCGGCAGTTTTACCTGCACGATATTTTGGCATTACATATATGCTATCATAATGTGCTTCAATACGGTTTTTTCCATAAAGTGACTTGGTAACATATACAGAAGCATAACCTGCTAAATTTCCATCTTTCCTAGCGGTATATATTTTCATGTTACCTGATTGCTCTAACGCGTAATATGAATCCCAATCAAGGTCAAAGGTATAACTATTGTCTTGTTCTGCATCTTTCCAGTGTGTATGCATGATTGATAATAGTTCTTCTTTAATATCAAATACATATTCTTTCGCGTATTGCATAAATCACCTTTATGATTCAGTACCCCAAACGCTAACTTTTTCTTGTATAGAGGCAACAAACTCTAATCCCATGTCGCCAGGAAAAGCCACAAGTTGATCTTCATGTGTATAAGATAGTTTGCGCGCCTTACGCAAAAGCAATAAATTGCTTTCAGCTTGCAATGTTATAGTCGCTGTATCACCATCATCTCGTACGCTCATTGAGTCAGTGTAACCATCAAACAAAATTACTAAGTTAGGAATTATATCTTCATTTTCGTCAACAAAAGCTAAATAGATTACAATTGGGCGATTCCTATAAGTAGTATCAATCACCTTTTGCAGTATGTCAGAAGATGTTCCTGCTTGGGATAAAGCAAGACTTAAGGTAAATCCTGTTGCCCCTAAGTCATTATTTTCTTCAATATTATCAAAAGATAGAGCCGAGCCTGCCGCGTAAAACAAAGAAGGTGAGCCATAACCATTGTGATCATAATACAGGTTTTTGTTGCCAGTCCAAACCTTAACAGGAATATTGCCGAGATCAGCATCTACTAATATTCTTGGTCTTACGACATCGCCTCGAACGTGCGGTAGTGTTAGATGTCCTAGTCCTCTTGGCATTACGGTATTACCTCATGGCAAGTGAAGCTAAAAGTGTGACCTTCATTAACACTCACCGCAAATTCAGGGTCATTGTTATCTAGCCTAAACACTCCTCTAGGGTTGGTAGTATAGAGAATGTCAAGAGCAGTTAATGGTGTTCTGAGTCTAGGGGTGATCACTTGATCGCCCGCACTTAGCGGTCTATCTTCCATAGCCATATATAAATAATTGTCGTGTGAAAAATAAGTACCTCTGTTAAAAGTAAGCGCAGTTGCAGATGAATTGCCAACATTAATATGATCGTTTCCAATTGAAGCATTTTGCATATTGACAAATGGATTAGGCTCGCCATTATTTTGCGGTATATTAACCAAAAAAGTACCTAGCCTACCTCTTAAAGATTGCAAAAAACCTCTCATATTTCTAGCATCATCGCCAAACAAGGGGATTGTTTTTATACTCAATTCCCACCTGCTCGCATTGTAGTCTTGGAATTGTTGCTTAAAGTTGAACGCAGAGGTCGTTACACCGATTTTTTCATTCATTCGCAAATCATAAGACTTAATTATACTACTGCCATTTGACTGTATCGGCATTTGTATTGGATAGGTTATTGGCATTATGACATCATCCTAGCGTAAGCACCGCCCCGCATCTTAGCGTTTGCAACAGCAGTTTTAGCCTGTTCTGATATTACTGGCATAAGGTTCTCGATCTCTGCTCGTACTGTTTGCTGTACGCCTGTAGTTACATTGATTGTCTGGTTAACAATTATATCACCTTCTTTCTGTACTGTTTGCGCGCCACCAGATTTAGTGTGATCTATAACTGTCTCATTAGGGTGAAGTATAGCAGGAAATCCACCTTTTCCATCTACACCGCCAGAACGAGAACCATGACCAGTGAAACCACCGCCCTCAAATGATTGTGATCTTATAGCTGATACCTGAGCCATACCTGCCGCTACTGATGATGCCGCCATAGCCACGTTAATTGGGAAAGGGTACGCGCCCATTGATTTAGCCGCGCCCTGATAAGTGCTTATAAGCGCTTCAGCTATACCTGCCGCCTTAGATAGGGCAAACATTTTCTTAGATTTTTGCCCTGCTATAGCTAGATTCTTCTGCAAGCCGCTTGCAACAATTTTTGCTTTCTCATCACTGCGCTTGTTTTCAAAGTCTATTTCATTTTTACCTGCTTTCTTAAGAGCATCAAAATTCTTTTGCAAAGCGTTTCTTGTATCTTTTTCCTTTGGTACAACAGGTGGTGTCTCGCCTAGATTATTTTTAGCCTCTCCAACCCCAGTGATGCCTGCGATTATGTTATCAAAGGTTTCTTGTATTTGGTCAGCCATATTCACTTCTGGAATAAGTGGCGTATCACCAACCTCAACCCTCTTATCAAGTAGAGCCTGCATAGAATCTAACTGCGCTTGGTCTGACTCCTGTGCAAGTTGGTGGCTTCTTTGCATCCTACCAGTAGTGCTATCAATAAGCCTTTGTCGCTCAGACATAGTCTCATTGATCTTTTGCATAGCTTTTTGAAGCTGTAATGCATTCTTCTCATCGTCAGACTTGAAGAATCCTGTAAAACTAGCCGCCGCAGTTCTTATATCATTGAACGTGCCAATAACTGCATTGACTAAAGCCTGTAGCCCTTTGATAGCCGCCATAACGCCATTCAGTATTTTGACTGCTAGGTTCTTAGCAAACTGTTCAACGCCACCATCTGTAGCCTCAATAGCTGTTAAGACTTTTTCTTTTAGTGTGGTTGCTAGGGTTTCTAGTGCAGGTGCTAAAGCCGCGACAGTTTGATCTCTAACGCCTTTGAACAACTGACCTAAGCGAGTGAACGCATCATTAGCATCTTCAACGCCATCTGTGGCATCTTTAGAAAGTGTAATTCCGAGCTTATTGGCTTCTGCCGCCATCTCGATCAGACCTTGCTTGCCTATGCCTAAAGTATTAACTAATGCAACACCCTCAGAGTCAAACAGCTTCATAGCCAGTCTAACTTTGTCAGCATCAGTCTCAACTTCTGCAAACGCGCCTGCTAGTTCTTGCATCTGTTGTTCTAGGGGTAGCTTGATTAATTCTGTGGCATCGAGCTTCAACTCTTTTAGCGCACCTTTAGCTTCGCCTGTTCCTTTAGCGGCTTCTGCGGCTCTACGGGTGAAACGCTGTAACGCCATATCCATTGTGGCTGTTTCAACGCCTGTTAGCTTAGCGGCATAACGCATAGAGGCTAGTGCCTCAGTAGTAACGCCTATCTTTCTTGCTGTCTTAGCTAACGAGTCTGTTGCGCTTAAACTTTGCTTCACAAGTAGCGTGAATATACCTGCGGTAGCTACTGCCGCAATACCTGCTGACTTAGCGATTGTTTTGAATAAACTAGATATACCACCAAGTGCTTTGCCGGCAATACCAGACAATGTGGGAAAGCGTTTTTTCAGCTTATCAAGTGACCTGCCAACTGCGCCTAAGTTATGCCTGATTTTAGCAAATGCCGCTTCGGTTTTATCGAGTGCCGCTATAACAATTTTAAAATTATTCGCCATCAGAATCCTTTAGTAACTTGAAGTATGCCATCCACTCATTAAACTCAGTGATGCTAATTTGCTCCACTTCTTCAATGGTCTTGTGTAGCCGATCAGCCAGAGAAATCAAATTCATTCTATGGTGATCGGTTCTTAGTTTTTTGCTAAATCTTCCTCAGACTCGATCTCAGCAAACATCTGATTAGCAATCTCACTAATTACAGTTGTTTCTTCTGCCATCAATTCCACGCGGTCTTCAATACCATTAAACAACTTAACACCATTATCATCTAGGGCTTTCATAATGATTAGATCAACCATAGCACTGATGCTAGTGTTAGCTAGAAAGTCAGGGTGCTTCTTCTGTAACTGATTTAAATCGAAGCAAGTTATAGGCTTGCAATATAATTTAAAATCACCAGATTCGTCACCCCACTCTGGTACTACGACTTCCCTTGTCTTAATCTCTCTGCGTTCTCTTAACTGTTTAGCCATTCCCATGATTTATACTCCCCTAATTAAGCCGCAGTGATAGTGCCTGATGTTTGAATAGTGAAACTTACAGTAATCATATCATCATAAGGAACACTCACGCTCTTGCTTGTTACAACGCCCGAGCCTGAATAATCTTCATTATTTGGGTCTCCAGTCGGTGAAATTGCCCAGTCAACCTCTTTACCAACATCTAAAACCGTGTGTTGTGTTGCTTGTGTTGGTGGCACGGCTGTATTATCTGTTACTGTGTCTACATCAAACAATGCTTCGATAGTCACTGTTCCTGATGTGAAGCTAGGAACAAACTTTCTTGATGTGTCGCCCATAGATGTTGTTTCAATAGTGTCTGCCGTTTCTTCAATGCTGAAAGAGCGCATTTCTCCAACTGCTAAAACTGTACCGCCAGTTAATCCAACCTGAACTACACCGCTATTACCTGTTATTACTGCCATTTTTCATACCTCATAAAGTTAAAGTGTACCGCGCTTATACCTATACAGTACACGCAGTGTAATAATTACGCCCCCAACAGGAGCAATAGAACCCTCATCTGTTTCAATGTTCACAACCTGCGTATCTAAAGCGTAGCCGCCGCGCGTTCTGTCAACATCTAAACTCTCTTCAACAGCCTCAATGATCGCATTTCTAGCTGTGTCGATAGCCTTGCTCTTTACAAAGCAAACTAACTCATAATTTATTGTACCAGTGCGACTAGACATTGAGCCACCTAGAGTGTCATCTTGCCTGTCCTCTCCTGCACTGCGTACAAGTATAGCAGGAAACTGAGCGTTCGATAGCTTCTCAAATTCAAACGGCTCTCTGGTTACGTATTTAACGTCTAAGGGCGAAGTGATCGCACTAAGGGTATCCGTTATGTTTGCCGCTATGTCTTCTCTAATGCTCATTTAATGTACCTGAAAAACACCTTAGCAAGCTGTCTCTCTTCTTGTCTGTTAAATCCAAAGAAAGGTCTTTTCTTGTCATTCATTGCCGCTTTCTTCGCTTCTTCGCCTCTAGTAAAAAAGATAGTTGCTTTCTTGCCTGTAGCCTTACTGGTCATAGAGCCTAACATTCGCCCTGTGAACTGTAGGTCTACATCTTTGCCGCGACCTTTTTTCTTTCTAAATATTCTGTACTTCTCAGTATAAGGCTTAAACATACCGCCTTTGTAACCAACACCACTTTGAGTTCTATCCTCAATGATGTTGATGCCTTGTTGAGCAGTTATAGATAATGCCCGCTTGAAGCTCTGCTTAACGTCTTTGCCTTTCTTCTTTAATGCCTTTTCTATTTTGTTGACACTAGCGTTAATATTAAACTGCATTATCTACTTAATCTACCGCTATGGATAGACTTCTTCTCTTCTTCTGTTACGACACTATCGTTATCAGCATCGTATTCAATGCCATCTCTTAAGATGCTTTCTAGCTCTTCGCCATAACGCGACTTGTAGAAAGTAATCATGCTCTGGAATCTATCGCCATCAACCCAGTTAGTTAACTGAGGCAATGCGTACTTCCACAACACCAAGTAAGATGCACATCGTGTAAACTGTGAGTCTGTCAGGTATGCGCTGTTTAGCTCTCCTGATAACCCTTTCTTATCCCACCATTCGATTCTAAGGTCACGTAGAATATCGTTCTGCGCCTTAGTATGCTCAGCAGTGAACGAGTCAATGCCTAGCTGTAGGATGTCAGGCACTAAGTCTTGTAAATCTGTATCTGTTGAGAATGCCATTACCACTTCACCTTATCAGCCCAGTAAGCCGCAGACATCTTGCCTTTGGCTATGTTCTTTGCATGGCGCGCTTTAAACGCCTTGCGCTTTGCTTTGTCTGCCGCAGATTCATTCTTTCTAGGTGGCTTGTTATCTGCCCCCTGCTGTCCGAATCTAATCAGCTTAATCTTATCTCCTTCTTTGGCTAATACAGCGTGAGACTTAGTCGCATGACCAGATGTTCTTTTGGGCTTATTATAGCCACTGAACCTTTCGCCTCTATATGTAATCGCCATATTAACCTCAGAAAAAGAATAGCCCCCACCTAAGCAGGGGCATTCAGTCTTAAAGTGCCGCGTCAGCAGTGATTTTAACACCAAAGCTGTCGTCTAACTCACCAACACCATATACAGCAGTAGCGTTTAGCTCGTTAGCACGTAAAGATGCATCACGTTG
>ERZ1039804.1725-NODE-1725-length-11974-cov-43.962245_pt1 | contig 11974 bp, 10 predicted proteins | sample MGYA00383089_ERZ1039804 | MGnify/ENA primary metagenome ERZ1039804 (study PRJEB29581, sample SAMEA5548359) | metagenome | biome: marine; feature: coastal; material: water | depth 1 m | study: Short-term variability in the microbial, nano- and picoplankton...
TTTAAATCCTTTTACATCAGATTCTATATTAACGAATTTATCATACTCTGTAATAAATGTATCTAAACCTGTTATAGTAAAGGACACTTGTTTTGTATTAGCTTTGTTTCTAGTGATGGCTCCATTAAATACATATCCTTGATTAAATATGTCTTTAGCTGGTTTGTCTAGTATCCATTTTAACTCACTACTTTTATAGTAGGGTTTACTTTTAAGCTTAGCAAAATTACTACTAGAAGCTTCTATTATTTTACCTGAAGTATTATTTTTAAGGAAATATCTGATCATATAACCTCTTTCATAATCTGTAGGGCTTGGAAATACTGTGTCTGATTCAAATACTGGAGGTGTTATACCTCTGTCTCTAATAGCATCGCTATCAATAGCCACTAACTCTTCTTTTGTATCTGTAGGAGAATTACCTGCGTATAGTTTTCCTGTGTTAGTTTCAACATATGCACCTTCATATTCTTGGCCGGTGCTTTTAAATGCGAACATTCCAAGTTTTGCAAATTTTAATAAATATTTAAATACAGGTAGCCACATTATACAGTATCTTTTTCAAAGTTATTCCAGTTTACTGATGCCCAGTATGTTTTTAATCTATCAAATATAAGAGGTGATCTAGGTAAGTCTTTATTAGCAGTTGTTTCTTGATCAACTCTTTGATTAGATACATCTTCGTGCCATAATTTCCATTCTTTTTCAGCTTCTGATGTAATCGCTGTAATGTTTACTGCTGATTTTGGTCTTAGACATATTACCCAGTTTGAATTATATTTACCAGAAGATGGTGTTGTTTTATACTTTTTCTTACATGTTTGACTAACATTTCCTCCAATAGTATGGTACACTCTACCCTTAGCGTATACAACTATATCACCGTGAGAGAATCCTGACCATCTTGATTGAGTGTACTGTAGGTTGTTTCCTGCTCTTGGTTCAATAAGTATATCCCCAACTTTAGGTGTTGTTCTGCTTGGATCAATAGTCTCCCAATTTGCTGAGGATCTACACTTTTGTGCATACGATGTATGTGAAGCAGATTTAGGGAAGCTACTATCCCCTTTTAAAGCACAGTATGAAACAAAAGCTGCACTCCATGGTTGATTAGTAGGTGTGGTGGCATTTGATTTTTTATACTTAGGCTTATTAGTTGTTGTATCTTCAGTTCTTGTTTTTGGAGTTCTTTTATCTTCAACTATATCGGATTGTAGATTCTCTTGTGTAGCTAACATTATCATTCTGGTTGTTATAGCTGTTTCCCATTTACTTTCAGGAGAAATAGTTTGTTCAACCTGTGTAATTATAAATGCTACTCTTCCGTCGTATCTCTCCGGAAGTACACCTTTACCCACTTGAAATGATTCACCTACCCTGAAACCTGTAATTCCTGGCATGGATAGTGAAAGTTCGATAGGAAGTAATCCTGCAAATCCAGTATCTTTTTTCTTCACTCTCTTTTGTTCGTCTGATTGTGCTAATCTTATATTAGCATATTCACGGTACTTAATAGTATTATCTCTAAATTTTCCTTCCTCGTAGGTTCCGAGACCGTACGTAAACATAACTCCACCAATATCACTTATTATTCCTTCCATCTCCAATCTTTCGCTTTTTAGGTCAATTCCTAATTCTTTCGGATTAGCATATGCATACCTATCAAATAAGTTCTTATTAAAATGTAATAAGTTACCTTGGTCCCGTCTACCGTTCGAAGCTCCTGATGCAGCTATAGATAAGGTGCTTGCTATTTTAGATGATATTTTGGAACTTATATTAATACTGTTTATAGTAGAACCTTTTCCTACAAGGTTAAGTTTAGGAGCAGTTTTTTTTGTTAACTCTAATGGTGTTGCTCTATCTACTACTGTCCATTCGTTATCACCTTCATCAAAAGTTAAGTCAAAATTATTTATACCTCCCATCGCTGTTTCACAGTCCTTTAGAACCTTTCTAAGAAAAGTGTATATAGCAGTGTTAGACTTTAAGTCTGATTTTTTTGCTTCTAAAAATTTATTCTGTATCTCAGCTAAATGGTTTATATTCACACATATTGATAAAGGTTTTTTTGAACCATATTTCAATGTTTCAGTTCCTTTTATTTTTTCAGGGTGCTTACTTTTAACGAGTTTATAACAATTACTAAAAACATAGCCTGGTGTTGCATCTCTTCTATTAGCGTTTCCAAAAAAGCTTCTTCTGTCCCAAAATACATTACTCTCTAACATGAATGCTTTTCCACTACCTGGGTAAGGTACAATACATATACCTGGATCGATTGACATATGTTCATTAAAAGTGGTGTAGTTTTTAACTCCAAAGTCAGTTGATAATTTAAAAGGTTTATTATTGAAATCACTACCTTTAGGTATTATAAGTTCGTTAATTAAGTAAAGCAAGTCCCGCAAAGGCATAAACCAGTGGTAGTTTTTTGATTTTTCACTATCTTCTTGGTTATTATGATCTACGTTTTGATCTATCCCTAGTTCCCGTGATCTTATTATTGTTACTCTGTTGTCTTTCGGTAACTTAGCAAGAAATGCTTTTTTATTTTCTTCTGTGCTCCACATACAGGATGCAAATAATGCGGATAATGCATCAGATTTATCTATACCTCCTTTTGTAGATCTTCCAGCTCTAGAATTTAATGCAGCTGTTTTAGACAGTACGGAATTTTTGGAGTTGTAGATTGTAGTTGAAAGCGACTCCATTAACTCACCTTTAGAGATTAATTTTACCGTACAGTCATACGTTCCGTCTTGGTTGTAATCCCAACTAAAATTAGTTACTTTCGCAAATAACGCTTCATAGTTAAATCCTGATTCTTCTTTATATAGCTTTGCTCTTTCTGAAACTGCATTTAGGTCTGATCCATGTAAGAAGGATTTAAATATTGATTTAGTTTGAGACACAATTTCTTTTTCTTTATCGATATAGGTATTTGCTCCATACTCTACTAACATACCGTATCCTGGTCTGAAGTATAGTTTATCTACTTTGTTAAGGTCTTCTAGTGTGAATACCTTTATTGAAATCTCTATTTCCTTTAATGCGCCGTATGTACTTTTTGATTTAACTTTAAGGTCGGTTATACCGGGCATAGGTTTGATACCTCCGTCGGAAGTATTCGAATAACTACTAAGTTTTTCAGCATTTACGTTTAAACCGGATTTCGCAACTGTTACTATTTTACCAGAACTTTTGTTTTTGAATTGTCTTAATGTACCACCAGTCAATATAAAATTCTTAGCAGCATGATTTCCTCCTTGTTTAAGAACTTTCTGAGCAGCGGCTGAAATTGCTTGATCGTCGCTGTAGATGTCTCGGCGAAGTTTATTATAGTCTTCATCTATTTCTTCAGTAATTTCATTTACTCCTGAGGTTAATTTAACCCAGCCTCCTCTGTTATTCATCAGGGATGTTTGATCTACTGTTTTACTATCAGTTTTTGCTAAATTCTGCCGTGCCTGAATTTGATCTTGAACTGGTTGGTTAAGAGGACCTCCAAATATTAGTTTATCTTTTGCAGCCATTTACCTATCATTATTGAGATCGTTAAACTCTTCTATAATATTATTAACATCCATAGGTATTCTTATTTGCTGACCTGGAGCTACGACTAGTGAATCTTTTTTACCTTTATTAATACCTGCTATTATCCACCATAATGATGAATCTTTATAGTATGTTAAGGCAAGGGTATCAAATCTATCTCCTGCTGTAGTGATTACATAAATATCTGAAAGGGATTCTTCTATTTGAGGAAATATAATATTCCTTTTGTACCTAAATCCTTCAGATGTCCTATTTGATATTATTTCTTTGTACCTATTCATTCTAATTTAAAAATTATTTTTATGTACTTACCCAATGTTATCTATGACTTCGTTTTCGTCATAAGTTTTAAAAATGGTAGTTGGTTCACCTATAAATTCACTTCCAAATTGTGGTATCTTTTGATGTATTGGTTTAAAAGATATACTTACATCTAATATAGTAGGTAATTGTTTAGTTTTTTCAGGAGCTTCTTCTTTTGGATCTGGTTTTTTAGATAGATCTTTTCCTGATTCCTGATGTTCATCCATACCAGCTGAATGCCATATGTAATCAGTATTCCAAGCCAGGTCTACACTCTCAATGATGCCTGTTTGCTGTTTAAGGTAATCTCCTACAGTAACTGCTACAATTTGACCTCTCATATAGCCACCTCCTACATAGGTAGGTGCTGTTGTTCCTGTTAAAAAATTTAACTTTTGATATAAAGGTAAGAGTTCGTTTTTAGATAATGCTGCTACCTTAAAAGAAATGTTAATAGTTCTATCAAATCCTCCGTATGTATAGAAGTTTTCTGCTCTACCCACAAAGTTATGTGGATTCCAGGTAGCTGAAAAGCTGTCGTCAAAACCATCTATAAATGCTCTGAATGTTAATAATGTAACTTCAGAATTATCATTTTTTCCGGTTCTTGGGGTAATTACTTTAAAGTTAAAATCAATTAAATCTCCACCGTTTAGAGTTTTATCTGATGCTTCAAATGGATCTACAATGGTCATACGGCTAGAAAGGTCACCTACTATTGGGGGTGAGCCAGTTATACCGTCTGTTACAAAATTAAACTTATCTTTTCCAAAGACTTTAACACTTTGAGTTTTATTAGGTGGAGAATCAATTTTTAGAAACTCCTGACTAAATCCTCTTTTTTTTCCAAATTTAGTATCTGCATAAAGTAACGTATATTCTTCACCTTTGGTTTGTTTATTTATTTGTTGTGGTTGATTTTGATCAGAGGGAGTATCAGAATTTATTGAGTTTACTTTTGGTATAAATAATGCCCTATTACCATCTATAAACTTATCTATATATGTCTCTAATATCTTACCTCTTTTAGATAAATCATTTTTGTCTTCTAATTTACCCTTGTCTAAACCTATATTATTAGCTCCTTCTGGGTATAGACCTCCTGGTGCTTTATTTTTGTATTCTACATGACCTCTTACATCTTTCAGATACCCTTTTTTGCCTGCAAATCCTTCTACAAAATGCAAACCAGTACCTGAAACAGGAACTTGTGCTAGAGTTGAAGCTAATTTAGTTGCGGTACCTACGACTCCTCCTAAAAGCTTTTTGCCGAAACCAGCATCTGGGTTTTGAATACCTTTTTCTATTACTCCTAATGCTGCTTGATTTGAAGCAAATTTTAATGCTGCTGGTGTTTGAGTAAGAAGTTTACTTATTCTTTTTAGATCATCTATACGTTTAACTCCTTGCAGTTCTATTCCATTTGAACTTGGATTTTTGTTGATATCCTTTGTTACTAAAGGTTCACTACTCCCAAATTCACCGTAAGTCAAGGACTTAAGATTCGTAATTAAATCTATTAATGGCATGCTAAGGTGTTAAAATTTATCTTCTATTTGAAGAATTAGTACCAGTTGTATCTGCTGCATTAGAACGAATACCTTTTTCTGGTAAGTTGTCCATATAGTTGTAGCTAGGTTTTAGACCTTTTAAACTCAATTGAGATTGTTGAGCCAGTATATCTGGATTATCTGTAATTGAAGAGTTAGCATGTAGAGTAGATGTTTTTTTCGCTCCATCTCTTTGCCCTGGTGTCTGCCCTTTTAAGCTTAGTACTGATTCTTTTACTTTGTGTATTAATGACATGTTTATAATTTATTAAAATTAGTTATATAATATAAATAGGACTATGAACTTAGTTTAGAACCTAAAGCTAAAGCTGATCCTACTTTACTTCCGTCCATATATATGTCTCCGCCTTTTTCTACGGCTCGTATTAATTGATCTATTTTTGATATTAACTTAGTGTCCGCACTATTGCCTTTGGATTTACCGAATAAATTAGTTCCAACTATCATGGAATCATTTTTATCTACGGATATACTACCTTTGGGGCCACTAACTACTGTTTCTCCTCCTGGACCAATAACTCCATCCTTTATGTTAGATTTTACGTCAGAAGACATAGCTGATAATGCTAAACCACCTGCTGCTATTCCTGCTACTATAGCTGCAATTCCTATTCCTGCAGTTAAGGCAGATGCCGTTGCTATTGCTCCTGCTGCAATTAAGGCTTGGGCAACAGCTGCTCCAAGAGAAATCATTTTAAAGGTTACCATTACTCCCACTACTCCTGCTAATATATTTTTTATTAAGTTTAATTTTGTCGGTAAACTTGAGAAAAAGTCTACTACATTTGAAACAATATTCTCCAGTCCGCCGTTTTGAGTAATCAACATACTTACTTTTTCAATTAACATATCTTTGGCAGCCATTAATTGGTTTTCCAACGATATCTTCTTCTGTGCATCTGCTAGCTCTTTTTCGTTTCCGGCTGCACTCATAAGTGCGTTTGCTTCTTTTACCCTACCTTGGTCTCTTAATAGTTTAACTTGGTCTTGTAATTCTTTTTTCTGCTTACCTCCTAATTTATTTAAATTTGCAGTTTGAGTTAAACTATTTGCTAATTCATCTGTGGTCATTCCTGCTGCATCCGCTAAAGCTTGTTGCTGTATTACTGTAAGGTTTGTAAAATCCTCAATCGTACCTACTTGTTTGGCAATTTCTGCTGCAGCTCCTGCATGATCACCTTGAAGTGCTAACGATCTTGCTCTATCAAAATTCAGATCTCTACCCAATAGTAACTCAGCTTCCATTTCTTTTCCAATAGAGGATTCAAAATCGAGTAAACCTGATGCCATATTCTTGGCTTGCTTTAAGTTTAAACCTAGTTTTCTAGTTTGCATTACTGCTTTTGCTATAAGTTTAGGATTATTTGCATAATTTGCAGCTAATTGTCCGTCTACTTGAGCAACTTCTTCTATTACACCTCTATTATCTAAGGTAATTCCAGTCTGTAATTTTAAGGCTACGTTTTGTTTATTAATAGCGGTTAATGCATCTTGTGTTGACATACCGCTTGCCATGGATAAACGTCCTAGTTTAGCAGCTGATTGTTCTTGTATACCTACTCTCTTTGTTAACTCTGTTTGAGATATTAACTGTTCTTTGGAAAAACCTGCTTGAGTTCCCATAATACTGGCTAACTCACTTTGAGACCCTATAAGGTTTTTAGCGGTCATTAGGTTATCCCCTGTTGCTACTCCAACAGCGGAAAGGTTATAGTGCATTTCTTTAGCTTTTGCTGCGGATATGCCAAACTGTTTACCTAATTCTACCTGTGCAGCGTTAGCTCCAAAGATTGCATCTTTAACAAAATTAAATACTCCAGCAAGTGTTATACCTTGCACTATTGCTGATTTACCTATCTCTTTACCTGCTGCTGCTGCTATTCCTGCTGCGGATTTACCAGCTCTTGCTGCTTCTTTTGCTGCTGCTGCTGCTTTTTCGAATGGTTCAGCAAATGCTTTTAGACCGGGAAGAGACGTAATAAATTTAGCAGTTTTTAAGTAAGCACCTGCTGCTGTTTCTATTCTTTCTTCTTCATTAGCTCTATCTGTTGCTTTTTTAATTATTTCATCTAGAACACTGTTATTATCATTAGCGGCTGCTAAGATTGCCTTTTCTTCATCGGTAAGTTTAGTACTTTTTTGGATTAATTGGGCTTTGTATGTATCCAATTCAGCTTGAGTTGCTCCAACTTTTTTATTTGCTTCTATCTCTTTTTCGATTGCTTTTACAGCATCATTATGTTGTAGTAAGTTTTGTGCTCCTCTTTTTATTTCTTCTTTAGCATTAATAGCTTTTTCCTTAATAGTAGTTAGCTGCTTGAGATTAAGCTTTTCTATTGCTTGTTCATCCTTTAGTAAAGCATCTGCTGCTTTTGTGATATCTCTAAATCCTTTTCGTGCTTCTCCTAATGGTGTTACCTGGCCTTTAATCTCCATTGTAACACCTCTAAGCTGTTCATATAAATTAGTAGCTGTACCGTTCATATCGGCCAGTTCTGATTTAGCTTTGTTCAGAATATCTGGAAGCTCATCCATTTTATCTGTGTTAAGTTCAAGCTTTGCTTTCCCTAATTCACGGTAAATGGTATTAATCTTTTTCAGTGATTCCTCAGCTCTCTTTAATTGTTTAGGATCAATTGACATTGAGTTATTTTCTTATAAATAGGAAAGGCCTTTTATTTTTTAAGGCCCTTCACATTATAGTTTGGTATTTTTGATTTAGTAGCCATGGAGTTGGCTTTTTTAACTTGTTGATTTTCTTTTTCGCTTTCTTCTTTATAGAATTCCTGTATCTGTTGAAAAGTAAACTTTCTTAACCAGATAGGCATTTCATAGACTTCTGTCCAAGAGTACCCCCCTTTACCGTGGAATACTATATTATGAATTTGAGTAAATAGATTAGTCCTATAGTGCTGCGTCAGGCCAAAAAAAGTTTAATGTAATCGGCAGATTGACAACGCCCTCCTCACCGTCTATCTGCACTTCCAGGTCTATGTCTGGGTTTATTTGTCTGTAGTATTCTCTAAATGCTCTTGCATCTCTTGCAAGAAAATATTTATCCACAAATTCTCTGATATCTTTTTGATCTCTTAATCCATTGACTGAGGTAATCATATGTTTATATCTTGTAGAGGCAATTGGGTTAGAATCTTTTTTAAGTTTCTGTAAGCCTTTTACTTCTCTATCAATATGATCATCGTCTTTATGACTTAAAAGTTTAAAGGTAATTTCGTTTCCTGTTTCTGGTAAGCTGTAGTGAAATTCATTTTCACCTTTACAGTTTTCAATATCTAAGTGTAAAGGTTTATTTTCTAGTGAACTTAAATCTACTGAGGTTTGTTTACCTTTGAACTCAAAAGAATACTCTTTTCCGTAAGCTAAAATCCTAGCAGCTACCATTATAGCATTTTTGTCTCCTGCTAATAACGTGCTATATAGTATACTTTTATCTACTATAAGAGATTCTAAAAGTTTATCTATTACTATACCTTTATTAATATAGTTACTATTAGTAAGTATGTCCTCTTCTTTAGCGGTCATGTATTTCATTTCAATTTTTCCGCTGGCTAATGGAGAATCTTTAGGGTATAACATGCCCTTTGATGGTAATTCTACTGTTTCAGTAGGTAGTTTAAATTTTGATTCCATAAATTTTATTAATTATAACTTGTTCTATATATAAATATAAGAAAAATAACTTTTAGAAACAACTAAAAAACCCGGAAAAGATCCGGGTTCATTAACTTTATAAGAGGTAGGTGTGTATTAGTAGTTTAATACGCAGTAGTCCATTGCTACTGTAATGCTGATTTCAACAGCTTCATCAGATGTCCAGTCATATTGACCAAAGTCTCCGTTTGATAGTATAGCACCTTTGATGATCCATTCTCCTACGATGTCTCCTACAGGTCCTAAAATATTTAGAGTTAAATCCTTTTTATAGAAATCAGAGTATCCTGCTCTACCAGTTACTGATTCGTAACCTTGTCTTGCCCATTCCATTACTGCTTGAGCTCCACTTGGTGTTACTGGATCGTAAAGTGTCATGGTCATATCGTCCCATTCTCTTTTTCCTCTAATTTTTCTATATGAATTGATGTGATCTAATTTGATAACGTTATCGGTGAAGGTAGGAGCTTTTACATTCTTTACCATGAAGGAAGGAATTCCGTCGATAAGCATTACAAATCTGTTCTGTACTTTCGGTTCGAAAGCTTTAAACATTATTTCGTTTGGATCTAATATTGCCATGTTCTATTTACTTTATTATAAATATCGTTAATTAAAAATTATCCATTAAAAGTTGCTCCAGTTGGCTCAACTGTAAAGTCAAGTACTATAAATTCTGCAGTTTTTGCTGGCTGAATGAATATTTGACCTACTAATTGATTTCTGTCTACAACATCTGCTGTATTGTTTGTATCATCCATTACTACTCTAAAAGTGTAAAGACCTTGTCTTTGTACTACTGATTCTAAGTATGGATTTACTATAGATAAAAATCTGTTTCTAGTTGCTACTGTATTTTGTTCAAATACTAAGTTTCTAGCTTGATCTCCTAAGAACTTCTTAAGCTCGATTAATAATCTTCTTACGTTTACTCTATCTAAAGCTGATGCTTTAGTCTGTAAAGTCTTTTGACCAAATACTGCAATACCTTGTCCAGGGAAAGTAGCGATTGGATTAACTTTACCATCATACAATAAGTCTCTTTGACCTCTTGTTAATTTTTGTTCTGCTTGAATTACTCCAACGATTCCTCCTCTTACTAATCCAGCTGGTGCGAACCATGGTGCTGAACTATTATCTGTAAATGCATATACTCCTGGTATAACACAAGAAGCTGGGACAAATACGTTTCTTCCCGTAGCAGATACAACTTGTACCCATGGCCAATAAGAAGAAGCATAAGAACTATTTAATCCTGTTGCTGTTGATGTAATGTTGCTTACAGTTGAACCATAAGACTCTAGATCTATTACTGCGATACAGTCTCCTCTAGATTCTGCTAGAGTTACTACACTATTTAATGCTCCTGCTTGATCAGCATGTTTATAAATTAAACCTGGTGCAGATAGTATATTGAATATGTATTCGTCTTTATTATCTAGTATTGATATAGCATCTGTATAGTTACCAGATGTTAAACCTTGAGTGTTTGTATTTGATATAGATCCAAAGTAGTTAGCGTTAGCTACAGCATTGATTCCATTTGCATTGTAGAATGATCCAGATTCTTCAATCGGTAAAGATCCTGAATAAGAAGCTCCAGCTCCATCTACTCCTACTGATACACCATCGTTTTGTAAGTAATCAACTGTTGCTGAATTTACTGATGAAATGTATATGTAGTTAGACTTGTTAACATAATCTCCTTGAGATTTAACATATGTTTTAGTCCCGTCTGTTGCTTTAGTTTTAAACTGAGTACCAATTGCGCTTTCAATGTAATTAGAAGAATTAGGATCTAAACTTAAATTATTAAAAGTCTCTAATACTACTTTATTACTATGACTGTCATCACCTCTTCTTATTAAAAGAGAGAATGTACCTTTTTTAGCATCGACGTTTTGTATTTGCCATCTGATGTTATCAACTGAACCAGCTACTAAAGCTCCTCCAGATCCTGCAATTTCTGCTCCTGGGTTAGTTAGTGAAACTGAGTTGTTAAAGATAGCTCCTTTTCCTAATGTTTTAATTTCAAAAGGTTGAACACTACCGTTAAGTGATGATGAAACGTGAGTTGAAGATGCTTGAGTAAAAGATCCAGTTACTACTCTTGTCATCAATACAGAATTACCTCCTTGTTGGAAGTAGTTTTTAACCGCTATAGAAGTTAAATATTCTTGCTTTGTTGATGCTGATACAAAAGTTTCTCCGAAATTACGTACATACTGATTGTATGATGTAACGATGGTTGGTTCTTCTACTGGTCCTTTAACTGAAGGCCCGATGATTGCAGCGCCAGCTTCTACTGGAGCAGGCTGGATAAAAGAAATATCGTTTTCTCTTGCAAATACACCCGGTGAGATGATTGATTCTGCCATGTTTGGTCTATTTTATTTTAATTTATTATAAATATCATTCAGGAATGTAAAACAGAACTAATGTTTTAACTATATCTGTCTATAATAAATAGGAAAGGAGGATGTAAAACCCTCCTTAACTATAAGTATGTAAAAGATTCTTTATTTTTCCTCTACAAGCTCTGGTTCTTCAACACCTTTTTCTTCTTTAGGTGCAGGAATAAACTCGCCGTTCTTCAAGTCAATTGAACCAGCGCCGTAAGATGCTTCTAAAGCGTCTACTAACTCTTTTTCTGATTCTCTTAATTCAGCTAAAAATGATTTTGCTCCTTCTTTTCTCTCTGAGATATTGATTTCTGCTAGAGAAATACCTCCTAGTTCATTTACCAAAGCAGCATTCTTTTGCTGTAGTTCTTGTAACTTGTCAAGCTCTTCTTGAGTTAACTTTTGATTTGCCATAATTTAATTTTTAATTAATCGATTTATTATAATAGTAATATAAGAATAAATATCTTA
>ERZ1039804.1733-NODE-1733-length-11945-cov-5.837511_pt1 | contig 11945 bp, 10 predicted proteins | sample MGYA00383089_ERZ1039804 | MGnify/ENA primary metagenome ERZ1039804 (study PRJEB29581, sample SAMEA5548359) | metagenome | biome: marine; feature: coastal; material: water | depth 1 m | study: Short-term variability in the microbial, nano- and picoplankton...
CAACGTAGTCTAAACACAACAGGATATGGGACAAGTGTACAAGTAGGCTTAGAATCTGAAATAGACGGCTTTGCTTTATCACTACAGGAAATTAACGTAATGGCTTTGATAGGTAAATTACTATGACAATTTTTACACCGGGTTATACTGGAATGGGTAGTGGCTTAGGAAGCGGTTTAAACCTTCCCGGTTACACTGGACAAGGTGGTGGGTCTTATGGTACTGATTACCTAGAACAAGCCGCTAACATGGCAGGGGTTTTACAAAACCTAGGCGTAAACACTGGACAAACAAGCGGAGGTTTTTTTGGTGATGTCCTTGGAGGGCTTCGCGACATAGGCTCTGCTGTCTCACCGGCAATACCAGCTATCGCTGGGTCTTTGTTGACTAAAGAGGCGTATGACAGGCTTAGTGACATAGGTACACAGTCCTTAACAGGTGTTACGGTAGACGGACAACGTATTCCCGGAGCTATGGAAGTAGCACAGCGTGGACAACGTGAGTCTCAGTTTAGACCGTTTACTGTTACTACTCCTACTGGGTCTATGTTCTCTGCACGTATGGACGGTCAACCCAGTATGGGACAGCCTATGCCACAGCCTATAGGTCAGCCATCAATGATGTTGCCTCCGGGTATGGGTATGAATCAGCAATTTAAAACATTGCCTTATGTTGACACTATGCCTACTTTTAGGGGGCCAACAGAAGAAGAAAGACGTGCAGATCGTGAAATGTTTTTAGCAATGTCTCCTGAGCAAAAGCAAAGACTTTTTAATGAGGGTGGTCTTAGTCCATTTGACGAATTAATTACAGACATCTCTAATGGGGATGGTCCTTTTGGACCGCCTCGTATAGAACAACAACAGTTACTTCAACCTAGACAACCCACTACAGGCGGTCTTGAAGTAGGAATGACGTTATCACCTCAAGAGCAAGCGATGCAGCAACAGTTGTTAAGCGGTGCAGGTGGTTTCTTTGGTCAAGCAGTACAGCCTACTCAAGCTCGTGAGCAAGCTATCTTTGAGCGTATGAGAGCAGCACAGCGTCCTGAAGAGGAACGTCAACGTCTTGCGTTAGAGGAGCGTTTAGCAGGACAAGGACGTCTTGGTGTTAGCTCTGCTGCTTACGGTGGTGCTACCCCTGAGATGTTGGCTATGGCTACGGCGCAAGAAGAAGCCCGTAACAGGTCTATGTTAGGTGCTATGCAACAGGCTCAGGCAGAACAGATGCAACAAGCAGGACTAGGACAACAGTTCCTTGGCTCTGGTTACATACCTCAGTCTCAGTTACTAGCTGCGGCACAGCCCGGCATACAACAGCAACAACTTGCACAGCAAGCTCAACAGTTCGGTACAGGACTCTTTGGTGAGACTATGATGTCTGGCTTAGAGGCTCGTCTGTTAGCGGAGCAAGCACGTGCTAACCTGCTAGGTGGCGTAGGCTCTAACATTCTTGCTGGTATGTTTACACCGCAGGTTAACCAACGTACAGGTGATGTTATCTCCGCTGGTGGTGGTTTAGACGTAGGTAGTATTATAGAAGGTGTTGGTAGCGGTCTTGGTGGGTTGTTTGGTACTATATTTGGGAGTGACAAATAATGGCTAAGTTCTCACAAACATTTTTACAGAGTATGTTACAGCCTTCCTATCAGGAGGGTTTGTTTACTGCTGCGCGTGGTATCGGTGCTGCTCCTCAGATGAGGGCTTTGCAACAACAGCAACAGGCAGAGTTGAGCCGTTATGATGAGTCTACTAAATTAAGTGAACAAGGTATAGCAGCGGCACAGCAAGGAGATGTTAGCGCCTTAACACAACGTATTGCAGACCTTCGTAGACAGATGGCTACAGCAACTACATTACAAGAAAAACAAGCGATACGACAAGAAATGAATAATCTTCAGCGTATGCGTCCCGGCGCAGAGAAGATAGCTATTGGTAACAAGGCGCAGTCTATTGTTCAAGGCGAGCAAGCACTACAGGACGAAACAGTATCTGGTCCTGCAAAACTAGCTATACAAAAAAGATTAGAGGAGTTAAAAAAAGACCCTGAAGCTATGCGTCAGTACAACCAATATAAGATGGATGAGTGGAGGACCGGACAAGCTCAGAAGCAGATGGAGTCTGAACAGTGGTTAGTTGATAATGCAAAACAAATTGACGAGGCGATTCAAAACGATGACATAGAAGAAGTTCAAAGAATTATTTTAGACGCTGGTGAGTTTAGCAACGCTGCACAGTCTTATGTAAACACTTCACTTAGAAATGCAGAAACATTAATTAAATTTGAAGAAAATAGTATTGAAAGAAAGAAAGCACCTAGCGTTGATTATTATAAAGAGCAATTAGAAGCTCTTCCTGAAGAATTAAGAAAAGGGTTAAAACCAACCTTAGCAGCATACGAAGAAATTTCTAAGGATTGGAACGGTGAAACTTGGACTGTTTCTGGAGCAAGAGCAAGAGCATCACAGTTAGAGAAAAAATTACAAAGTGAAATTTCAGCTATAAACAGAAGTGTAGCTATTGCAGATTACAGAATTTCAGAGAGTGAAGCAGCTGAAAAAAGAGAAAGGATTAAAAATTTAGAAATAAAAATTAATACTCCAATGACATCTGATTACTTAACCCAAGGACGTATATATGCCGCTTCTCTTCTTGGTAAGAAGGAACAGCTTACTCCAGAGCTGATAAAACAAGCGGCTAATTTATTATATCAAAGGGATCGTCAATCAGCTATAGCCCAATTGGAAGCTCTTCAGGGCGAGTCTGTTGATGAAGGCGCGTTAACAAATGACGGAGGTTTTAGCGTTAACGTTGGAGGCATAGTGACTACACGAACTATGGTACAAGAATCTATTGAACAACAAGGCGTAGAAGCAACAAAGTCTCTTTTAACAGGTATAGGCTTAAACGACGATCAAATAAAAGCTTTGATGGGTGTTGATATGAGTCAATCTGCACCGACACAAGAAGACCTAATAACTAGAAGTGGTTTAATTAATCCTGCAAGGGCTAGGTTAAAGTTACAACAAGGACTACCTCAATGAGTAACTGGTTATTAGAAGGCAAAACACAAACAAGTAACTGGCTTCTTTCAGATACAAAAGAAGAAACAGACTACAATACTTTTCGTTCTGCTACAACAGGTTTTATTGAGGCTGCTGTTGGTGCTGGCGATGAGTTAGACGCCACTGTTCGTCTTCTATCAGGTGAGGCTGCTAACTGGAGCGAGGCTATAGAGCAGTCACGTGCAGAACTACGTGCATTTGAGAAGGCTAACCCTAATGCGTCACAGACTATTGACATAGTAGGCTTTGGTGCGGGTCTGTTTATACCCGGTGCAGGTATCGCGAAGATTGCACAAGCAGGTACTAAGCTAGATAGAGCATTAAAGGTAGGCAGTTTAGGCGCTGCTGAAGGTGCTGTTTATGGTTTCTTAAGCGGCGAAGGAGAAGACAGAGTATCTTCAGCAGGTTTAGGCGCTGTAGGTGGTGGTGCTTTAGGTGGTTTAGCAGGTGCTTATTTAACAAAAAATGTGGATGAGATACAAGAAGCAACACGAAAGCTTGACTCTGAAACTTATAAAGGAAAGGGAAGTTATATAGGTGGTGAGGACGGTTTTGTTAATGTAGGTAAAGCAGAAGAGTCTCAAAGGACAGGTATTGCTTATGACACCAGCGCCACAAAACGTGAAGCTGTAGGTATAAGCGATGATGCTGTTCCTCTTGAAGAAGTAACAGGTCAAAGCGGCTATGTTGGTAACATTTTACTGAGTACTCGAGACTGGTTTGTTAAGAATGTAGGAGCAAGAGCAGCTAGACTTGCAGAAGACGCTGAGATAATGATTCGTCACGATCAAAGAGAGATTGAAGAAATATTTGATACTACTTTTTTAGATGTTGCTGAGGCTTTTGATAACAATAAAGCTTTTAAAACTTTGTCTTTACGCATGAACAAATCCATCAAAGAAAACGAACGTGTTTCTTGGGAAGATTTTAGTAACGCTGCAAAGACACCCGAAGAAAAAGACATGGTTAGGAGGCTTGAAGAACAAATTAAAACTCTTCAAGGTTTGGATTTTGTCAAGCAAGGTGATGTTGATTATTTTCCTACAAAGACTTTGCAAGGTGCTGAAAAGTTTAAAGGAAAAGTACCGCCTCCAGACGCTTACGATAACCCTGTTAAAGCCTTAAAAGAATATGCTGAGGATGTGTCGGCTGCTAGAGCATTAGCGGCTCGCTTTGGTATTGATGTAAAAGACTTACGACCGCCTACAGCAGAAGGGGAGAGTCGTTTAAACGTTGTTATTGAGGCTATTGAAAAAGAAGCTAAGTCTCAAGGGGCTTCATCAGACGTAGCGGCTAACTTAGCTAACGGTCTTAGATCACAGCTAATAGCTTCTAAGCAAGGTGGAAACGCAGTAGGTGCTGTCGTTAGGAGGGTTACTTCAGCTACTTTGTTAGCTAATCCTTTTAACGCTATCTTAAACTTAGGAGAAGGAGTTACTGCGCCTATATATCAAAACGGTTTTAAAGCTTGGTCTAAAACCCTACCTAGAGCTATCTTAGCCACTCTAAATGAAAACTTTGGTGTTGTTAATAAAAAATGGATGTCTAACAAGGAGCTAGGACTAGATACCTACATGGGTGAGCTTGCTAACGTTGGTGAGAAGGCTATAAAGAAAGCGGCTAAGGATGTTGTGTGGACTCTTAGCGGTGAAAAGGGGAGAGGTTTTGTTGAAGGCACTGACAAGTTAGGTAAGTTTCTATACAAGTACTCTGGCGTCCAGACCGTTAACAGAATGGGACAGGAGATTTTAAGCAACTCTGCTATTCAACGTGGTATGGACCTTGCTAAAGACGGTTCAGAAAAAGCATTAGCAAAGCTTAGAAAGCATGATGGTATGCGTGGTCTTACAGAAAGCGAGTTTAGGTCTACTGTTCAGGCATTAAAAAACAGGGAGATTTCTAATCCTTGGGTAGTTAACTTTGCTGGTGCATCAATGAACAAGTGGCAACCTGTTAGCGCAAGCACACTGCCAAAAGCTTTTCACGACAACCCTAACGGTCGGATGGGTTATAGCATGTTGTCGTACATGAATAAACAAATGAACAGCCTACGTAACGATGTAGGTCAAAACATGCAGCTTGCTGTGTCAAAAGGTTTAAACACTAAAGAAGGTGCCGTTGCCGCTAAAGAAGCTATGAAAAATGCTGCTAAGTATTCTGCTATCTTTGGTGTTGCCGCTGGTTTCTGGGACGATTACAGAAAAACACTAGACCTGTCTAACGATAAAACATTAGAAGAGTTATTAACCCCTGAAGGTATTAGCTCTGCTGCGTGGAATCAGATATGGTCAAACATAAGCAGTGGAGGTATAAACGTAAGGGCTGAAGAGTACGGAGGACAACCTTTTGAGATTATACCCGCTCCTCTTTCATCTGCGTATAGATTAGGTAGTGGGTTGTTTACGACAGGACAGAGAGTATATAGAGGAGAGCCTGAGCCTTTGACTCCGTTGTTACGTGCTGGACAAACTTACGTTCCCGGTGCTGCCAACATAGATAAGGTGCTACGTATGACAACAGGGGAACGCTTGTTTGAAAAGTTAGGATTGTTAGACGATTAAATCTCGCAGTTGTTACCAGTACAGGCTAACGTCTGTGATCCTTCAGTCATGTCAGAGTTTTCAGAGATGTTCCACTCAATAGTCTCTGGAAACTCTGCCTTCAGCTTCTCATAAGTCTCTAAGTCAATAGGCTCATAAGGTGCTTGCTGATAGGTATGCTCTGAGTATGGCAAGAACGACACACCACTGATCTTATCGAACTTGTTATACAACCACTGACCTACTTCAAGAAACTCATCGTCCCTATAATAACAAGTCATTGACGGTTTGTGTTCACACCAATAGTCCTGATAAATCTCCCACAGTTCTAACTGCTCCATAGCACCCATCTCAGAGGCTACTACAGCCCCGTCAGGGGACTTTATAGGGAAGGAGAATACCTTGGTAGAGGGTGACATTACATCGTCTTCTACGGGTATTCCAGCTTCTTCAAGCACGGTACAGAGTGGGTCTCTTGCGTCTGCTCTGACTCGTCTAATATATTGATCTGAGTATCTAGGGTGGATGCCGCTAGCAGAATCAACCAACTGGCTAACAGTGCCGGAAGGCTTAACAGCAGTAATGGCAGTGCTAACATTGATACCAAGACGATTAGCCCAATCTGCGTTAGTCTGAATAGACTCCTCTTTAAGCTCCGTAAGCCACGTTTTGAGAACACCTTTATCTCTCCTTCCTGATAGGGTTGGATGATCCATAATACCTGTTAGGCTAACACCCAACAAAGCCTCTTCCTCTGTGTTCTTCTGCCATACCTTACGTAGGTAACGGAAGTCTGTCAGGGTAGCTTGTAAAGTTCCAAGGATAGCCGCAGTACGTACTTTTCGTTTAAGGTCTGAGAGCGTATCTGTTGACCTGACAACAACTTCTGATAGATTGCAGAATTGGTTAGGCCGTAAGATGATTTCGCTACATGGATTAGTTCCAAAATCATAGGAAGCATCTCGTCGCTCGTTCTTTGCAGCTTGCTTTTGACTTGCGACTCTAGAGAACATACCTCGCTCTCCTGAACGGGACTCGTATAAACTTTTCCACTCATTTAAAAATGCCTCGAAGTCTGGCTTCTCTGTATAACAAGCACTGTTGTTAGCTAGTCCGCGTTGAGGGTTATCTTGCCACCATTGGCCTGACTTGCATCGTCGGAGTCTATCGTCAGTGAGGTTAGACAGACTGATGAGAGCGGACCTGCGTACACCTCCGACGACGACGATCTGTGCAATCTTACAGCAGATATCATGACATTCGATGGAGCTAAGTTTACGTCCAGCAGCCTCCCGAAAGACGCTGACTGTGAAGTTGAACAGATCGACAAGAGGCTCTGGACCAGATGCTCTACCTCCGAAGGTCTTAAGGGATGCCCCTGCAAGTCGTACTCCAGACACGTCCCATTTTGGAAGTTGGCCTGAATACAACAAGCTAATAAGTTCCCTGTAAGCTTTAGCCCATCCAATTTTGCTATCGGCGACGTGTATAACTGTATCGGTATCATGAAATTCCTCTGCTACTTCAGGTAGCTTGCTAACGTATTGTCGTTCAACAGAGTAGCCTACGCCTGTACCGCACATGAGTACGTACATCATCTCGTCAAACGCTTTAGGGTGGTCAATAGGTAGGTAGCTACAGTTGAAGCCAGCTACGTTGTCACGGTCAAGGGCGTCACCAGCAGTCATTAACGCTCTCATGCTAGGCATAACATCCATGTCGTGAATGTCTTTGAAGATACCGTTAGCTTCTTCGAGTGTTAACTTACCCTTCTCAATCCAGAAGTTTAGATACCTGTCGATTGTTTCTTCCCAAGTCTCGCGTCGCTGTTGCTCTGGTAGGTAACGAGCGTAGCGGGACTTATGTATGTACTGTTGATATGCGTCCATTAATTCATTTCCTTTATTAGTCTTTCAATATACCACTTACACTTACGTAAGTCTTCGATGGGTTTACCTTTGTAATCGTATCGCCACAGATACTTCAGTGCGTTACCCTTGAGATAACCGTTAAACTCGTTATCAGGCATGGACGCTTTGATAGCTTCGATGGCTTCAATAGCACCTTTGTTGTAGTGGTCGGGTTGTTCAACAGGGTCGGGTGTTTTTCTGATAGAAAGTTTATTTAGTGCTGTTAAGGTGTCCCAGTCAGCAGGGGTGGCGTTGTCAATACTCATCCGTACTTCCTCCTAAGATAGTTCATACTAACAGGTAGCTCATCGAACGACCCGTTGTTAACTTCATTAAGCATCCAAATACCTGACCAGCTTCCGTTAGTTTGAGGGTTTAGATACTCCTCATCATGGCTGTAAAAGATACCAGCAAACAAACCGGTGATGTTAGTACCGTCTGCCTTACGAGCGTATGCTATGTCACGGTCTTGAACATGTCCCATAATGCACGACATGAACTTCTTTTGCAACATAAGTTTTGCACACGTGACTGGTCTACCCATGACACCGCTGGTGAAGTAGTGGCAGTAGGCGATACCATCAACGACGATTGGTTGAAGGAAAGGCACAACCTCCCACCCACCTTTCTCCAGCTTGAAGTCATCATAGCTCATCAGTCCTTCTAGTTTAGCGTCAGCCTCTATAGCTCTTTCAATACGCTGCTCATGATTACCCAACAGAAATACCATACGAGGGTTCCACGTCCTCTTCTTGTTACTGCGAAGACGCTTCTTCTCCTCTCTGATAGGCGCTAAGAAATGTTCCATAGCGTTTAGACCTGCTGTTATGTCACGAGTATACCGTCGTCCCTCAAAGGACTTCTTACCTACGTCATAGCTGCTGAGACTTGGCATGTCCCAGTGATCCCCCAGATGTATGATAACGTCAGGCTTAGTATCGGCTGCGTATTGTCCGGCCCAGTACATGTGTTCAACACTGTCACCGGGTTTTGATTGAGTATCAGGTATTACTAAATGTCTAGTCATTGCTTTTTACTCCATCCGACAGGGCAGGTTTCTGCGGTGTACCATGCAAATCCCTGCTTGTCTGCCCATTCTTGCATTGTGTATCTTGTCCCGTCAGCTCTACGTCTTGCTCCGGGCATGGCTGTTCTTGGGTTTTGGAAGACAAAGACCAACTCCTCCTTCTTGCCAAGGCATCGGCTAACATCGACATACTTCTTCGCTTCCGCTCTATCACGAAACCTCCCTTTAGCTTCAATATATATAGTGTAATCACCACTGTAATATACAAAGTCAGGCTCATACGTCTTAACCTGAGTGTACGTTAGCTTGTTAACATGGTACTCACACCGTTTAAACTTACTATGAAGATCATACTCAAACCAACTGTCATAGCCTTTGGGTATGTTACGTCTCGTTCTCTTCACTTGGTCTTTCCCATGTTTGATTAGGTTCACGACGTAGCCAGAGCAGCCTAGCGTTCTCGATGACACGCTCCTCAGACTCTAACAACTCAACGCACTTGTTGAACATCTCTATCTCTGACAAGCCTTCAAGGAGTTTCTGAGACTTCTTATCACCGATACCATACACACCGACAATGTTATCAGCTTTGTCACCCATGATGATTTGACGGTAGAAGAACAGCGTCCCTTCTTTCTCGTTAACAGAAGATAGCGTACGTTTGTTGAAGTTGTAGTGCTTGCACGGTACTTGTTGGAAGTCCTTATCAAGACTAACAATGATGCTGTCAGGGGTAGCGTCGATAGCAATCAAGTCATCAGCTTCCTCGTTCTCTGATACAACAGCATTCCAATCTTCGATAAGATACTTACGTATAGCTTGCAAGTGTACAGGCTTTTCTTTGTCCTTACGGTTGCCCTTGTAAGGCGCAGTAATGGCTACATCATTTCGGAAGTTACCCTTACCTGTTAGGTAGACACGGTACTCTGGTTCGCCATCTATCTTAACGTACAGATCACTGACCAGATCAGATAAGAAACTGCCCGTAGTATAACAGGCAGTCTTAGCTGACTCATCATTGCACTTGAAAGCACAACGATAAGCTACGATGTCACCGTCGATTAGGATCACAACGCTTCCGCTTCAGATACGGAATTGTCAGTGTACTCAATCAAGTTAGTAACCTTCATCTTAATCATGGAAGGCGACCGACCAGTACCAACAGACCAGTCGTAGTAACCAACAACAGCGATTGCTTCTGAGCCGTTAGAGATAAGTACATCTTCAGGTATCTCAACACCGTCAGCATCGGTCAAACGCATAGGGTTGTTAGACTTCATCGTGATAAAGAAGCCACGGTCATCACCTTTGTTGCTAGGTGCAATACCCATCTCTTCAATGGCTTCGATAGCTTTATCGCTAAGGTTGCCAAGCTGTACTTGATACTTGTTACTAAACTTGTTGAGCTTGTTACGCTCACACCAGTAAACAGTTCCGCGTACAGTGATGGGTGGTAGTTTATTTGCAGACATAATGTTTCTCCTAGTGGGTTTCTGCCCAGTTGTTACCTACTCTATATTCGCCGTCTAAGGGACACCGTAGGTTTAATGTCTCACCGGCGATTCTGATAGCACGTACACCGATACGTCCAACTGTATCTGCGTAGTGCGTTGTTGTCTCTATCTGCCACTCGTCATGTACGTTGGCAACAAATCTATGTGGTATGTTCTTCAGTCTATCTGACAAGTGTATCAAAGCTTGCTTCATAACGATAGCCCCAGCACCTTGTAATAACGTATTCAATGCAGCGTGTTCTGATCTTACTCTGAGCTTTCGTCCGTCAAGTCCAGCAAGTACGCCTGACTGAGCCTCGATGTGTGTATCTCCTCTAACTCTTTCAAGAGACGGCGTGTTAGATAGAAATGTTTCTTTAAGTCCTCGTCCAGTGTGGCTATTTCCTCCAACGATAGCTCCGATCTTAGCATCGCCGGCTCCATACAGAAACGCATAAATGAATGTTTTCGCAAGAGGCCGCGTCTTAAGTCCAGCTGCTCGTTGATTAGCCGTATGTATATCGCCATTGAGGATTTCATTAGTATAGTCTTCGTCATCCATGTAGTGAGCTAACATACGTAGCTCTAAACCGCTGGCGTCAATGCCAACAAGAACATTACCTTCATCCACAGTCCAGCAAGACCTGCACTCAGTACCGAACGGTGCAGACACGGCTGGTACTTGTGCCATGTTAGGACTAAGGTGTGTCATACGTCCTGTCACAGCACCGTTAGTGATGACCCTGCCGTGTACCCTACCGTCGTCCTTGACTGCCTTGAGCCACGAATCTATCTGAGCTACTCGCTTCTGCAACATCATGTAACGTGCAACTGCTTTGGCTTCGGGTAAGTTTATACCGTCAAGCACCTTCTCATCAACGATGATGTTACCCTTCTCTGTCTTCTTTTTAAACGTGACACCAAGACCTTGCAGTCGTTCTGCTATCTGCTTACGTGATCCGGGATTGAAGATAGTGACTTTATCTTTCAGACGCTTGCCTGTCTTCTCAGAGATACGTTCCTCAACAATGGGTGGGAAGATACTTTGCAGCTCTGCTTCGATGTTGTTCATCTCAAACATAAGATCCATCATCAACTTATCAGCATACTCCGTATCTAACTTGAACCCGTTCTGTTCCTGCTCAGTCACGGCCCAGCCTACGCTGTGTTCCAGATCAATAGACTGCTGAGAGAAGTTCTCATTGCGTAGCTGTAGTTCTAACCACTTGTGAACCTGTTCAGTCAGCTCAACGTCAGCAATACAGTACTCGATCATCTCGTCGCAGAGTCCACCGTCGTAGTCAGTGAAGTCTAGCTTTCCGGTTCCTCCAAGTATTGCTCCCCAGTTCCGAAGTGAATGCCCTCCGTCCTGACTGGGGTTATAAAGTCTGGAGAGGTAGAGAGTATCCACAACACAAGACCTAGCAACGTGTATGTTCCAAACACTATCGAGAACACGACAATCAAACCCGATGAGGTTGTGTCCGATGATTCTGTCTGCTTCATTCAAGACACTCCTCAATGAGTCCGGTGTTGTATGCACCTGTATATCGTTCTTCACCTTCGTAACTGCACACCAGATCGTTGAGTGATCCGTAGTAGTTTCTATATCCAAGTAACAGGTATTCATGGTAAGTCTCATTCAGTTCGTTACGTTCAGTGTCGTGGTTAAACTTCTGATAAGTCTCCGTCAACAGTTCCTGTTCTAATATCCAGCTCCCAATCTTGCTCATGGTATACCATCTCCTCTAGGTCTGCGAGTGTACGTAGATCAGCGCGATCAACCACATCGCTGTCATCAAGACTAACAGCAGCACAACGGTTGCACAAGTCTATAAACTCTTGGCTAGCAGCGAACCGCCTTGTAGCTTCGTAGTCCGTTAACTCTACGTCACACGCAATACATCTCAC
>ERZ1039804.1740-NODE-1740-length-11915-cov-8.097976_pt1 | contig 11915 bp, 18 predicted proteins | sample MGYA00383089_ERZ1039804 | MGnify/ENA primary metagenome ERZ1039804 (study PRJEB29581, sample SAMEA5548359) | metagenome | biome: marine; feature: coastal; material: water | depth 1 m | study: Short-term variability in the microbial, nano- and picoplankton...
CCGATGATGTATTTGCAAGACAGTATGGTGAGTTAGGACCTATCTATGGTAAGCAATGGAGAAGTTGGACTGAATACTATACTGAAAAGTTTAATGGTGGTAACCCGATTGTTGTAGAGAGAACTGTAGACCAAATCAAAAACTTAATAGAACAACTTAAAACAAATCCAGATAGTAGAAGATTAATGGTATCGGCATGGAATGTTGGGGAATTAAATCAAATGACTTTACCACCTTGTCACTATGGATTTCAAATTTATACAACAGAATTAACTTTAGAAGAAAGAAGGAACGAATTCTGCCACAGATTAGGCAAAAGCATACACTATGCAAAAAACTTAGACCACGACTTTTTAGATAAAGATTATGTACCTAAAAGAAAAATATCATTAATGTGGAATCAACGAAGTGTAGATACATTCTTAGGTTTACCATTTAACATTGCATCGTATGGTACATTACTTCTATTGTTATGTGAAGAGACTGGGTATATGGCAGGAGACCTAATTGGTAATTTAGGTGATGTTCATTTATACAATAATCACATTGAACAAGCTAAAGAACAAATAGGTAGAGAATCGTTTGAACTACCTAAACTTAAACTATCTAATGTGGATATACTTAATGGTGAGTTTAACGCAGAATTGGTTGGTTACAAATCACACCCAGCAATCAAAGCACCGTTATCAAATTAGGTAATTAACCTAAAAGATTTAACAATTTCTTAACATTGGGGGCTTGGTAAAGTCCCCTTTTTTCATTATCTTTACTATGTAAAAGAGATAAAAATTATATAGTATGAAAAATTATCAAGCGATTTTATTAGTAATGGTTGGGTTCGGATTAGGTATCGGTACTGCAGCTGGTAAGGTTCAATCAGTAATTCATTTTGCGGGTGCCGCCAATGAGATGGGGTTCGCATTTATGGGTATCCTAATTGGTATGTGTGGTTTATTTGCCATTAATTACAGAAAACTACTGAAAGGTTTAAATTAAGATGTTGATAACTTGTTAATAACTTTAACAATTATTTAACATTAAAAGCTTGTTTATTCAAGTAAAATACCTTATCTTTACATAGTAAAGAGAGATAATTAATAATCAACTTAGAAAATATAGATATATGAGAGATAACACAAAATATAGTTCGTACTGGTTGCGAGATGATTTATTTGATGATGACTCAGATGTTGTTGTTGATAAGACTGAGAAGAAACATTCAAATCTTCTTGCTCTTGCATCATACAAAAGAGCAGTATCAAATTTCGTTAACATCGTTACCAATGAGAACATCAAAGTGGTGTTCGACCAGCGTGGGGATAATTCCTATACCGATGGTAAGACTGTTACCATTTCATCTAAGATGGATGATAAAGAGTTTGACCCTACTGTTGGGTTAGCACTTCACGAAGGTTCTCACATTAAGTTAACCGATTTTAATACTCTTCGGAAAATTAGTAATTACGATTTTCCTCAACCAATTGGATATAGTTACCTATCGGATTTGGAAGCTAAACATCATATGAGTTATGAGAGTGTTCGTAGTTGGGTTGCGGGTAACATCAAAGATTTACTAAATGTGATTGAAGATAGAAGAATTGATTACTACATCTATTCTACTTCTCCTGGTTATAAGGGTTACTATCACGCAATGTATGATAAGTACTTCAACGCTAAGATTATCGATAAAGGTTTGAAATCTTCTGAGGGTCGTACTGAAGATTGGGAATCTTATATGTTCCGTATTATTAACATTACCAACGCTAATCGTGATTTGGATGCACTTCCAATGTTACGAAAAGTTTGGGAGTTGATTGATTTAAAAAACATCAACCGACTTCAGAGTACTCAACAGGCATTTGAATTGGCTTGTGAGGTTTTCAAATTAGTAGAAGATTCACTTCCACCAACCGAACACCCTGAGAATGGTGATGGTGATGGTGATGGTGAGAGTAACTCTGATGATAACGAACAACAATCAGGTGAAGGTGCTGGTGGTGGTGGAGATAACTCCGATACCAATGGTACTGATAATACTGAAGGGCCTGAGAATGATGGTCAATCAAAGCAAGATTCAAATGGTACTGATGATTCCGATGGAGATGCAGATGGAGATGATGTAAAATCAGGCCGCCCTTCTTACAATCCAAATGGTGCTGGTGGTGATGGTTCTAACAATCAGATTGCTGATAAGAAAGTTAGTAGTGGTGATGGAGACCTTTCTGACCGCCAGAAGAAACAATTAGATAACGCTATTAAGAAACAAAAAGATTTTCAAAATGGTGATATCAAAAAGAAGAAAGTAGGTAAAGGTGAGAATCAAAAATTAGATACACTTTCTAAGGCTGGTATCGATGAGAAGTTAGCTGGTAAGGATTATGAATCCAGCCGATATTGGAGACAAGATAAAGCAACACCTGTTGTTGTGATTCGTAATTTTACTAAAGGTTTAGTTGATTCTGATACGATTGATATGTTATCTACATACAGTTGGTATGTTGAACGAAACCAACCAGCAATCACCAAAGGTACTCAGATTGGTACTATGTTGGGTAAACGTTTGAAGGTTCGTTCTGAAGAACGTTCATTGGTTACACCTCGTATGAAGAGTGGTAAAATATCAGGTCGTTTGTTACATGAGTTAGGTATGGGTAATACTCAAATCTTTGACCAGATGGTAGTTAATAAACACAAACCTGCTTTGATTCACATCTCCATTGATGCTAGTTCTTCAATGGGTGGTAGTAAGTGGACTAACTCACAAACGGCAGCGGTTGCTATCGCTAAGGCGGCTTCAATGACTTCTAATCTTGATGTTGTTATTTCGTATCGCTCAATACAGCAAGGTGGTGGTTCACACAATTCAGTTCAACCACTTATGTTAATCGCATATGATTCTCGTACTGATAAGTTCTCTAAGATTCAACAATTGTTTCAATATATTAATCCTTGTGGAACTACTCCTGAGGGTTTGTGTTTTGAATCTATCTTAGATGATATTACCAAAACCAACAAAGGTGCTGAAAGTTATTTTATTAACTTCTCAGATGGCTGGCCAGGTTTTCAAAATAGTGATATTGATTATTGTGGTGAGGCCGCTGTGATACATACGGCTAATCAGATTAAGAAAATGAGAATGGCTGGAGTAAACGTTCTATCTTACTTCATTGAAGAACGTCGTGGATATGGTGGTGCTATTGATAACTTTAAAGCAATGTATGGAAAATCTGCCGAAGCAATTGATGTTACTTCTTTGATTCCATTAGCACGAACACTAAATAAAATGTTTGAATAACAGATTTAACATTATCTTAACATTAAAAGTTTGGATATATAAAATAAATGTCGTACTTTAGTACTGTAAGATTAAGAGATATGAGAAAAACAATAGAAGTAAAACAGATTTTAGATTACGTTAACACCCAACTGACTCGTACTGATGAGTATTGTGATGAGAAGTTTAAGGCTGGTATGTGTACTATGATTGAGAGAGTGTTATTTGATACTAATCAGTATAATGGGTATACTCCATTAGTTAGTGATGCTTATGTAGGTGATGAGGGTTATTACACTCGCCACTACCATATGAAAAGTTAACAATTTCTTAACATTGAAAATTTGGATATATAAAAGTAAAGTAGTATCTTTACATAGTAAAGAGAGATAATTAGTAAAAGTTAAACAATTAAAAAAATAAAAATTATGGCTAAAGCACAGCGTTCCGTATTCCTCAAAGTTGCTCGTAATGAGAACAAAGAGTTAATTTTAGTAGACACAAATGGTGTTGAATTTTTGGTTCCTGAACTCAATGAGAAAGGAACTTCACTTTATAAACGAGCCGTCGCATCGGCTAACAATCCTTCTAAGTATTGTTTCAAAGCTCGTGTAAAGGGTAACCTATCAGAAGGCTCGGTAGAGTTTGGTAGAGTTCCTGCTGATAAGTTCAATGGGGCTGAGCCTGTTGAGAACTTCAACCAACCAAATGGTGGTTTGGAAGCATTCAAAATGGTTAGTACACCAACACCGTCAGATGCAGTTGAGAAACCAATGGAAGAAGATTTCCTAAAGTTCATTCACTCTGAGGCTAGTGGTTTGAAACCAAAGATGTTGTTTATGGGTGAACTTAAATGGAAGTATCTGATTCGTAACATTCTTCGTGGTAAGAATATTATGATGACTGGGCCTGCTGGTTGTGGTAAAACTATGGCAGCTAAAGCAGCCGCTAATTCCATTGAAGGTTACAATATGGAAATCTTCAACTTAGGTTCTACACAAGACCCCCGAGCTACTCTAATTGGTAATACTCAGTTCGATACTAAAAAAGGAACTGTGTTTTCACCATCACCATTCGTTAAAGCACTTCAAACTCCAAACACTGTGATTGTGTTAGATGAGATTAGCCGGGCTCATCCTGAGGCTCACAACATTCTAATGCCTGTATTGGATGCTGGACAACGTTACCTACGATTAGATGAGGCATCTGATTCACCTATTGTGAAGGTTGCTGAAGGCGTTTCCTTCATTGCATCGGCTAACATCGGTAATGAATATACCGCCACTCGTCAACTTGACCGTGCGATTGTTGACCGATTCACAATTATTGAGATGGATACTTTGTCATCTGATGAAGAGAAATCACTACTTCAAATGATGTATCCTTCAGTTGATGTGAACTTAATCAACTCAGTTGCTGAGATTACTTCAATGACCCGTTCTGAGGTTAAGAAAGAAACTCCACAACTCACTAACTCACTATCGACTCGTACTGCAGTTGAGATTGGTTCTCTACTCTACGATGGGTTTAATCTGGCTGAGGCTGCTGAGATTACAATCTACCCATTGTTCGATGATGCTGGTGGTGCTCAATCAGAACGTACTTACATTCGACAGTTCGTTCAAAAGTTTGTTGGTTCTTCTGAAGAAGAGAACTTGTTCAATACTGAAACTGAAGATTTGAGTAACCCATTCTAAGATATTGTTTAACTCTCTTAAAGTAGACCCCCACATTATGTGGGGTTTATTTTAAAAAAGATTTGGATAATAACTTTATTTTTTGTATATTTATCAAACAAATGTTATTAAGATATGAATATTAAAGAATTAACAAACGACATTTACGAATCCCTTTTAGAAGATGGATTCTTTGAAAGTGAGTTTATAGATGAGCATAAGTTTAAAGCTAGGTTCTATAAAACGATGAGTAACTCAGTTGTTACTGAAAACAATTTAGATGCTGAATCTATTATGGATTTGGTTTTGGAAATCACCAAAGAGATTATCAAAGAGAATGTAGATAATACAGTTTCTGAATTAAAAGATAAGGGAATACTCGATGAGGTTGAAACTGAAGATGGTGATGTTGGTTATGTATTAAATAAAAATATAGATATAAGTTATGAGTAAAGAAAAAGAAACTCCTATACCAGAAGAGTATTGGAATACAGATGATGTTTCTCAAGAAGAGATGGAAACATTACAGGCTGCGGCAAATGAGATGGAAGAGTATTTATCACAACCTACTGATGAGTGGAATGAAATGGATGAAGTGTATTACGAACATCTCAGAGACCGATTTAAAAAAGGGTCAGATGAGATTGGGCCTCGGCAATTTAAACAATTCCAAAATGCGTTTCTACCAATTCAAATGATGGTTATTCCTGCCGGTAGACAACACAATGGTGAAGAGGTGGTATCGTATTACCATACACTTACCGAAGATATGGAAGTGGGTGAGTGTAATGGTTCGTATGAACTACTTACCGAAAAAGAATTAGAAGAAAAGTTTAATATCAAATATAATAATTAAAAAACAAAGTTATGAAGTATTACATTGCAAAAGTAAAAGTAGTTACAACCGATGACAAGGGTCGTCAAAAGAAAACGATGGAACAATATTGTGTACACGCAGTATCAGTAACAGATGCGGAAACAAAAGTACATGAAGAGTTTAAGAACGATGGTTTGGAATTCGAAGTTACATCAGTATTAGAAACTAAAATCATAAAGGTTATTAGCTAGAGGTAAATTGATGAATTATGTAACAGGCTCAACTGTAATTGTAAGTGTATTTAAAGTTTTAAAGGTTGGAACAGTGGTTGAAAAACTACCAACTAAAAAAGGATATAAATACACAGTTAAATCAGAAGATGGTAAGGTATATGAAAATGTTTATGTTGATGATACAAAAGCAGAATCATTTATAAATAGCAGGCTTACAACATCATTTACAAAATCAAATGGAAATGGAAAAGAAAAAGTTTAATCGTATAAAGAAGAGAGTACTAAAGAAGTATCCTAACGCAGCTACAAGAATATCTAAAGATGGGTTGTATTATGTATCAACTGGAACAGAAGATTCTGTTGTTAGTGAATATATGATACCACCATCGAAAGATGTATCTAATGCGTGGTTGTTAGTTAGTGAAACTATGAAAGTACATCAGAATATAGAAAGAACTAATCCCAACCGACTGGATGCTGCATCTTTTGAGAAAAAATTCAATCGTATTTCAAATAGAAATAAACGTAAATAGTTGAGTTAATTAAAGATATTTTCATATTTATTGTAAACAATTAAATATTCAATTATAATGTTATGAAAAAATACAATGTAAAGCCAAGAGGCTATGTTAATCATGGTGGGGCATCAACTGAAAAAGATAGAGAGCGTTTGAGAAAGTTAGGTAAAAATTACAACTCAATAGATTTTGGTATGAGTACTCAAATGAATGAATCTAACTGTTCTGATAGAAGTATCCCAATCGGTACACTCGAAGTCGGAAATTTTTCAGTTGATTTGACTTGGTCAGAATGTAGCAAGATTATTACTACATTAGAAGATGCCCAACTAACACATCGGCAAAAAATCCGATTGGGAATGTTTTAAATGAATGGAAACATCAGAATTCTTTAAACAACTAGGTTTAGGAGACCCGGACATGGAAGAAGCTCGTGAATGGGTTTCCTATACTAAGTTTGAGAATGCTGTTCCAGATATCCTTACATTATCCGAATTCGTAGATAGTGTTTTAAAAAAAACAGTTACAGATGATGCAAAACCACACCTTTGGTTTTCTGAGCGGTATATGATAAGTAGATACTTAAACTCTACTAACCCAGCATCTGATGATTATATAGAACAATTCGAAAGTAGAATAACAGTTCTAAAATCAAAAATATCATCCGATGATATTAAATACAAATACATACACAAGTTCTTAGATATTTTAATTGAAGAAATACATACTAAACGTATGGTGTTTTCTAAAGAAGTTTTAGAATATTTAAATGAATTATATAAGGGAAATACTAAATGATAATATTTATATATGATGAGTATAGAACAAATCGAAGAACCATTTAAAAGTAAAATAATTAAAATTTTACAAAATGAATCTGATTCTGATAAACTGCTTCAGAGTTTAAAACTCTATATGTTAAACGAAGATTATTTCAAAAGACTAAATGTTGATGCTGCTTGGGTAGCATATGAGATAGTTAAGAACCACAATAATGAGAGGTAAGATAATGTTTGATGCAGAATATTGGGATGAGAGTGAGTTTAATTTCTTCAATATATTAGAAGATGAGGATAAATTACTTTACATATATGATTTAATGGTTGGTGAATTCGTACACGAATACAATCGTGATGATGAAGTTGTAAACGATATTTTTGAAATAGAGTTCGATGAAGAACCTATGGATAATATACGACAGGATGTTACACTAACGTTTACTGATGATGGTAAGATAAAGTTTACAGGCTCTGAGTTATCTATACTTTTGAAAGTTGCTAACGATATGGTAATGAACGGCCTTATATTATCAAATAAAAGTGTTGAATTTACAAAATTCGAGCCGTGGGAAGTAATTTTAACGTTTGATTTAGTCGGTGAATCTTCACCAATCTCATTAAACTGACAATCTGTCAGTTCATTATGACATAATTTCCGATTTATTATAATGGTACACATGTTGAAGTATGCTATGTGTAAGTTTAAACATTAAAAAGTTAAGTAAGTGTTTTGTAAAGAAGTTATAGAAAAGTCGGATAAACTTTACATAGTTCTAAAGAAGATTCGAATTGAACATAATCCAATTGTTCAGAATTGGAGAGAACACCTCAGAGCCGATATCGTTTTGAAAAAAGAACCATTCTATTATTTTTGTGAGGAAATTGTAGATGTTGAACCATTAGAAGAAACTTAACATAAACTTAACATAGGGGAGTTGGAAAACTCCCCTTTTTTTATTATCTTAGTAGTGTAATTAAGAGATAGGATATTTATATCATTATGAGTGACACTAAAAGCAATAACGATAAACTACAAAAGACTGAGTTCTCCATACAGGAGATATGGCAGGCTATGCGTGGTAACATCTATAAGAATAAGAAAAAGTATAATCGTAAAAATAAACACAAAAACAAAAAACAATAGTTATGATAAATTTAGGATATGCGTGTATCAATATGACGCTAGGTAAGAAAGGTATTACTACCAATCGTAGTATGATTAAACGTACCTTCAATGAAAAAGGTGTTCCGTATGCATCTGAACTCAGTATTCAGAACTGCAGGGATTTAATTGAGATTATCAAATGGAATGAGCAGAATGATGTTAAGTTCTTTAGAATGAGTTCTAATCTATTTCCGTGGTCATCTGAATATCCATTATCTGAGTTACCACATTATAATCGTATCAAAAACTTATTGGCAGGCGCTGGTCATCTTGTTAACAAATACGGTCATCGTATTACATCACATCCTGGCCCATTCAATGTATTGGTATCACCTAAAGAAAATGTTGTACAAAATACTATTACTGATTTATCAATACATGGTGAGGTATTTGATTTAATGGGGTTATCTCGTACTCCGTACAACAAACTTAATATACATTGTAATGGTGTGTATGGTGATAAGATATCTGCTATGGATAGGTTCTGTAAGAACTTTGAGAGGTTGCCTGAATCAGTTCAGACTCGTTTGACTGTAGAGAATGATGATAAAGCATCTATGTACTCAGTAAAAGATTTGATGTACATACATGAACGTATTGGCATTCCTATTGTATTCGATTACCACCACCACAAATTCAATACAGGTGGTCTTACCGAAGAAGAAGCTCTTAAACTTGCGGCTAGTACTTGGGGTGATATCAAACCTGTTGTACATTACTCTGAGAGTAAATCATTACATGAGGGTAACGAATCAATTAAACCACAAGCACATTCAGATTATATATCTAATTACATAGATACATACGGACTTGATGTTGATATAATGATAGAAGCAAAAGCTAAGGAATTAACTCTTTTAGAATACAGAAGCGTTAACGCATAATATCCCGTTTAGCTTGTTTTATTATTTAATTATTTTCTTTTTAATATTTATTACTAAGATTATAGGGTTGTTTACAACTCTATTCTTCTTATAAGAAAGAATTTTATATAAATACAGTTCAGGAATTTAATGAAACTAAAAATAAGTAAAATTGTTAATAACTTTTTCTCAAGAAGAACTTGGTTCATCATATTAATGAGTTTAAGTACTCTTGCGTTAGCAGGTTCTGCTGCATACTACTCTGTATTCGGACTGAGTTCGTTATTCGCAGGCGCTAAGTTTGAAGTTATTATAATGGCATCGGCATTAGAGTTTTCTAAATTGATAGTAGCATCATATCTACACAACAATTGGAAATCAGCAGGTTGGATGAAATGGTATTTAATTATCGCATTAACTACTCTTATGATAATCACATCAGCAGGTATCTATGGATTCCTAACATCAGCATATCAAAAAACTGCTGACCAATTAGGAGTATTAGATAAGCAAGTTGAAGTTATTGAATTAAAGAAAAATAGATTTGAAGAATCGTTAGATGGGTATAAGTTAGAAAGAAATCAACTCAATGGTTCTATTACAGAACTTACTAAAGGGTTATCTAATAACACTATACAATATAAAGATAGAGAGACTGGTGAGATTATAACAACTACTTCATCATCGACTCGTAAGGTTCTTACAGAGCAATTAAACGATATGAAAGCACAACGTAATAATGTATCAATCAAAATGGAAGTATTAACAGATTCAATTACTAAATTAGATTTAAGGGTTTTGGATTTGGAAATAAATAATGAGGTTGCAGCAGAAGTCGGCCCATTGAGATATATGGCAGAGATTACTGGAAAGTCAATGGGAGTAATTGTAAATTGGTTTACACTACTAATTGTATTTGTATTTGACCCTCTTGCAATCTCAATGGTAATTGCTTTAAATAAACTTATGAATAAAAAAAAAGATGATGAAGAAGATTACTACACCATACGAAATCGAATGGTAAACGAACATACCATAAAAAACAAACATAAGAATAAGGTAGTTATCATTAATGATAATACTTCTGATAAATTAGAAGTTGATGACTCTAATGATAACATAGAAACACAAACTCAAGAACCGATAGATACTGATAACTCAGTAAACATATATGGCGACCCAATCAAAAAACGCTATAATGATTCTGTGGTATCTAATCAAAACTCAAAATAAATTTGGATAATTCAAATTTTATTTGTATATTTGTATTAACAAACTTTAAAAAAGACTTTATAAAAAATTATGAGTGATTTATATAATGATGGTAGAACCACAACAACCGGTGGTAATATTGAAGCGAAGTATGAAACTACTACATCTAATAGGGAGAAATGGTTTCAGGAGTTTAGAGAATTCGATTATGGATTAGATATCAGAGATAATGTTATCTTAGTTCAAGACGAAATCATTCAAGGTTTAACATTTGATGTTATATCAAAAGTAAGATTACTTAGAAAGATAAACTCAGATTTGAAATCAATAACAATTCTTTTAAACTCACCAGGCGGTGATGTTGTAGAAACTTTGGGGTTGATAGATTACATACGCTCATTAGATAGTAGTGAGGGTATTAAAACCAATATAGTATGTAGAGGTTCTGCCATGAGCGCTGCAGCATTACTACTCTCAGCTGGAACGGGTGTTAGAGCAGCATCTAAGCATTCTAAGATTATGGTTCACCAATTATCATCATTCGCTGCTGGTAAACTTTCGGATTTAAAATCAAACGCAAAGTTTGCAGAACAATTAGAAGATGATTGTAACACAATTATGGCTGAGTGTACAAACAAAGATAAGAAGTGGTGGGAAGAAAATCAACAAACTGATTACTTCTTATCAGCAAACGATGCATTAGAATTAGGTATAATAGATAAAATAATATAAGATATGGAATATAGTTACAGACCCTTAGGGGATAGAGTTGTCGTAAAAATTGTAAAACGACACGATGAAAAAACAGCAGGTGGTTTATACAAACCATCAGGCTCAGAAACTACAATGATGGGTGAAGTCATAGCAGTTGGTAGTGGATTATTTACTCATTCGGGTGAGGTTATCCCTATGAGTACAAAGGTGGGTGATATAGTTCTATTAGATGGGACTGGCTCTAAACACCGAAATGGTAAAGAAACATATCACATTTATAGAGAGAGTGAATTTCTATCCATATTAGATGAAAAATAAAAAATAAAAAGTTATGATACACATTTTAGACGAGACTCAGATTGCTGAGAACTATGAAAAGTTCAGAAAGCTAATCAACCAAACATTTACAGGCGAAAGATTAGAATCCCTTAATAAGATGTACGACCATCTTGAAGATAGAATCGTTCTTACACCCGCATCATCAACTGAACATTTTCACAATGCATTTGCTGGTGGTTATATAGACCACGTTTTAAGAGTTACGAGAAATGCTATAAAGGTATTCGATTTACATACTGAGTTGGGACTGGGTGATCGTGGATATGATAGAGAGACTGTAATATTTACAGCACTACATCACGACTTAGGTAAAGGTGGTAACGCT
>ERZ1039804.1743-NODE-1743-length-11910-cov-7.565922_pt1 | contig 11910 bp, 13 predicted proteins | sample MGYA00383089_ERZ1039804 | MGnify/ENA primary metagenome ERZ1039804 (study PRJEB29581, sample SAMEA5548359) | metagenome | biome: marine; feature: coastal; material: water | depth 1 m | study: Short-term variability in the microbial, nano- and picoplankton...
AAACCATGGAGTGGATGGCACCCGGCGGCAACCTGAATGCGTACATTCAGGGCACCGCGACTGTGCCTATGCTAACCATCGATGAAGAGCGCGCCCTCGGTGAAGCCCTCTACTACGAGGAAGACCTCGATGCAGCCCGTCGTATGGTTATGGCGCATCTGCGTTTTGTCGTCCATATCGCCCGTTCATACAACGGTTATGGTCTGCCCCTGGCTGATCTTATCCAAGAGGGTAATGTCGGCTTGATGAAAGCGGTTCGACGCTTTAATCCCGAAAAAGGTGTGCGTCTGGTCTCCTTTGCAGTGCACTGGATCAAAGCTGAAATCCACGAGTTTATTCTGCGCAACTGGCGCATAGTTAAAATTGCCACGACCAAAGCACAGCGCAAGCTGTTCTTTAATCTGCGCAGCGCCAAAAAACAGCTGCAGTGGCTCACGGCGGACGAGGCTCAGGCAGTTGCTGATGATCTCGGCGTTCAGGTCAAAGATGTGATGGATATGGAGATGCGCCTTACCGCGCGCGATTCAGCCTTTGACGCATCGAGCGACGATGACGATGACAACACTTCCTATGCGCCGGTCTACTTCCTGGAAGACAAGAGCGCCGATCCGGCAGAGCTCGCTGAAAATGACGACTGGGAAGGCGATAGCAATGCTCGCCTGGCGGAGGCGGTAAGAAATCTCGACGACCGCAGCCGGGATATCCTCAGCCGTCGCTGGTTGAATGACCAGAAGGCGACACTCCATGAGCTGGCCGCTGAATACGGTGTTTCTGCTGAGCGTATCCGCCAGCTGGAAAAGAATGCGATGAAAAAAATGCGCGGGTTGATGGAAGCCTAAGACGCATTTGAAAGAGATTATTTAAAGAGACTATTAAGAAAGACTATCAAAAGAGATCAAAAGCCGCTCAATGCGGCTTTTTTATTGCTATGAATAAACTGCTCTGGATCAAAATAACCGCCGTCTGCGGTGCGCTGGCTGTGGCGCTGGGCGCCTTTGCCGCCCACGGCCTAAAGCCTCATCTCTCCCCAACACTGATGCACACCTACCAGACAGCAGTTCAGTACCACTTTATTCACACCCTGGCACTACTGGCAATTATCAACCTGCCCCTCAGCGAACGTATGTTGCAATGGGTCGCGCGATGCTTTCTGCTGGGTATAATCCTCTTCTCCGGTTCCCTTTACACCCTTGCCCTGACTGGCATTGGCGCAATTGGAATGCTAACTCCACTTGGAGGCTGCGCATTTATTGGCGGCTGGCTACTATTGATCACTGCAAAAAGCCCAGAAAATAATGGAAATTAAACCCGAATACCGCAAGAAATCGATTCGCAGCTATGTGGTTCGCGCCGGACGAATGACTGAAGGCCAGCGCAATGCCTTTGAAACCAGCTGGCCATTTTATGGCTTAAAGCTGGATGATGGCCAAATTCATGCTGAGAAAATTTTTGGCCGCGTGGCGCCTCTGGTCGTCGAGATAGGCTTTGGTATGGGTGATTCGCTGCTCGAGATGGTCAGCGCCGAGCCGGATAAGGATTTTATAGGTATAGAGGTTCATCCCCCGGGTGTTGGCCGGTTGATTAACAGCGCCAGGCTGGAGGAATTGCCAAATCTGCGCGTCTATCTCGCCGATGCCAACGATGTACTCAATGAATGTATTCCGGCAGATAGCGTTCATCGGCTGCAACTCTACTTTCCCGATCCCTGGCATAAAAAGAAGCACAACAAACGGCGCATAGTGCAGCCGGAATTTATCCAGCTGATTCGCCAGAAACTCGAGTCGCAGGGCATTATGCATATGGCAACAGACTGGGAGCACTATGCAGAGCAGATGCTCGAAGTGATGGAAGAGGCGCCGGGATTTAAAAATTGTGTTGGCGAGCAGCAGTATTCAGAGCGCCCGGAATACCGGCCATTAACCAAGTTTGAAAAACGTGGAGAGCGTCTCGGGCACGGTGTTTGGGATTTACTGTACAGCAAAATTGATTAGTCGATACAGGCTGGGAAATAGCTTAAACTTCGCTCAAGTGGTTAGATTAATTCACTTTAGTTTAATAAAAGTCGCGGCTTAACCGTCGCTTTCATTGTTAAGGAAAATAGTATGAAAATCGTAAAAATATTACCCATGGCTATGCTTTTTACCCTGGCGGCTTGCGAGCAACCAGCGGACACAGCCACAGAAGCTGCAGCAACGCCTGAGCTGAGCACTCTGGAGCAAAAAGTAAGCTACCTGATGGGTATGCAGAATGCCGCGAGCACAACTGCTATTGAGCTCGATAAAGCCGCTTATGACCTCGGGTTTGCCGATGGCCTAGCTGGCAACCCGCCGGCGATTAGCGAAGAAGTTATCGCCGAAACTGTAAGCGAATTCCAGACACAAATGACCGCCAAGCAGGAAGAGCAGCAAAAGCAGGCCGCTGAATCAATGGCTGTGGCTGCTGAAGCCAACATTAAAGAAGGTGCTGAATTCCTTGCTGCCAATGGCGCAAATGATGACGTAGTGACAACTGAGAGTGGACTGCAGTACAAGGTTATCACTGCGGGTAGTGGCGCTGTGCCAACCGCAGAAAGCGTTGTCGAGGTTCACTATGCTGGCCGACTGCTCGACGGTACAGAGTTTGATAGCTCTATTAAGCGCGGCGTGCCTGCGCAGTTTGGTGTAACCCAGGTGATTGCCGGTTGGACTGAAGCCCTGCAGCTAATGTCAGAGGGTTCTAAGTGGGAGCTGTATATTCCCGCTGATCTCGCCTATGGTCCTGGCGGTACAGGCCCAATAGGACCTAACCAGACACTGATTTTTGAGGTAGAGCTGTTAAAAGCCAATATCAGTACTGAAGGTCAGTAGAGCACTGATTTCTGCGAGAAATTAAAAAGCCCCGACGAGTCGGGGCTTTTTTTACCTGTCTTGATTGTTGTCAGGCTGACGCCGGGGACTGCTCAAGCTGGTGGAGGTGTGCATTGTGCAAAACCTCTATCATTTTATCTTCGCATTCGAAGCGCAATTCTAAGGCTTCGCCCACAGTTGAAAGATCCACAGACAGACTGTCGAGATCATCAGTTTCAAGGTATTTATCGTTAAAATCGAGAACCGCTTCGGTTGATGGCTGAATTTTATCCATCAAGTCGGCACCCACTCTCAGGCCGTCTTTATCGCTAAAAGCCTGGGCTTCTTTAACCAGTTCCTGGTAGACCTCAAAATGCCCAACGGACACGTAATCGACCATTACTTCGCAAAAGTCTTTTAGTTTTTCGCCATGGCTCTTATTAGCACTGTCGAAGTCGTGGACTTCAATCAGGTCACAGTACTTAACCAGCAGTTCGCGGCGTTCATCCAACCAGCGGTCGACGATATCGCTTACACCGCCCCAGTGTGATTTTAATGTTTGTAGATCTTCTAACATGCGTTCCTAGCCTCATCACTCCCTAATGGATGTCCAGTTTACTTCTTTTTTGTGCCAATAAGAAATACTCAAATAAAGAAAAAGCTGACCGGCCAGCCTAAAAGGCATAATCCGCAGAGCTGTATTGGCCAAAGACGACAGTAAATTATTTGCGCAAGATCTGCAAAACAGCCACAGCAGCAAATCCAACAAAGCACAGCAGTACCCACCCGGGCATGCTCAGCCCAAGCAGTTGCCACTGAACCTCCGCACAGTTGCCATCACCGCGCAACAGCATAGAAATTGCCTCGGATGCGGAGAAGGCATCAAACAGGTAGTCGACCGGCGGTCCGCAGGCGGGGACCTTATCTTCTGGTAAATTTTGCAGCCAGAGCTGTTTAATTGAAAAGTAACTACCAATGGTGGTAGTTATAGCGACAAGAGCCGCATAGATTTTTTGCCCCTTGGGCAGCGGATTGTGCAGCGCTGATACCAGGAAAATGACACCGGCAGCAATAACAAAGACACGTTGAGTGATGCACAGATAGCAGGGTTCAAGACCCAGGTAATTCTGGAAGTAAAATACCGCAATAGCGATAAGAGCGGCACAGGCGCCGGCCATCAGTAGGTTAATTGTTCGATTATCAGGCAGATTCAAGGTTTGCTCCCAAGGTTTAGTCTAGGTTACCAGGCTATCGCGATGGTAATAGGCGGCGAGAAAATCATCAAACGAGATGGTCTCTGAAGCCTCAATTTGCTGTTGTTCGAGCTGTGACTGCTCCGCTAATTGGCGATATTTTGCAATCACCTGCGGTGCCAATTTTTGGCTGCGGAAATATTCGCGGTGCTCAACAGCCTTGCGCATCGCCATGCGGTAATAGGTCTCGTTGTGCGCCTGCATCTCGTTGAGCAGCGCCGCCGCTGGTGTCAGGCTGTTATCCTGCAAACGTTCCGCCATTCTGGCAAGGGTTGCCTGATAGCCATCGCCACTGTGCGTCTTATCGAGCAGTGCAGTCACCGGCTGCATTTGTACTATTAGATCTGAGCCCCAATCGACCAGCTTGCGCTGTTTGTCGCCGTCGACCAACTCAAGGTCGGGGTTTCGCCCGTCAGCGACCGTGCGGCGCTGATTTTCGGTGATTTGCTGATATTCATTATTATTGGTCTTCGGGCTCTCTTTAAGCAGGCAGAACAGCAAAAAGGTATCTAAAAAGTGAATGGTCTCTCGGTCGATACCACAGGCTGCCAGCGGATTTAAGTCGACACAGCGCACCTCAATATACTCAACGCCACTGTTCTGCAGCGCTTCGAGAGGTGTTTCGTTGGAAGCCGCGGTTCGCTTAGGTCTGATAGGGCTGTAAAACTCATTTTCGATCTGCAGCAAATTAGTCGTCAGTTGCTGATAATTGCCTTGGGTATCCTTTAATCCCAGGTGTTCATAGGGCTTATAGGGGGTTTCAAGAGCTCCCTTAAGAGTCCTGGTGTACTGGTCAATATCGTTATAACAGACAATCAGTGAGCTCTGTGCATCGCTCTGGTAGCCCAGATTGCCCATCCGTAGCGAGGTGGCAAAAGGTTTGTGCAAGCTGTGACTATCGTTGCCGACCGGCTGCAGATCGTGCTCGCGATTGCGGACAAAACTTTTGCACACAGCAGGTGCCGCGCCAAACAGATACAGCAGCAGCCAGAAATAGCGGCGGAAATTGCGAATTAACGCAAAATAACCTTCAGTTTTATAATCCTGCAGCGACTGCTGATTATTCTCGTCGGCCTGCAGCTCCCTCCAGAGTTCATCGGGAATAGAAAAGTTATAGTGAATGCCGGCAATGGTCTGCATCAGGCGACCATAGCGCTGCCCCAAGCCAAGGCGATAGACGGTTTTCATACGGCCAATATTGGAGATCCCGTACTCACCCACCGGGATACTGCTATCTTCACCGAGCTGGCAGGGCATGCTATTTACCCAAAGCAGCTCATCGCCGATATTCTCATAGGTATAGCGATGGATTTCCTCCAGCTCATTGAGCACCTGATCGATAGATGCCGAGGGGGCAGTGATAAATTCCAGCAGAGCCTCAGAGTAATCCGTGGTGATCGAAGGGTGAGTTAACGCTGAGCCAAGGGCTTCAGGATGAGGTGTTTTGGCTAAATGACCGCTGGCCTCAACACGCAGGCTCTCTTTTTCTATACCGCGGACAATATTGCTGAGCAGCGATGACTTTTTTTCATCGGCCAGAAGGGCAAGGCGGGATTCAAGAGACAATCGAACGCTCCCGATTAGGCTGCGTCAGATTGAATAGTATTGGCAGAGGCAGAATTAGACGCAGAGGCGGCGGTTGCTGCAGACTCTAAAAGCATAATCGGACGTCCTTTTTTATCGGCTTCGCACTCGATAATCTGCGCACGCAAGTTGATATCTTTTGCGTTGAGTTCTATCAGTTGATTAAGGGCAATATCACGGTGTTCTGTATTAAAAATCTGGCTTGCATCGGAGCCATTCAACCACTCAAGATCCTTGCCCAAAATGCTTTTATCGCAATTTTTTATAATATAGATTTTCATGCCAATCCCGTGACAGTTTGCTTTAAATGCGGCACAGTGTAACTTATATTTGTAACTGATCAAAAGGGAAAAACATGATTAAAACTGCACTTGTACCCGTGGCTGAGGGTAGCGAAGAACTTGAGGCGGTGACAATTATTGATGTCCTGCGCAGAGCCGGTATAGAGGTAACTGTGGCCAGCGCCAATAAGGGCAAAAATCTGCAAATTAGCGGTTCCAATGGCACCTGTATTGTCGCTGATAAAATGTTAGATAGTTGTGCTGAAAACAGCTATGACCTGATTGCTGTGCCCGGAGGAGTCCCGGGTTCAGAACATCTTGCCGAACATCCGGTATTGGACAGTCTGCTGCGCAAACAGGCCGAACAGGACAAGCTGATCGGTGCAATCTGCGCCGCACCGGCACTGGTTCTGGCCAGCAAAGGGCTGTTGCGTGATAAAGCCGCCACCTGCTATCCGAGCTTTCAGCAAAGCCTTGAGGCAAAGGAAGTCGATAGCGAGGCGCGAGTAGTTGTCGACGGTAACTTTATCACCAGTCAGGGTCCGGGAACGGCCCTGGATTTTGCCCTCCAGCTGGTTGAGCAGCTCTGTGGTGTAGTTAAGCGCGAAGAGGTTGGCGCACCTATGGTACTGACCACCTCTGCTACTGCTTACTACTAAAGTCTTCTATAGTCTTTTAAAAAAGTCTTTTTAGACCCTGGCATTGACTCAAATGCCAGGGCTTTAGATGTCGGGCTAGACGGGCTCTTTACTGCTGTACTCGTCACGATCAGAGACCTCATAAAAGATCGCCTCATCCAGCATCCCCTCGCTTTTAGCCACCACAGAAGTCACCGTGCTGTCGCCAGTGATATTGACCACCGTACGCATCATATCCAGCAAGCGGTCAACACCAATAATCAGTCCAATGCCCTCAACCGGCAGCCCCACCTGCTGCAACACCATCGATAGCATAATCAGGCCAACACCGGGCACGCCCGCAGTACCAATCGACGCCAGAGTTGCCGTGGCAATCACCGCCAGATATTCGGTTAAACCCAGATCCAGACCATAGGCCTGAGCAATAAAGACCGTCGCCACACCCTGCATAATCGCCGTGCCGTCCATATTGATCGTGGCACCCAGAGGCACAGTGAACGATGCCACAGAGTTATCCACCCCAACGCGCTTTTCCATCACATTCATGGTCACCGGCATAGTGGCATTGCTCGACGAGGTACTAAAGGCAAATAACATCGCCGGGCGTATATTCTTTAACAGGGTCAGCGGATTAAGGCGGGTAAACAGACTGAAAATACTGGTATAAACCACCCCCGCATGAATCAGCAGCACCAGGGTGACAGTCATAAAGTACAGCGCCAGATTGTAGATCGCCGCAAAGCCCTCTTCGGTAAACAGCTTGGCAAGCAGGCAGAAAACCCCAAAAGGTGCCAGGTGCATAAGAATCGTCACCATACGCATAATCACATCGTTAAAGTCCTGGAATACCGAGAGAATTCCCTGGCCAGCTTTACCCGCCTGAGTAATGGCAACACCCACCAGAATCGAAAAGACAATAATTTGCAGCATATTGCCATCGGACATCGCCTTGATCGGGTTGGTCGGGAAAATACCAATCAACACATCCTTAAACGATGGCGGAACCGGCGCGCTAAACGAAGCCACCGCCGCAGTATCTATACCCACACCGGGATTGATAATATTGGCAAAAGACAGCGCCAGGGTAATCGCGATTGCCGTGGTCAGCAGATACAGCGTCAGGGTTTTAAAAGCGATACGCCCCATCTTGATATTTTCCCCCATCGCCGCCGAACCGCAGACCAGCGAGACAAATACCAGAGGCACCACCAATAGTTTCAGTGAGGCAATAAAGATGCGCCCGACCACATCAAAGATATATTCCACCAGCCATGCAGTCAGAGGCCCTGAATCAGTGCCAGCGTTAATCCCATTTAGAATCAGGCCAACCACAACCCCGAGCATCATGCCGAGAATAATCTTTGATGACAGCTTCATAATGAAGTCCTTATTTTTATAATATTTAATCCGTGGCTAGCCACGACGATTAGTTACCCAGAGCCAAAAGCGCTGTTTAAATTCTGGCACACGCCAAATCAGTAATAGCAGGAATAATAAATTGGCCGCAGAAATAGTCAAAAAGAACTGCGGAATACTCATCTGCAAAACACTTAGACAGACAATACCGATTACAGCGCCAGAGACCATAAATAGCGCATTGAAAACATTGTTGGCAGCAATCACCCGAGCGCGTTTATGGCTCTGCGTCCGCGACTGCACCATGGCATACAGAGGGACAATAAAAATACCCCCAAACAGCCCAATAGCCATCAGGTCAATAAATACCCGAATACCACCATCCAGACCGAGAAACTGCAATGGCGTCACCCCGGCAGCAGAGAGATTAGCCCGCTGGTAAGCCCCAGATGAGAAGAAGATATCGGCACTAAACACCGTCAATCCCATCGCCCCAAGTGGAATAAGCCCCGGCTCCACCTGCTTGCCGGAGACCTTGGCACAGAGAATCGAACCAATCGCCACGCCGATAATAAAGGCCGCCAACAACACCGAAATTAGTGTTGGATGCCCCTGCAGTACAGTAACCGCAAAATTCGGCACCTGGGTTAAAAAGCTGCCGCCAAATAACCAGAACCAGGAAATACCCATAATGCAGTAAAACACCGTCATATTTTCCCGGGCAAAACCCAGATTGCGCCAAGCCTCGCGAATCGGGTTAAGGCTGATTTTGATCTCGCCTTTATCTGCCGGCGCATCGGGAATCTGGCAGCTGCCATACCAGCCGATAAGCGCTACCACAACCGCCAGTAAACCCACCCAGATAGTGCCCATAGGAAAAGTCACCAACCAGCCGCCGAGCAGAGTGCCAAGCAGAATTGACACAAAGGTTCCCATGCCCACCTGGGCATTGCCCGCCATCAGCTCGTCCGATGAGAGGTGCTGGGGAATAATGGAGTATTTAATCGGACCAAAAAAAGAGGACTGCACGCCGAGTGCAAACAGAATAAACATCATCAGCGTAATATTGCCACTGTACAGGGCATAGCAGCCGATCAGCATAATAATAATTTCCGCGAACTTAATCCGCCGAATCAGCCAGGCCTTATCGTACTTATCCGCCAGCTGGCCAGCGGTGGTGGAAAACAGGAAGTAGGGCAGAATAAACAGACCGGCAGCCAGATTGGTCAGGAAGTTGGTATTGCTCGCCGCCTCGGAAACACCCAGGCTAACAATAATCACCAGCAGGGCATTTTTAAACAGATTGTCGTTGAGCGCGCCTAAAAACTGAGTAATAAAAAACGGCAAAAAGCGCCGCTGAGTAAAAAGATGGAACTGCCCCTGTTGTTTGTCCACAGCCATGCCCCCGAGGTTATTATTATCTATTCTTGGCCACTGTTATGCAGATCATCTTACCTTACTCATCGCGAGAAAGATGTGCCAGCGACGGGGCATTTTTCTCCCAGTTTTGGCCATCGAAGATCTCGACCTCCAGGGATTCAATATAGGTGCGTTCAACACAGCGCAAGTTAACGCTGAAGCCATCCTGATTAGAGCGTGGCGTATAGAAGGGTTTAATACCGCAGACCTTGCAGAAAGTATGTTTCGCACCGCCGGTATTAAAGCGGTATGTGGAAATTGATTCGCTGCCGCAGAGCAATCGAAACCGCGAAGCCGGAACAATTATCTGGTCGCCACCGCTCTTGTAGCAGATCGAACAGTTGCAGGCATGGGCATGCAGATGGCTAGGCGCATCCACTTCAAACTGAATCGCACCGCAGTGACAGGCGCCTTTATGGGTTTTCAATTCGGACATGGTTTATACCCCGCTGTTTATTATTCTTTTTATGCTGCTCTTTATGCTGCTCTTTATGCTTCTTTGACTGATTATAAGTATTGTTTTGCAAAAGTGGGGGATTTGTTACGGGTGGGGGAAAGGCTAGGAAACAATATCAAAACCGAGAACGGTGGTTTTTCGGCTGCCAGAAAGCCTGCGATCCAAATCGCTAAAGGTACAGATTTCCACAAAGCCCGCCTTGCGCATCATACCCGCCGAGGGGGCATTTTCTTCATGACGATCCAGTAGTACTTTGGTGGCATTTAAACTGGGCGCTTTGGTGATAATTTCATTGAGTAACTGGCTGCCGATACCGCGACCGGCATAGTCCTTGTGAACCACCACTTCTGCTATATAAATAGTGGGTTCTGATTGGGCGTATTTTTGAAAGCTTTCTGGCAGGGCAGAGGGGTAAAAGAAAATGGCCAGGCCGATAATGGTTTCGCCATCGCAGGCAACCAGAGCTTCGCCATGATTATTGGCGAGAAGGGAAAAGGTTTTATTAATACCATCTTCGGGAAGATAGTTCCATTGGTTGGGGCCGTGCTCAAAAAGGAAATTTTTGAGAGAGTCCAATTCACCGGAATGTTCCTGTCGAAATTCAATCATTAGATAATTATATTTCACTATTATTTTTAGATTTTCCGAAGGTAAATTTATCTGCTTTTTTCTAGCATTATATGCAGAAAGGGACTCGCAATCTTTGCTGTACATGGCGGCCATATCCCCTGCGTAATTCTGTGATGTTCACGCTAAAGTAAAATGGAAATGACCAGGCTCGAAGATTTAAAAACCAATAATCTTTAAAGCAATATACGGCGCAACAATAAAAACCAATGTTGCTATTTTGTAGGAGCTTAAAAAATCAAAATATTTAGAATTTAATTCCTGCTTATCTATATCAAATAACTTGCTATGAAATGCAGATATTTTTTCTTTCATAAATATAAGAATTAAGGTCGTTAAAAGAAGATAGACAATATTTATTACTGACGCCCAGCCCAATAGTTCCGTTAGTTGTGAAATAGTAATCATGAATCCTTCCTCTTGAGATGAAGTGCCTTCTGAAACCTGTTTAAGCTATAGGCTTGGTCTGGCGGACCATCAAGTTTTATGCGGTGGTAAACATAGAGAGGTGAGAAAATCTTACTTAAGATCAATCCCCAACTCACCCCAAAGCTGATCAATCCGCTGCTTAACCCCATCATCCATAACAATAGGCTCACCCCATTCGCGATTGGTTTCGCCGGGCAATTTATTGGTGGCATCCAATCCCATTTTAGAACCCAACCCGGAAACCGGTGAGGCAAAATCAAGATAGTCGATAGGCGTATTATCAATCAGCACCGTATCGCGAGTGGGATCCATACGAGTGGTAATCGCCCAGATGACATCTTCCCAGTTGCGCACATCCACATCGTCATCAGTAACAATCACAAACTTGGTATACATAAACTGGCGCAAGAATGACCAGACGCCCATCATCACGCGCTTGGCATGGCCGGGATACTGTTTCTTCATGCTGACCACAGCCATTCGGTAGGAACAGCCTTCCGGCGGCAGATAGAAATCGACAATTTCCGGAAACTGTTTTTGCAGTATGGGCACAAAGACTTCATTAAGGGCAACACCGAGCACAGCGGGCTCATCCGGTGGTCGTCCGGTATAGGTGCTGTGATAGATCGGGTCTTTACGATGGGTAATACGATCGATGGTCATTACCGGAAAGCTTTCAACTTCATTGTAGTATCCGGTGTGATCACCAAATGGCCCTTCGTCGGCTTCTTCGCCGGGATGCAGATGGCCTTCGAGGATAAATTCTGCGGTAGCGGGAACCTGCAGATCACTGCCAAGGCATTTGGCGACCTGAGTTTTCTCGCCGCGTAAAAGACCGGCAAAGGCATATTCGGATAGGGTATCTGGTACAGGTGTAACTGCACCCAGAGTTGTGGCCGGATCGGCGCCCAGGGCAATAGCCACAGGGTAGGGCTTGCCGGGGTATTTTTTCTGCCAGTCGCGATAGTCCAGTGCACCGCCGCGATGGGCGAGCCAGCGCATAATTAATTTATTTTTGGCGATCTTTTGCATCCGGTAGAT
>ERZ1039804.1760-NODE-1760-length-11803-cov-5.568437_pt1 | contig 11803 bp, 22 predicted proteins | sample MGYA00383089_ERZ1039804 | MGnify/ENA primary metagenome ERZ1039804 (study PRJEB29581, sample SAMEA5548359) | metagenome | biome: marine; feature: coastal; material: water | depth 1 m | study: Short-term variability in the microbial, nano- and picoplankton...
ATTCAATCAAATCAAGCGTGAAGTCACCGTTGAAGAAGACTTACCACCAGGTAGATTCCCTGCCAATCTTATTCACGATGGTTCTGATGAAGTTACGAGTGGGTTTCCACATAGTAAAAGTGGTTCAGTTAAAGAAGGCACTAACCAAGGATTTTCTAATGGTGGTAGTCAAATATATGGAACTTCTAATGGTGTGGGTACTGAGAGGCTTGGGAGTGAAGGTTCAGCCGCACGTTTCTTCTATGTACCAAAGACTTCTAAGAAAGATCGTAATGATGGATTAGAAAACTTTACACCAAAGGCTACAGCATCATCTGAGTTTAGACCAAACCATGCAGAGAAAGCAGATAAAGGTGAGGATGGCAATCCATATGGGCGTTGGACACCCACACAGAACAATCACCCTACTGTAAAGCCTACTGACCTTATGCGTTATCTGGTGACTATGGTAACGCCAAAGGGTGGAACAACTCTTGATCCATTCATGGGTAGTGGTTCAACAGGTCGTGGTGCAAAGTTAGGCGGTTTCAACTTCATTGGTATTGAATTGGACGAAAACTACTTAGAGATTGCTAAAGCTAGAATTGATGCTATATCCGCTGAAGCTACACTAGATGATTTTTTTAATTAGTAAAAAGTTTAAAAATATAGCTTTACAATCACATTAATTTATGTTACAACGATAATATTAACAGGAAAGATTATGAAAAAAACATTAGATCACGATGCTTTGGCATTAGAAATAATAAAAGCCTATGATAAACATGCACTGACTGCTGAAGTAGTGGTTTATAGATATAATGACACACAGTTAGTTCGTGACACGGTTACGATAGACTTTAGAGATGATTTTGATTATCATACTACTATTAGCTCTAAACCTATCTATAGTGAAACATGAGTAAAACTAGCACAGAATGGTCAGAATTATTTGGTCTAAGAATAGCTTTATCTAATCTTAAAACTTCAAATAATTCACAATCGCCTATTAGTAAAACAGAAGACGTTGTTGTCAACTGGATAGAATTAAGAATAAAACAACTTGAAAATAGAGGTAAAAAATAATGAATTGTTACGCAATACCTAACTTCGAGACTTCTAAAGAGGATTCTTCATGGGATAACCTGTACTGGCTAGATGATATTCACTGGACAGACTCGATTGAATATGCAGAACATTATTATGGAGAAACTATGCGTGAAACTACACGCTTTGATGAGGATTGGGATTAAATATGAAAAGAATTAATATAGACTCGCCTTTCGTAATCATTGCAATAGCAATGGTATTAGCATCTGCGCTAATAGTTATAGATCCACTATCAATTGTAAGAGGTTAAATATGCAAAAAGAAAAGATTAGAGCGTTACGCATTTCTAAGTCTAAAAGTGCACGTGTTCGTAGAAGTGAAGTAAAGAAAATTGTTGCGGATACTACACAAAGATTATATGCTAAGATTAGAAGAAAAAAAGGTAAGTGATATGGACTTAATAGAACATAAGCATTTAATTATTCGTGCTGAAGTTTCAAATCCTCCAAAAGATGAAACTTGGGTACAAAATTGGCTTACTATGTTAGTAGATAAAATTGGTATGAAAATTGCCAAAGGACCTATTACAGCATATGTAGATATGCCAGGCAACGAAGGAATAACCGGTTTAGTTGCAATAGAAACCAGTCACATCGCAATACATATATGGGAACTGCTAGAGCCTGCACTTATACAATTAGATGTTTATACCTGTAGTTCTTTGGATAAAGACATGATCTTTGCAGAGTTAGAACAATGGAACCCTACTAAAGTTGAATGGAAATACCTAGATCGAGAATTTGGGTTAAATGAAGTTGAGTGAATTTAAAGAAAGGGAGTGATATGGATGCGGAACAAATGAGAGATGTGCTTTCAAAAGCTGTTGTTGAAGTAACCTTTACTGAAAGAAGATGGAATTTTAAATTGAATAAGGATAATGTAGAAGTGCATACATCACTTCTTACTTTAGATCCAAACATTGCACCTAATACTACTATTGGTTGCCCAGAGTATCCAGGATTGCACGACATGTTACATAGTGGCTGGCTTGAATTTACTAGTTTAGTTGTAGCATGGGATATTAAGAATAAAAAATGGAGGGAATTTAACTCTGAAGATGTTACAAGTTTCTTGACTGATAAAAACGTACAACTGGTATTTTAAGCACATATAAATAATTGTATGAAAACAAAGGAATAACACATGATAGATTTAGACACAAATTTTATTGTTGGCACATTGCTTATTGGAATTATTGCAGTGAGTTACTTTCTAGGAAAATGGAATGAAGAAAGAAAACAACTCGATAATATCGAAGACACTATTACATATCTTTCTGATAATGGATTTTTAAGAACTAAGAAAAATCCTGAAAATGGTGAAACTGAACTAATCAAGCTTAATGGGGACTTATACTAACTATTGACATTATATAAATTGTATGTTATATTAATAATATACAATAATGGAGAACTTTATTATGGCCATGCGAAAAAAAATGTCTAAAACAGCACTTGCTAAAAAGAACGCTAAAGCTAAAGCTACAAGAGACGCTAAGAAAAACGCGGCACTCAAAGAATTAGGTATTGATGTTAAACGAACTAAGTTTCGTAAGAAGCGCAAACCTATGACTGAGGAACAACGTGCTCAAGCTATATTGCGTTTAGAAAAGGCTAGGAAAGCTAAAGGACCTGCTAAAAACAAAAAATTTCACCCTGATGTTGTTGCTTTACCTGACGAACATGAATTGTCATTAAAGAACGTGAGACAGTGGTTAAAGACACAAAAAGAATTGTTGATTAGTATGAAGTCGTATAAAGATAGTAAAGACGCAGTGCAAAGAAATAAATATAATACTTGCTATACTTATGTAAGTAATTTAAAAACGTATCTATCTAAAGGTGTATATGTAGATCACAAGATAGGTGAACATGGGACAGGTAATATTAAATACACTTGTACTCATATGTCATTTAAAGCAGATGGAACCCCTAAGAGATCACATGGTGTCTACTACCCAGATATGGGTATGGTCTATCAAACTGGGATGGAAGATAAAGAGTAATACATTGAAACAATTTTTAAATAAAAGTGAGTTTTCTATAATGGTCGAAAGATCTGTACACGAGAAACGAATTAGTTATATAGATGCTATTGTAGACATATGTAATGACAATCAAATTGAACTTGAAGATGTCGCTAAGTACGTTAATAATATTGTCAAAGATAAGATTGAGGCAGAAGCAAGAAGTCTAAATTGCTTAGACGCACCAAAGACAAATACATTGCCTATATAAAGCATTGTTGAAACGAAAATTAATTGATAAGGAGAAAATTAAGACTTTACATAAACAATAAAATAATATACTATACCTATACGGTAAACACGTAATATAAACCTAAAAATATAAATGGAGACATATATGTCATTCGCAAGACTAAAAAATAATCGCCCAGATTTACAAGAATTAGCGGCTAAAGCTAATGCTTCACCAAGCGGAACAACGAATAGTAAAGATGATCGCTTTTGGTATCCTCAACGAGATAAAGCCGGAAATGGTTACGCAGTAATTCGTTTTCTGCCAGGACTAGAAGAACAAGGTAAAAGTTATTGGGCAAAATACTGGGATCACGCTTTTAAAGGACCTACAGGTCAATGGTACATAGAGAAATCATTAACAACTATAGGACAACAAGACGCAATAGCAGAAGCTAATTCTTTATTGTGGAACTCTGGTATAGAATCAGACAAAGACATAGTTCGTAAGCGTAAGCGTAACTTGCGTTATGTAACAAACGTTCTTATTATAAGCGACCCAGCTAATCCAGAGAATGAAGGCCAAATAAAACTATATCGTTTTGGTAAGAAAATCATGGATAAAATTTTAGATACAATGACACCTAAATATCCAGATGAAAAACCTATGGATCCTTTTGATGTATGGGACGGCGGTGATTTTGTTATTAAGATTAAGATGATAGATAAATATCCTAACTATGATTCATCAGTATTTAAATCACCATCACCACTGTTTGACGGGGATGAAGCTAAATTAGAAGCTGTATTCGATAAGCAACACGTGTTAGATGAATGGGTAAATCCTGAAAACTTTAAAACATACGATGAATTAAAAGCTCGTCTTAATCTTGTACTAGGCGAGAAAGCACCTAGGACTATTAAAGATACAATTTCATTAGATACGACTGAAGAACCAGCTCCTATAGCAACATTAGAGCCAGTTCAAATGCAAACAGCCGAAGTTGCATCATCAGATGATGAAGACGATATTATGGCACACTTTAAATCTTTAGCTAATGAAGACTAAAGTAAACAACATACAATAGAAAAAAGGCTAGTAGAAATACTAGCCTTTTTTTGTTTATGCGAATAGTTTTGCTTGTGTAGCAGGGCCTGCTATACCATCAGGTGTTAGTCCATTAGATGATTGCCAAGCCTTTAAAGCTTTAACAGAACCATTTCCGAAATCACCATCTGCGGTTACACCCAATGCTTTTTGAACTTTAGCGGCTAAAGCTCCTTTAGAACCTTTTTTAATTGTTGTAGACGCTTTTGTCTTTGTTATAACAGGATCTTTACCTGTCAATATGTGGTATATGTGAGTGTAATGTTTAATACGATCTTCAAGACCTATTGTTCCGCCATTAACAAGTTTTGTCATTCTTTCAACATCACATGCGTCTGCTGGTACATTTATATTCCTAGAATTCCAATACCAAGCGGCTGAACGTAAAGCACCGCTAGGAGTACCAAGATACTTAACAACTTCTTCAGGAGAAAGATTTACTTTTTCATCTTTACCGAAAGCAGTGTAATTGTTCTTCCCGGTCAATTGTATTATACCTCTGCCACGAAATAACCAACCTTCACCACTCTCAGTATCACCATTACCCATGCGATTTGCATAAACTATATTGGCAATCTTTTCAGGCTGTCTGTGATATTCTTCTGCATTTCTACCAGCACGTTCAAAATATTTTGGAAAAATCTTATTAAGCCCATCGGCAGAATAGTTCAAATTTTCTTCTAACACTTTAAAATTATTTGACTCATGGGCACACTGTGCCATAAATCCTGCAATACGTTCTGGAGTGTTAATATCATATTCAGGTAAAATGCTTTCTATTGCTTCATGCCAAAATTTCATTTGTTCCTGATCTTTACCATTAAGGATCTTATTTACTTGATCTAAGGTTAATACCATTCTTATGTTTCCTTATTATAAATTTCTTGTAAGTGGTCTTCGAACGCTTCTACTTTAGCTAAACGATCAGGCCACAAGATATATTCTTTTTGTGGGTTGCTTTTTAAATTATTTAATAATGGTGTGAATGCATTATATAGCGCATCAAGTTTTCCTTGCACACGCTCTAATTCATCGACAATAGTATCATTATTATCTATTTGTGCTTTAACTATTTCTAATTCATCTTCATCTACGGCTGTGAAACCAAAGTCAAAAAAATCTGCCATGTTATTTACTCCAAATTGTTATTTATAATCCAACAACCTTAGATTTTTTCTGTGCCAACCCATTAAGTCCTTATGAAAAGATTTGTCAGTTATATTGAATATTTTCTCAAGGTACCCCTTTGTTAGAACATCGTCGATAGCTAAACTTGTTGACATTTTTAATGCCTGTTCCTCACTAAACCAACTGCCGTAACAATGATGCGTTTGTTTACCACTTGTAAAAACTTGGTGATGCATTAGTTTTATTTTACACACGTCTACTCTGTAATCTTTCCAATACTTATTAGCATTATAATTCAAGTAATATGTGTTATCTGGTGTCATATAATCCGAAAGAAGGGAGTGTGCTCTAGTCATTAGACGCCCACCAAGGTTTAGATAAGCATCTAAATCATAATAATCATCGTTAAGTGTTTCCCGTTGATGATAATCAGTATATTTATCCCAACCTTTTGTAACCACGCATAACATATCCCAATGATTTATGCTTAGTGAACACTTGTTTATATCAGTCTGCATTTCGTGTTTAAAGCAGTAGTTATAGTTTGGGGAATATTTGTTTATAAGATTAGATATAAATTCTCCGCCACCGCCTTTATCATATAATATAAAATCAAATTGATTATTTTCTAGTGCATCACGTTGGTTTTCTATCAAAATTTCTATTCTAATTTTATGTTTTTTGTTCATCGTAGTGTCACCCCAAGCTCGTCGTATGTGTATATATAAACTATAAGAACACCAAAGATTGTTCTTTACATCAGTCATAATATATGATATGGTGTTTCTATGTATAAATTATTACGGAGTCAGTGAAACGTGACAGAAAAAACAAAACATGAAATCGAAAGGGATCGTCTAAAAGCAGAGAAAAAGAATCACATTACATCTGTTTACCGCTCGATTGTTAAAAAAGAAAAACGTCTTCCAGTGCGACAAGACTTCTTAGAGTTTGAAATCTCAAGAGATATTTTACGTACATCATTTGGGGGAATTGAAACCTTACACGAATACATGCGAGATACAGATGAAGAGTTTTTGAACGAACACTTTTCTTCCGTTGATAATATGTTTTCAGAAGATAAAAGTGCAACAATATCTGATAAACGTATTTATGTTGTTACTACAGCGGTAGCTGGTGCAAGTGCACATACAGGTTTCTTGAAAACATTAAATAAATTTTGTAAAGAAAACGACGGACAAATTGTCATCATGCCAGCGGAAAGTATTTCCAACAGCTTTGAAAAGAAAACTGCTGTGTTTGACAAAGAGTTTAATAGTGACAATTATTTATTTGTTCAAGAGGATACGCCATTGAATAATAATATTTCTTTGTGTAGTATTCAAGTGTCTGCAAAACAAGTTAAACCTATTACAGGTCTTTCTCGTTTAGGTAGACGTGAAGGCTCATATGTCTTTGCTAGTCCCAAGCAGTTTTTAGAATACATTCCTTCTGGTAATAACAGAGATAAAAATTATTCTATTATGACTCCTGGGTCTTGTACTTTACCAAACTACTACAGTGAGACATTCGTGTCTAAGCGTATTTCGTATATTGCAGGTCACGATCATCAAATGGGTGCTGTCATTATTGAAATTGAAGACGATGACATCTTTCATTTCAGACAAATTCAATGTGAAGAAGATGGTTCTTTCATTGATATGGGTAAAGAGTATAGTCATAATAAAAAGACTAAGAGAGTCCCAGTAAATGTGATTATGGGAGATATTCACGGCGTACAAGCTGATGAAGATGCTATTGTTATGTTTACAAAGTTATTTTCTAAAATGGACGTTCTTTCGCTATACTTACATGACATATTTGATGGTTATAGTATTTCACACCATATTCGTGACATCTCTGAAAAAAGTAAACGCAGTGAAGATGGGATGGGTAAATTAGTAGGTGAATTAGAATACACATACGACTTGGTTAAAAGTATTAGTGATAAGACAAAAGCTAAAGATGTCTTTATTGTAAAATCAAATCACGACGAATTTCTTGACCGATACTTAAAAGAAGGTAGATATGTATTTGATGCCGAAAACCATCTAATATCTTTAAAGATTGCAACAGCTTTATTTGAGAATGAGGACGTTCTTAAAAGAGGTTTTGAAGTGGTGGGTAAAAAGTCTCCATCACATTGGCACTATCTACAACGAGATGATTCTTCAATTATTGCAGGAGTTGAATGTGGGTCACACGGCGACTTAGGTTTGAATGGTGCTAAAGCCGCTCTTAATTCATTAGAAAGAATCTATGGTGATTGTGTAATTGGTCATAATCATACAGCGGCAATTCAACGTGGTGTGTTCAGAGTTGGAACTCTGTCACAGTTAGATATGGGATACAATAGAGGTCCTAGTTCTTGGACGCAGACGTGTTGTTTATTGTATGAAAATGGTCAAAGACAATTGATTAATAACATTAATGATAAATGTAGCATACTATAATAAATAAAGAAAAGGGGATTAATTTCTTCTTTTCTTACATTACCACTTGACATTAACTAAAATTGATTCTATAAAATAAGAGTAAAAAAAATAGGAGTTAATAAATGGCTTATATGTCACAAGAAAAGAAAAAAGCACTTGCACCGGCTATCAAAGCAGTTCTAAAAAAGTATAAAATGAAAGCCAGTATTAGTGTTAATAACCATTCAACACTTTGTGTAAATATCAAATCTGGTGTTATTGCTTTTCCAAATCTTTTACATGGTGATGGTTATACTCAAGTTAATACTTATTGGATTGATGAACATTATGCTAAAACTCCAGTAGCACGTAATTTTCTTAATGAATTATTAACGGCAATGAAAGGTACAGGTTGGTATAACAATTCTGATATTATGACCGATTACTTTGATGTTGCATATTATAATAACATCAATATTGGTAAGTGGGATAAGCCTTATGTATTGGAGCAAGGTAAGTGGGATAAGCCTTATGAATTGGAGCAAGTATAATGAATACGAAATACTCAACTTTGTCAGCTTTATATTTGACGACCTTTAATCAAGCTTTAGATCTTATGAATATGGCAGAAGGTTTAGAACCAACATCTGCTTTAAAAGAATGTGCTTTTAATAACGGCATTAAAGAAGGTGACGAGTTAGAAAAGTTTGTATTGTGGGCAAGAGAAAAAATTGAGGGTGTGTGCTAGAAAATGATTAATCTAATTAATGGAAATTGTTTTGATGAGCTACCAAAACTAGAAAGCCAAAGTGTGGATGTGGTCATAACTTCTCCGCCATACAATAGAAAAAGAAATGACAAGTATAATAATCACACTGATATTGAAAGTGATTATGTTTCATTTTTAGAAAAAACAATTAATGAATGTTTGCGAGTATGTAAGGGTAACGTATTCTTTAATATACAGAAGAATACATACAACCGTCAAGATGTTCATAAAATTATGGGTATGTTTGCAGACAAAATAATTGAGGTGTTGATTTGGAAAAAATCAAATCCAATGCCCAATCCGCATCTGATAAATGCGTATGAATATATTTTTGTTTTATCAGAAAACAACAAATCTTTAAAAGCAAATTCAACTTATACTTTAAACCATTTTACTACACCAGTTTATAGTGGAAACCCATATAAAAAAATTCATAGGGCAGTTATGCACCCAGATGCGTGTGCTTATATGATAGACAACTTTACTAAAGAAGATGATGTAATTTTAGATCCCTTTATGGGCGTAGGTACAACAGGTGTGGTAGCAACAGAGAAAAATAGATCTTTTATTGGAATAGAATTAGATAAGGTTTATTTTGATTTATGCAAATCAAATATTATAGTTGACTAATCTAAAAAGGAGTGTATTATGTTTATAGATCAAAAAGTAATGGAGACTATATTATGATACAGAAGTTTTGGAAATCACCTAGACTAGCATCTGCTGAATATTACATAGGTGATACTGATATGTGTATAACTGTAAGCAATGTTGAATACGAATGGGATACCGCTTTAGGATCTAGTATGGACATACAAGGTGGGTTAGCAGTGTCTAAATATATAAGTAAAAACTCTCTAGCAGAAAAACAATTATTATCTTTAAACTGGCTAGAAACAAAACCAAATGGAGAAGGTGTTTATTATGACAAAACAAATTGAAGCGCAATTTAAAATTTATCACGAGGCTAATCCGCACGTGTTCGAATCATTTAAAAAATTTGCAACTGAAGTTAAAAATATGGGTAAAGAACAATACTCTGCAAATTCTATATTTGAGCGTATGCGTTGGCACACTGAAATCGAAACTGTTGGCGAACGTTTTAAGTTAAGTAATAACTATCGTGCATACTATGCTAGAAAGCTAATGGATGAATACCCAGAATTTTATGGTTTCTTTCGTATCAAACAACTAGACAATTAAAATGGTCAAAACAATAATTCATACTAATCGTAACGTCATACAAAGAAATGAGAAGAATGGAACAAGGCTACCTGTTTGTAGAGTTGATGTTCAAGGTAAGACGTGGTATGGTTCATCTATAGAAATATTGGGTTCAAGTCAAATGGTGTATAGTCCAGACAAGCCTTTAAAGTGTGGCGCAAAGTTATGGCTTGAAACCGAAGCTACAGTTATTATTCACGATAAAACTACATATAAAGATATGATGAAAAATTATAATGTATAAATATAATTGAATTTAATATATGGGGATGTCATGCAATCGTTTAAAAACTTTATGGGTCAAGAAGAGTGTTTATCTGAGCAATATGATATTCTAATAGAAAAGATGATTACCTTTGGCGGAAAGACTTCGCCAAAATATGGTAACGTTGTTATTCTTGCCGGTGGTATGGCTTCGGGTAAAGGGTTTGTAAAAAGTAACCTTATTGGGGTTGATGGGTATTCATTCGATCCTGATGCTCTTAAACCTTTAGTCGCATCTGCACCGAAATTAGTGAAAATGATTAAGAAAAAATTTGGGAGAGACGTTCCTGCATTAGCCGCAGATATGAACCCAAAGAACGCAACTATACTACACAATCTTATTGGTAAACAATTAAAGATTGGTGATCGCAGATTAGAAGCATTGTATCGCTCTATTACGACTTCTCCTGCAGATCGTAAACCAAACATTGTTTTTGATTTTAGTCTGCAAAAGTTTAATAAACTTAATAAGACTGTCAATGCAATTTTACCACTTGGATACGAAAAGTCTAATATACACATCGTATGGGTTGTTAATGATGTTGAAGTGGCATCTGCACAAAACCAAGCGCGCCCTAGAACTGCACCAGAAAACTTATTAAGGGCTTCTCACGAAGGTGCTTCTCTATCCATGCAAAAACTTGTTTCAATGGGTACAGGTATTAGTAAATATCTCGATGGTGAAATTGTTATTGCTTTTAATAAAGTTAAAGTAGACAATGAATTAGCAACAGGTATTAAAGTTAAAGATAAAAAATCAAAAGGTAAAGTACAAGGTCCGAATATGCCAGTACAAACAAAACGCGGATTAAAGAAAGTGGGCGCAGGCTCTACCGGACAATATTTAAAAGACGCTGAATACGTTTATTTAAAACGCAAAAACAAAAAGGTGACTTCTGTTGATGACCTTTCGGCTGATATTATTAGAAAAATTAAATCATACGTGCCTAACCCAGAGATTTGGAAATAAGAATGAAAAGTTTTAAAGAACATTTGTCAGAATTAAAGGTTTGGATGCCACCAAAAGGTTCTGGTTTAGGTATTTCAAGAATTAATATGCCACAAGTTAAAGCAGACGATTATCCAGATTATGTAAAATACTTGAAAGATATGAGAATTGTTTTCAAAGCAAAAACTGTTGATCCGAATATATTATTGCCTATACAAAGAGAATTTAATATACAAGGAGTAGAACGCTCATTGAATAAGATGGCGGCTCTTGTACCAGGTGCAAAAGACAAATCTATTATCATATCAAAAGATAATTACATTGTAGATGGACACCACAGATGGATTGCTTATAAGAATGTTGGTAAGAAAATTAATGTCATGCAAGCAAATGTTGATATGAAAAAACTTCTTGATGCAACTAATAAGTATCCAAAAGTTTATAATAAAAATAACCAGAATAAATAACTTGACAAATTGCTTTATATAGTGTAACTATAATTAGTAAGATTAATCATTAAGAAAGTAAACATTATGAGTCACACTCCAGAAGAATTAGAAGATATGATCGCTGAGATGGTACCTTTGATTGCCCAACACAAAGCAGAAGGCAAAGATGATTACGCAGAGACTTGCGAAAAAATCAAGCAGGTCTATGAGAA
>ERZ1039804.1761-NODE-1761-length-11800-cov-77.310600_pt1 | contig 11800 bp, 9 predicted proteins | sample MGYA00383089_ERZ1039804 | MGnify/ENA primary metagenome ERZ1039804 (study PRJEB29581, sample SAMEA5548359) | metagenome | biome: marine; feature: coastal; material: water | depth 1 m | study: Short-term variability in the microbial, nano- and picoplankton...
TCTGAGGTTCTAACAACAAACTTGGGCAACCACCATCTGTATAATCTAATCTTGGAAGACCATCTTCTATGACTTGTTTAACTGATATGTTGTCTATATCTAAAGTTGTTCCACCTGTGCTTGACCATATTTTAATAAGACTACTTGCGGAACAAGTTAACACTTCTTCAAAAACGCCATTTGATGAATTATTAGTTCCAAAAGTATTACCACACCTAAATAAAACACCTCCACTTACATAATTTTTTACCTCGTAAGATATTTTGTATTTTTTACCTATAATCAAACCTAAATCTTGTGTAGACGTGCTTCCGTTACTTGCATTATTAGCCTTAGCCACACCATCTTCAATACTCCAACCTGTACCCAAATCCCAATTATCTTGTACTACTTCTTTTACAGAGATGTTGTCTATTGAGCCTATGAAGTCAGAATTTGCTGCAAAAGTTATTCTTTTATTTGTGGATGTTGGTAAAAAATATAATTTGTAAGAATCTGATATTAATATATCATCAAAATTATTATCTCCACCAATTTCAATGTAAGTAATAGCACCTGAAATAACCGTAGCGTCAAATTGCAATTCATATTGTTTACCAACAACTAAATCTAAAGTAACCCCATTCACACCATTTTGTTGAACTAAAGTTGAATTGCTTAGTTGAGTTCCATCGCAGTTGACAGAGTTATTCGAAATACTCCAACCTGTACCTAAAGTCCAACTACTACCATCTTCAAAATCACCATTAGTAAGTAATTCAGTATCGTCTATGTAACCTTCTGTTACTTCTTTTACAGAGATGTTGTCTATTGTTATGTCTGTTATCCCACTACTTCTTTTAAATTGTATGTATGTAAAAGGAGAAACAAATACTACTTCTTTTCTACCTAATGTAGTTGCTTGAACATCAACGTTATTCATCCCTAAAGTAGCTCCATTAGTAGATATAACATCAAATTCCAACTTATATGTTTTACCAACTTCTAATATGTTTGATTGAGATATGTATTGAAAAGCCCCATCACTTGAATATATTCTTACAGCGTTATTTCCCCCTGAATCACTTACAATTTCACATTCATTTGAGAGAAACCACCCACTAATACCATCTTCAAACCCACCATTAGTAATTAATTCATTACCTAAGATAGTTTCAAATGTACCGTTGGTTACTAATTCACTTCCAAGTCTACTTAATACCTCTATATTGCCTTCTGCATTTACCCTTGTAGCTTCACTTACTCTACTAAAGTTTAAATCACCACTACCATCTTCAGGTAAGGCTGCGTAAACTTTGTTGTCTCCATAACCACTTGGTTTTAAATAGAAAGATGCGTCTACACCTTCTTCTATACACTCATCACTTTCTACAATACCACCTAAACCTAATACTCTTGTCTTAAAAGCATTTGCTATGTTAGATAATAAACTTATGTAAGATTTACCCCAACTTATGTTGTTAGTAGTATTACCCCACCAAGTTGCACCATATATTTTACCCCAATTAATATTGTTTGCCATTTCTTTTTGTTTTACCTAATTTATCTAACTTACCATTATTTACTTCCTTGTAGTATGCCATTAACTTTAGCTTACTGCTTTCCTTTACTCTATAACTACCTCTCGCCTTTCTCACAATACAAAACTTGAAAAATTATTAGACTCTTTATCAGGGTATAAGTCTCCGTTTTGATTCTGTGTATATTCAGGAAACTTAATGCTATTGTTACAGATGTAATCTATAAACCTATTTGTATAGAACTCTGCTCTACCTGTAATCTTACTTTGCATTCTATCTATATCTCTAAAGTCTACACCCTCTGCATCTTCGCTTCTATGCTTTGATACACCACCATTGTTTATCTTAAACATAGAGAAAGGTAAATACTCCATTTGAGTAAACCATATCAACATAGGCTTTAAATAATCGTCTCTTAAAGACTTGTAATCAGAGTTTGCAGGTACATCTATAGCACTTGATATGATTAACTCTTGTAGCTTGTCATACAACTTACCACCTAAATAGTTTTGTATGTGCATATCTTGTGCTACTTCTATAAAGTGAATTAGCTTGTCTGCGTCTGTGTTTCCGTCTATTATAGACTTGTCTTTTAAGTCTTGGACTGTTATAAATAATGCTTTTTGACCCATAATATCTTTGTTTTAGTTTGTTCTATAAGCACCGTTATCTGCTCTGTCAATCATTCTTTCTCCCATTTCACTCGGATTGTTAGGTTCTTTCAATCCTTTCTCATAAGCATCAGCAGAATCAACTTGTTTACCACCTTTCTTTTTATAGACTCTTAACTCCCAAAAGTGATGACAATTCTTACCACCTTTGAACTTTAATAGACTATAGTTTCTTTTCTGATGTCCTAACTCTTTGTTTACACCTCTAAAAGACATTATATTAATATCCTCTTTTCTAAACGTTAAACCTTTTGATGTTAAGTTCTCCATCATCTTACAGAACTTTCTGCTATTAGGAGACTTCCTGACAGGCATATAAACGTATCTTACTTTGTAAATATCACTATCTTCAACTGATTTCTTTTTAGGGTTAGCATAAGATAACATTTTCTTAAACCAATTATCATATCTATCAGAAGCTAAATCAGCCATTTTAGGCTCTCCTTTTGCATCGTCATATACTTCACTATGGATTACCTCCCAATCATCGCTTAAAACCTCTCCTAAGCCTTCTAATTGATTAATCATATCGTTACCATCTTCCTCAGAGAAATCATCTAAGTCTACAGCAGATAACTTCTCACCTGTTTCTTCTTCTCTCTTAACTTGTGTAGATACATTGTCTAACTCTGTAAACTCAATTGGTTGTAAAGTTTTGAAGTATAAGTTTTGGTGTACTGCGTTAAATTCTAATATTTCTTCTAATCCGTATAAGATACCATCTTGTAATGGTCTAATAATTACGTTATCCATTAATACAGATGCTGTTCTTAATTCTTCTGCATTGTTACCAAATCCTGTATTATCTTTAATACCTAATAATATAGGAGATACAATTCCGTGTCCTAACATTATCTTAGCAGTTGCTTCATCAGATAAGAATTGATATTGTGCGTGAGCATCAGGTAAGTGTATAGGCTCTATATCTGCTTTAGTTTCTGCTGATTCATTAAAAGCTATAATTGCTTTACCACTTGCAGAACTACCACTAAATTTATGGTTAATCTTATTTTCTATTGCTGATTGTACTGTAGCGTCAGGAATACCATTGTTAAAGTTAATAAATAATGATGGCGCTAAACCATTCTCTATATTCGAAATATGATAGTTAGATACTTCTGATTCTAATTTACAGTATTGTAAACACGCTTGGTATGCTGTTGTTGCATAGTAATAGAAACCACTTCTATAAGGTTTAAAGATATACAACTCATTTAATTGCTTGTCGCTACCATTACCAAATGTAGGTATTCTTTTAGGCTCATCAGATGACTTAATATCTTTCCACTTAGGATGATAGTAATATGCCTTTATAACGCCATTAGAAGCCTTTTCTGCCCTTAAAGTTTCCATAGGGTAATGTGATACCTTTAGGATTGTTTTCTTGTCTTTAGAATAGCTTATTTGCAATGCACCTTGTCCTAATAAATAATAGTCGTTTATTAACCTCTTAATTTCTTTAGGTCTTAACAACTTACGCATCTTAACATAATGACTTGGAAATATTTGTGAGTTAGTAGATTCTAACCCTCTACCATACACCATATCTACAATACCATTAATACATCTTGAGTTAGTTGGACTATCTAAGTATCTGTCTATTAGTCTATCAAAGTAATCGTTGTTGTGTCCGAAACCAACCCATTCTTGATTGTGTTCTTCTTTTATTACAGGAACATCATACGATGCTAAGTTTAATACTCTAATACTATCTTTATATTTTTTTTCCATCTTTTTATATTATGTAGGTATTGTCATCAGTTACGTCATAAGACTTGTATATTGTATTATTACCTATAACGTGTTTAGTAGTTTCTATTTGCTCTTGGTTTCGAGGTGTAACATATATTTTATCTCTATACCATAATTTATCTCCATCATTAATAATTTCTAATGAGTAAGTAGAATCTTCTGTAAGTATTTGTGAAGTAAACTCTATTTCGATATAATTAACCATATCAGTCATTTGTAAAGCTGAAATTCTGTCAGTAGCTTTATCTCCGTCTCTTTTTATAATCATTAAATAGCCATCGTCATTTAAAACCATATCACGAGGTATTATTTTAATTGTTTTAGAGCCACCTGCTGTACTTAATATTATCATACTAATATAACTATTTTTTTTTATTTTGTTTTTCAATAAAAAAACCCCACCGATTAAAGTGAGGTTTATGTTATGGTTTAAAAGTTACTACGAACCGTCATTGATAGTTCCAAATCCTGCATCGTTAAGTACACTTGCTGCACTATCACTACCTACTCTCGTAATAAAGTTTGCAGGGAATCTTTCCATTCCTGTAAAAGATAGAGTATAACCACTCATATCTCCCATTGCACCACCTGTTACAACAGTACCACCTGTTACATCACAACCGTGTTCAAGACCTGCTAACATTAAGTTACCCATATTGTCTTCTATAATAATATGAGGTCTACCTACAGATAATGCCTTAATAGCTTTATGGTCTTCTTTAGTTAATTTGATTAAAGTAAGTTCTAATACTTGTTCAAAGTAGTTTGTACCACTCTCTCTACTTGCTTGAATATTCTCTGTATAAGAAGAGTTGTTTCTTACATCGTATTTAAAAGGGATAGGTGTACCTGTAACTGTATCTATTACTTCTTCTTCACCTACGGTGGTACTATAATTAATAACACCCATATCTCCGTAATTTACAAAGTAAACAGCACTAATACCACCTACACTATCTTTACAAGGCTCTTGTCTTCCGCTTGTTATAAAATCACACATTTTTGTATATTTTTTTAAATTGTTAGTATTAAAAAGGGTAAGCGAACCTACCCTTTCTCCTGTTTATATTATAGTCCAAGTCCGTAAGAAACAATCTCTTCAACAATAGCGTACTGTACTGCTGCGGTATATCTCATTACAAATCTCACATTCTGAGAACCATCAAGGTCTGCCATATCCAACACTTTAACAAGGTTTTGGTCGTTCATAAGACCTGTACCAAAGTGTAAGTTGTCTTTAGTAGCTGCAATCATTGCGTTGCTTGGTAAACCATTTGCTACGAATAACTTAACTCCGTCAAACATTAAGTCTCCGAAAGATTGGTTATTACCTTGTGCATTGTAACCATTAGCACCTAATCCTTGTGCTCCGAATCCACCTAAAGAACGTACATACGCTCTGTAAACGTTTTGTGGAATATAGATACATAAGTCTTCTCTTCCGTATAAAGCAGCAGGGATAGCATCTACTACCTTACCTAATTCATCAATAACGTTTCCTGCAGTTATAGCTTCTCCTGTAATTTTTAAGTCTCCTGTGTGTCCTGCGTCTGCTGCTAATAAAGTAGCAAAACCATCAAACTCACCTTCGTTACCATCTGCTCCACCCCAAATAACTTGCTCAGTCTTTGTAGCTACTTTTGCAGCAACGTGAGAGATTAAATAAGATTGGAAGTTAGGTGCTAAATTATCGTGAGCAGAATAACCCATTTGAATAGCATCCCAATCAGAACGGAAAGATTGCTTACATAACTCCAAGTTTACTTGAAATTCTTTCGGTTCTAAGATGTTCTCTGTAATAACTAAGTTAGAAGTGTCTTGGAAATCACACGTTCCGTCTTTAACGATTTCATCTAATTCTAATCTTTTTACGACCTCTTTATACTTGATGTTAGGTCTAATTGTTAAACCGCCTTTAGCGATTGTGTTTCCGCTTAATAAAGCTGCTGAGATATATCCTGCTGCTTTTTCTCCTGCGTAAGTTGATGTAATACTTGCACTTGTTGCCATTTTTTTTCTATTTTTTAAATTTATTTATTGAATAACATTTTGTTAACTCTCTCTTGAACTGTAGATGGTTGCTTGTTCTCAAACAATACTACATTTTTCTTTTCTACTTCAGACTCAGGAGAATGTACTATTTCTTCTACTGACTCTAACTCTACCTTTTCGGCAGACAATTCCTGTGGTACTTCTTTTTCACCTACAGAACTTTTATCTTCAATGATAGACTTTATCATTTCTAATAACTCCATCTTTACTTGAGATAGTTGCTCTTGGGTTGCAAAGTTAGCAATCACCTGATTCGCTTCGCTTTTTACAGAATCTTCCTTCTTAGGTTCTTCCGTAGGCTTGTCTTCAGCTAATTCAACTGCTTCTTCAACAACCTCTTCTTTGGTCTCTGATAATTCTACCACTTCCTTCTCTTTTGAAAGATTTAGCAAATCCACGATACCTTTTACAATTTCACTTGACTTCATATAAAATATTTAATTTACTTGTTAATATAACTAATTTAATTTATGTTGTTCAGTTTTCAAATCTATATTATTAAAAGTCAGAGAGTTAACTTAACAACCCTCTGACTTATTATTACTATGTTAATCCATTAATATTTACAGTCTCAATATCATTAGATACCATACTATTCAATTGTATCTTTACATAGTTTTGGTCAGACGGGTTAATATAGTTCCTGATTCCATTAGCATAAGAATCACTACTGCCGTCTCCCATTAACCATACTTGAACGTGCTGATAACCGCCTCCAAATGTGAAATAATTCGTTGCATATCTCTCAGCAGATTTTCTGTATAAACCATTAGGGTTTCCTGAGCCTAATCTAGACCTATAATCCGCAACCCACTGAATAGGGTCAGTAATCATCATTTTTGCTTGGTCAACACCAACCATAGTTCCTTCGGGCATTTGACCGCTATTGTAGTTACCATCTTGAAGCAATGGAGTAACAACCATACTTGCAACTTTACCGTGATAGGTTAAATAAGTACTACTTCCACGTCCACCAATTGTAAAATCTCCCGCCACAGTCCTATCCATTCTTTGACCTGTAGATATCCAATTACTTGAGGTTGATAAGTTACTGCTTATCGAAACAAAAGAATCAGCACTACTCATTAATCTAATATCAAAACAATTTGCTAGGTTAGACGCAGAAGCATTACCGCCCCCTAATCTTACTCCATTATGAGCTATAGAAACTCCATACCAATTAGAAGATGATATGTTTTGAGCAATTCTACACGTATTAACCCCTGTACCTTGACGACCCCATTGCAAACTAACGTCTCCATTACCGTTTAAAACTAAGGAAATATTATCGTTTCCATTTGAAGAGCCTTCTCCTTGATTCCATATAACCTGTGTACTATTATGTCTATCTGCTTTAAATACACAAGCTGTTGCCCAAGGCCTAGCAGATGTGTTATTAGACGTATCACCTTGCGAAGCAGTACCTAGGTCAACTAGATTAGCTAGTCCTCCCATTTGTAATGGTTGCACATACAAACTGCTACTTGTTTGTTTAGCGTGCTCAGAAGAGCCGTTAAAGTCTAACGCCTTAGTCCACGGTGTGCTGTTAGTCTGAACAGGTGCTACATCAGTAGCCTGTATCTCAAAAGTACCTATAGTAGAGCCGTAAGAGTTAGCTCTTGTTACGCTTACAGTGTAGATAGTATCTGTAGATACATCATTTAACGTACCCTGAATAACACTGTAACCGTCATATACTAACCCGCTTCCATTAGGTGTAATAGATACGCTTGTAGTCCAAGATGCACCTGCAGGCGTTACCTGTAAGTTAACGTTAGTTCCTTCCTGATATGTATAATCAGTACTGCTAAATTGAGGAGGTGTTAAATCTGCATTAGTTAAAGATGTTACTTCAGTCCAATTAATAACATTACCACTAAAAGTCTCAGTTCCATTAGGTGCTACACTATAAGAATAGCTTGTAGGGTCGTGAGATGCTTCAGGCATATACCAAGTAGTATTAGTAGGGTCATCATCGTATGTATGTGTGTGACTTGAACCTGCTCCTGCTGTTAAATTATTGTGTATCTCATCATAATACTCAGCTTCTTCAGCAGTAGTAAATATAGGATAATGATACACTCCATCAGGACTTTCGATATATCTAAAATTCATTGTAGGTGCTAAGTCTTCTAATTCGTGAATCTTAGGTAAACCTACTAACCTTACAGTAGTATCTCCAAACTTAATACCTAAATGATATTCTAAACCATTAGGAACAGGATAAGATGTTCTTGCAATAGGTACGAATAATGAAGTTGATTCATCGAAGTAAGCTATTACAATAAAGTTATTCTCATCTATACCTACTTTAATCTTAACTAAGTCTCCTGCTAACCATTTAGCACCTTCAGGACTTAAACTAAAAGCAAAGTTTGCATTACTCCAACCTTCTCTCATAGAGTAAGATGTATTAGCACCATAGTTAGTCCAAGGCCCATTAGGAGATGGATGAAACCAATTTGAGAATTGATAACCATAATGACCGCTATTTGCTGCGTTACAAAATGTAGAAGGGTCTGCATAAGTTGAATTACCATTATAATCTCCATTAGCATAATCAGCATCACTTGGCACTAAACCAAATCCTATAATACCTTCGTTTCTAATATCAAATGTAAAGTATTCTCCTGCTTGATTAATTGTTTCAGGTGTTTTATATCCACCACTATTATAACTCCCTACAGTAGCACCATATTCATCAGTACCTGTTTCAATAGCAGTACCTTGTGCACCACCTGCTTCAGTAGTTTCAACACCATTTACATCTGCTATCATTGTAGAATAAGGGTCTGATATAACTACAGACTGAAATGCACCTACTGTGTATAATTCATTTAAAGTGTTTATAACGTCATTAAGACCACCTGAGACGCTTGCACCATTTACTGTTACATTTGTATGGTCTAACTTTATCCAATGCTCTAAATCACCTTGTATTGACTTTATAGTAATTAAACCATCACCTGTATCTACTGCTTTAATAGTATTTACACCATAAGCATAACCATTATCTAACATTATAGAAGTAGAAGTATCATCTAACTTAAAGTCTATTACTTCTCCTGTTAAATCGTTATCATTTTGAGGTACAATTACATTTTCTAATTTAGCTTCTAATAAATAGCTTCTTAGATATTGTTGATTCTTATATCCTAATTCTTTAGCAATAAACTCAATAGAGTCTACAGACGCAGCAGAGTTAGTTCCTAATGCCATAGTATAAATAGCATCTTCACTAATATCAGGTGCTGTAGATAATAAACTACTATATGAATCTAATGATAATTGAACTCTTGTTAATTCAGGACTTATAGATGGGTTTTCTCCCCAATATGCTATAACCTCTTGATTAGCTGCAATACCTGTAAAGTCTCCAATATAAGAGTATCTACTTCTAAACCAAAACGCATCAAAACCATCGCCTTTAGGTGTTGTGTATAAACTAAAGAAAGGTGAATCATTACCCATTGCAGTTAATACCTTAATACGAACATAACCACCTTGTAATGTAGCTTTATTCATTTGATATCCTACATTCTCATTACCTAAGAAATACCAATTTATCTTTTTACCTGCTTCATCATTCTTAAAGTACCAACCATCTTCTGCTCCATTAGGTTCTTCTAAACCTTGTGCTCCATCTGCATAAACCGAAGCGTTGTTATTTAGTAATACAGAAGTGCTATCGTATTCTATTAAAGCACCTGCATAAGGTTTACGTTGCCAATCAGCACCATCAAATATAACTTCATCACCATTAATAAAGTCTACATCACCATCACCTAAATCGTGTGTTCCGTTTGCAGTTACGTTATAAAAGTCTCCTGCAACAAATCCTGTTACATCTGTGGTAATATCAGGTGTATTTGTGTCAGCATTCCATATTCCTTTATAACTAACACCATTACCTGTAGTTACATTACCTTTTAAAGTAATATAATCTGACACCTCTTGTGCGTTAGCGAAGTCATTATTGTCTTCATCTTTAAACTCTGTATAAGGTATTCTATAGAACTCATATTGAGTTATACCTGCTTCAGCGGTTTTGATATCATTCTTTACGTTGACTAAGGTGTTATCTGTTGCGTCAACCTCCCCTGATAGACAAGCGTTCCAATACGTTGGATTACTACTACCGTAGAAGTTTATACAGTTACCTTGGTCGTTTCTTACAATTTTTATAGCCATTTTTTATTATCTTATTATGTTAATGAATAAACCTAAAGGTTGAATTATTACAGGGTTATCTGATTTAATTGCAGGTAATGTTAAAGCATTTATATCTTCGTCAGAAGCAATCCACGCAGAAATATCTACCCTATTTAAGTATGTATTAGCTACAGTACCTGTTCCGAAGAATATAGGTTGTGATGTTAATGGAAATGTAAATGTAATATTATCGTTTGCATCTCTGTTACTATACCATAAAGCAGGTTCAATAGTTGTATTTGCCACTTGCGGTATAACGTTAAAATCAAAACGTACTTGTAATCTATCTCCTACTTTAACGTCATTTAGTTTAATTCTACCTGTACTACCTTCAAAACCTGTTCCACTTGAAGATGGATATTGTGCATCATAACTATAATCATAGTCTACTAATGTACTTACACCACTTGGTAGATAAGCACCTTGAAATAACCCTATACCCTCATTACCTGTTGGTGCAGGAGAAGTCCAATAAGGGTTGTCTACTGCCTCGTGTACTGCTTTACTTAATGAGAATACCTTATAAGAATTTGCATCTACATCTGTTTGAGTGTAGTTAATACCACCATTTGATTGCCATACATACTGATTAGATACAGGTTTATCAGCAAACGCTCCTGTATGTGAATAGCCTGAACTATTAGTCTCGCTACTTGCAGATATCCATTTAGTACCATTCCAAAATTTATTTACTTTTTCGTCTGTATCATATACGATAACAGATTCTTCAGGATAGAGTTTTTCTATCTCTGCTGTTGTGTGTTTATCAGGGCGTACCTGATAGGATGAGTCTCTTCTTTGTGTTCCCATTTAATTTAGTTAGTTATAGTTCGTTCGGTATTTATATTCGTAACAGAATCGTTATTGGTAGCCTCTTTCTCTGTTGTAACGTGAGTTAGGTTCTTGGTTGTATCTACGTTGTTTACTGTATCTGTATTCTCTCCGCCATAGATACTTCCAATTCCTTGCTTCCAATAATAAGGCTCTTGACATCTCTTGTCATCACACCCTTTTATGGTGTATGTGTTTAGGCATTTACAATACTTCGCCCTCATCTTCTAATGCTTTTAATATGTCATTTAATATAGCTTTAGCTTCTGCTTCTTCAGCCATTTCTTGAACGCTATCACTAAATATTCCTTCTATACTAAAGCCTAAATACTTACCTGCTTTTACATCTGCCCAAACATCATCGTTGTATATCTTCATAGTAACTGCCCAAGCACCTAATGGCGCATTAAGGTTGTATAGGCTTGTCTTATCTTTCTCAGTATCTTCTACTATCCAAGATTCTATTACAGATACACCACTTGTTAATGATTGGTGTTCTAATGTAGCATTGTTTAGTTTTAACTTCTTTAAATATAATTCAGATGCTTTCCTTACAGTATCTTTAGAGAATACTATGTTGTATTCATAATCTTTGTTACGTCTGTAAATCTTTTTATCAGGCACTAAGGCTAAACCAACTACGATACGTTTATCCGCATCAATAGTCTTAAACTCTACCTTGTGTTCACTTAACGCTACAAAGTTCTCTTCGATTGCAGGAAACTCAACTAAACTAATAGCTTCAATTCCATCTAACTCTTT
>ERZ1039804.1763-NODE-1763-length-11796-cov-6.325952_pt1 | contig 11796 bp, 7 predicted proteins | sample MGYA00383089_ERZ1039804 | MGnify/ENA primary metagenome ERZ1039804 (study PRJEB29581, sample SAMEA5548359) | metagenome | biome: marine; feature: coastal; material: water | depth 1 m | study: Short-term variability in the microbial, nano- and picoplankton...
CCGTCTTTCCAGCCCCAACCGACAGGTGCACTTTCGAGAAAAGTACCAATAGACGTATGAATTATTAATGCACCTTCTGGACTGATTTCGGTTTTAGTCGCACCTTCATAGATCCATTGAATAGTATCTACAGTTGACGGATCCGTCAGGTGCCATTGGTATTTTACATGGTTTCCGCTTTGACCAAATGCTAAAGTAGAGTGCGGATACAGTCCTTCGTATGATAAGCCGCGGGAGGGCCGAACGCCACCTCGCCAAAACGTTGAATCTTCGCCTAAAAAATAATTATGGTAAAATTCCGTGGGTTTTCGCCCTTTCGCTACCGTGGGTTTAGCATTTAAAAATTTTAGGCGTACCGAATGACACTGCAACAGATCCGCTTCATGACTAAGTCCTGCTTCGTGCATGTCGTGACCGTGGAGGTCTTCTAGATGACGTGCATCGCGTAGGACAATTTGTACCGCATCTTTTTCGAAAAACAATCCACCATATTTCAGGGGCATTTTATGCGAAAAGTTGCCTGACCACTGTCCTTCGTTAGGCACAAAAAGCGCTTCCTGTCCCGATGCAGTGGGGAAGAGCGTGAGCACGAGGAAAAAGGAAAGTAATCTTTTAAGCATAGAATAAAGATATATCAAAAAGGATGCCTTAATCCAAACGTTTGACAAGGACCATTAGTTTGTTTTTGCCTTGTTTAACAGCAAACAATTTGTTTTCTCGACCTTCTTTCCACCCAATTTTTTTTCTAATGACTTCGGGATGTTCGGGATAGCCGATGCGCTCAATAGCGCCGCCCTCTGAGGGCAGCTTTACTTTGTAAGGTTTCGCGACTTCAATGACTTTGTAGCACTTGAAGAAGAGAGAGGTATGGGGGAGCTTGTCTGTCGTGTAGAGGTTGCCTACGGTCCATTTTTTCCAAAGTTGTTTTATAGCAACCTCTTCATGTAATCTACTTTTCGCCAGAGCGGGTCCAGGTTGAATTAGGTATTTATCCAATTCATTTACAAATGATAATGCGATTTCTTTATTTGAACTAATGAGCTCTATAGACCCGTTTTCTTGTAGTAAAACGGCTTTAATTGCGGGCGGACCAATGTATCCTTCGTGCTGTATAGCGAGCACCTCCTTGCATTCGCCTTGGTATTCTACGATATGAATCTCACTTAAATGTTCCAGTTCATAAAGCACATTCAAGTCAACCATAGGGCTGTGCTTTGTAATTAGCGTATGGCCTAGCTTGAACAGCTCATGTTGTAGCGTAACAACATTTGGACTTGCATCTCGAAGTGCAACAGACTTTCCGTTACCCGTTCTACGATCCGGATCAAGGTATATGGTGACTTCTGATGGGGAAACATCTTTTTCATGAAGCCAACATTTTAGTTCAGGGAGCACTGATGTTGCCGTGCCTGCGGTGTGGGTCGTGTTTTTTAGGTTGAATTTTAAAAGTTTGGACAATCCAGGGTCCAATTCATTTGCGAAATGACCGAAAGAGCCGTCACGTTGTGTAAAAGCCCATGAGTCGATACCCATTCCTGCGCACAAATCTACCGTGAACTGCGAAGAAATCAATGATGCCTTGTAGAGCGCTGTTCGTTCAGAGCTACTTTGTTCAGTAGCTTGTCCGGTAGGGAATATCCAGTTTGCGAGGAGTAAGGAAGGGAATTTAGTAGCATACTTACGCTGTACCTCTAATTGTGCAATCCAACTGGCATAGGGGCGTTTTAGGCCAAATTTTAAACGGAGATCTTTCAGAGCTGTGTCTTGATGAGATGCCAACCAGTCTTTTGCCTCTGGACGTTCTAAATCTTCCGGATGTACTTGCTGTTTGGGATGTGCCATACGTTTAGTTACCGGATGATTCCCAGCCTTCCTTGATCGTATTGATGACAATTCTTAGGATACTGTATGCAGGTACAGCAAAGATCATCCCACCGACCCCGAGCAGAGTACCTGCTATTGAAATCACCAAGAATATTTCAAGCGGATGAGCACCAACACTATTGGAGAAAATTAAAGGTTGGAATACTATATTATCTAGCAATTGCACCGCGGCAAAAAGACCAATCAATAGATACAAGCTCTGCAATAAATCAACCGTAGTGGCGGGATCTGCAAGGCCTGCAGTATATAATTGACCCATACCCAATAAAATACCGAGACTCGCTCCAATGAGCGGACCAACGTAAGGAACGAGATTAAACACAGCTGCAGTAAGGGCGAGAACAACGGCACCCTTAACCCCAATCAGTCCCATGCCCAGAGATAGCAATAAGAAAATGAGGGTGATTTGTATGAGGATTCCAAAGCTGTAACGTGTGACTACACGCTTAATACCGGGTACCATCTCATCGATTTTAGTGTGGTGTTTTTGAGGTGTGATATAATCAATAAAATGGTGCGCCAATTCTTGCTCGCGAATTAGGAAAAATGAAATGAATGCAATTGAGAATACGCTTATTATTACATTTCCCATACTCCCGATTAACCCACTGAGTACATTGCTTATGGCATCTACAGATGCAAATTCTTGCAGGCTCTTGTTGACTTGTTCCAATTCTGCCTGAGAATTTATTCCAAAACTTGAGAGTACGGCGTCTAATTGGTTCCATTCTGTCTCTAGACTTGCGATTAATCGGTCGTATTCTATGGTGCTTAAAAAGGAAAATTCTTTGATCAACAATGGGAAAAACCAAGTCACAATACCGCTTAATATTGCCCCAATTATCAAAAGGGTAATCGCCGCATTCCCTGTTTTTCCGAGATACTTTCCGAGTACTGTTTTGAATTGAAGTATTTTGAAAAAAGGACGTCCTAAAACGCTGATATACAAAGCTATAAAAGCGTATATAACCACGCTCTTAATGGTCCATAATACATAGCTTAAAGCAGCTAATGCCAATAGCTGAAGGCAGGCTTTAGCGAAGGGTTGGAATTCAAAGTTTTTCATGGCTGCTGGTTTCTTACTGTTGCCCAATGTAATAAGTTTGCGCCCATTTTCAATGCAGCTTCTCGCTTCTCCTTGGAGTCTGCGTGTACTTCTGCGTCTTCCCAACCATCGCCTAAATCCGTTTCTAGTGTCAGTAGTGCTACCAATTCTCCTTTGATAAAGTAACCGATTGCTTCAGGCTTACCATTGTCATGTTCGTGAATCTTAGGCATACCTTCGGGAAAGGGGAATAAGGAATTAAATATAGCATGGTCGTGCGATACCTGTTCAATAGTGGCCGTAGGGAATACCTGTTTAAGCGCTTCTTTCGCATAGGACGACATTCCGTAATTATCGTCTATGTGAAGAAACCCTCCATTTTCGGTAAACAATCGCAGTTGGTCGGCCTGTGTCTCAGATAGTATGATCCGGCCATGGCCAGTAGCATGTAAAAAAGAAACACCACTTACGAGCAACGACTCTGCAGTTGTAGGCTCTGAACGAACTAAAGACTTAGCGTCGGTACTTTTATTGTAGAATTTGCTGAGGTTTTTTAACGCGGTCGGATTTGCATACCAATCACCGCCACCGTCATATTTAAATACGGCCAATACCTGAGCTTCGCACACTTGTGCACAACCTAGAAGTACTAAAAGGAGTGATCGTTGCAGTCTTTTCATTTGTATTCAAAAATAGTGAAACATACCACTCATTCGTTAGAGGATAATACAAACTCATTGTTCAAACAATTTATATATCGAATGATTAAATTTGTTGTAATGAAAAATCGACTTTTATACCTTTTCATTGCATTGACAAGTTTTTACGCGAACGAAGGACTTGGACAATGTGTAAAAAGCACGCCATATACTCAAAACTTCGATGGTTCGAATTGGGTAGCGCAATCCTCTTGGTTAAATTCAGGCTCCATACCCTCATGTTGGAATCGTTTACTTTCTACAGGAAATTACCTATGGATGGCGGGCCCACCAGCCTTAGGTACCATTAATTCAGGACCTAGTGCAGATCATACTTCTGGAACTGGAGGATATGCCGTGGCAGAGGGCTGGAGTACTTCGGGTACTTTCAGAACAGTGACGCATCTAATCACTCCACCTATTGATCTAAGTAACGATACAGTTCCACGATTAAAATTTTATTACCACATGTATGGTGCTGACATTGATCTGCTCGATATACGCGTTCGTAAAGTTGGCACAACCTCTTGGACCCAATTGCATACCGTTAACTCGTCAACGGCATCAAGTCAATTTACATCACAAAATTCGGCTTGGCGTAAGCATGTTGAGTCCCTTGCGCAGTGGGCGGGCGATACAGTACAAATCAGGTTTTCAGCGAAACGCAATACCTCTTTTAGTTGGTGGACACAGAGCAGAGTGGCTCTTGATGATATTACTATCGAAGAAACACCAAGCTGTGATCAACCTGTAAATCCTGCCATTTCAAATTTGCTGTCGACCTCGGCGAATGTCAATTGGACGACGTTAAATACGAACCAAATCGGTTATCAAATTCAGTATGCACAGGGCAACTCAGGTGCTAGTTTAGGTACTGTTGTCAATTCTTCAACAAAGCCTGCAACGATCACAGGTTTGACACCAAATACGACCTATTCAGTTCGTGTTCGCGATATCTGTTCTGCAGGCGACACTTCCGTTTGGTCTTCATATACAACGTTCATCACGCAGTGTTCATTCGCCACAGCCCCATTTACGGAGAATTTTGATGGTACGAGCTGGGATCCTGCTTCAACTTGGAATGTTCAAGGAGATCTTGACCAATGCTGGCTTGATCAGGGCTCTGCTACACAGTTTTGGACACCGGGTCCTCCTGCATTCAACTGGACGCAGACGGGTCCTGCAGGTGATCACACCACTGGTTCTGGTCAATACATGATGAATCAGGTGACGACTACTTTTGTTAGTGGAACCAACCCTAGATTGATTTCGCCGTGGATTGATTTAGATACATTGGTAGCACCTGAGTTAAGCTTCTATTATCACGGTTTTGGTATAAGTATGGGGGATTTTGACGTTTATGTTCAAAAACTCGGTGGAACGTGGTCAGCACTATGGGATACTTTAGGGGCGACTCACAGCTCTCAAAATGCTGCGTGGACTGAAAAAATTATTGCATTAGGGACATCTTATGCAGGCGATACGGTGCGTATTCGTTTTGATTATACGAATACCCAAAGTTCATTTTACACACAATTCGCAATCGACGATGTGAAGATTGATGAGGAACCCAGCTGTCCAAAGCCTGCTAATACAGCAGTGACGGCTGTCGGTGTAATGGCAGCTCAATTAGATTGGACGGCCGGCGGAGCATCAAATTTTCAATTACGGTACCGTGAGGTTGGGACTAACGCTTGGAGTTGGACTACGGCAAATACCTCCGCCAAAGGCATAGGTATGCTATCACCACAAACCACCTACGAATGGCAAGTTCGCGATTCATGTGGTACTGGCGATGTCAGCGGATGGCTTGATGGTCCTAGGTTTAGAACAAACTGCACTTTCTATACTGCACCTTTTGTTGAGCAATTTTCCAATACCACTAAATGGATAGGACCAGCATGGCCTGATCAAAACGGTGAAATAGACGATTGTTGGTTCCGTTCTGACACCTTAGATTACTTCTGGACTGGTGGAGGAACAACAGCACATTATTTTGGTACCGGACCTTCCGGAGATCATACTTCTGGAACGGGTGGTTATGCATTTGTGCGAAGTGCGACTCCTTTCAGTAATACGGCAGATACAGAATTCCGGACTCCGCTCATTGATTTAGATACGTTGCAAAGTCCTGAGCTGACCTTTTGGTACCATATGTACGGCGCAGCCATTGATAAATTAAGAATTTATGTCAAAGCCACAGGACAGCCAGTTGCTTTGTTGAAGACCATTAATGGCCAGCAGCAGACCAGTTCGAATGCGTTATGGATGAAAGAAACGCTTAGTCTCTCAGCTTATGAAAGCGATACGGTACAAATTATCTTCAAGGCATGGCGAGACGGAACGGGTTCCTTTACTGCATATCAGGCCGCAACATCAATCGATGATATTAAAATTGATGAGCCTACCACTTGTCCACTGTCTAATATTTCAGCAAGTAATATCACGTATAATTCTGCGGATATTACTTGGTCAGGTACGGCAAGTTCGTCTGCTCTAGAATACGATATTCAAGGATTCACTTTAGGTACGGGAACACGCGTGGCTGCAGCTAATCGAGCCTATTCCATTGGAAGTCTTCTGCCTTCAACTACCTATACTGTATGGGTGCAGGATACCTGTACTTCCTCATTGGTTAGCCTTTGGGACAGTGTATCGTTTACGACATTACCCTGTCCTCCAATAATAGCAACAGGTGCGGTTACGCAGAATGGCACAGCTATAACAGGGACCTCGTCAACTGTAGCAGCAGATTCTACAGTATGGTTCTGGGGAGATAGTACCCAAGATACCGGATCGACTGCACAACATACATACACGAGCATCTTCGGTAGCATGAATGTGTACCAAGTTGTTTATAGAACATGCGGAAGTGTTGATTCATTATTGCATGTAATCACCGTTTGTGATACCATGTCGATAATCACTGCAAACGCAATCAATGGGTTAACTGTAGATTTTAATACAACAGGTTCTCAAGGTACAGGTTTGACATTTGATTGGTCCTTTGGTGATGGTGGGGGAGCTCTAGCAAATTCAGCACCTTCGCATACTTACGCTAGTTCAGGAACCTATATCGTAACACTGACGGCCTACAGCTTTTGTGGAGATACCATTGTCGTTTACGATACGGTTGAGGTTTGTACACCAGTGAATTTGATGTTCACCGAATCCGCATCTGGTAGCACATTTAATTTTACTGCAACACCGGCAAACTTGACCAGTTACAATTGGGATTTCGGTGACGGTTTAGCCGGTACAGGTCTTTCTGTGAGCAACACGTATTCGACAAACGGTACGTATACTGTAGTCTTAACAGCTATAGATAGCTGTGGGACTGAGCATACCTATTCAAAGGATGTTGCTACTTGTGATCCACCAATGGGGAACTTTAATTTCAATATTGTATCCACCAGTTCCAATGGCATGACAGTGGACTTCTTTGCTTCTTCCACGGGGGCGACACAGTTCCACTGGTTCTGGGGTGATGGTACCAACGACAAAGGCACCTCACCGAATGCGCAGCATACCTATGGTGTTATTTCATTGCAGTATACCGTGCGGTTGTTGTTGATCAATGATTGTGGTGATACCACTGTGATTACCCACAGCCTGACGGAGGTGGGAATGAACGAATATTCAACGGCTTTAGACGTTTATCCAAACCCAACCCAAGGCTATGTTCAACTGGAGTTTAGTGCTGCAGTATCTGGTGAAATTGAACTTTTTAATGCCGCCGGACTCAAAGTAGCCCATGAAACAATAACTGAGGCGAATGAATTCAGATTGGATCTGCAGTCTTTACCGACAGGCAGCTATGAGATTAGAATATATAGTGCAGAAGATTTGTGGCGAAGACGCATACTTAAACTCTAAGTATTTACTAGCGTAGTGTCTTATATTTGCTTGAACGTATCAAGCGAACGTATCACATTATGAGACCTATAACCAAAATATTGGTCGCGAATCGCGGCGAAATAGCCTTGCGTGTTATGCGCAGTGCCCGAGAAATGGGCATAAAAACTGTAGCTGTTTATTCTGAAGTGGATCGAAGAGCACCGCATGTGCTTTTTGCCGATGAGGCCGTCTGTTTAGGACCGGCACCCTCTTCTGAAAGCTACCTTAAAGGCGATAAAATTATTGCATTTGCAAAAGAACTAAAGGTAGATGCCATTCACCCTGGTTATGGATTCTTAAGCGAAAATGCAGCATTTGCAGCAGCTGTTGCAGCAGCTAATATCACTTTTATTGGGCCAAGAGAACACGCTATCAAGGTAATGGGTGATAAACTGAGTGCGAAAGCTGCTGTAGAGGACTTTGATGTTCCTTTAGTTCCAGGTTCCGATGGAGAGGTTACGGATGTAGAAGCGGCGAAGAAATTAGCTACGGATATCGGTTTTCCGGTAATGATTAAGGCGAGTGCTGGCGGCGGCGGTAAAGGAATGCGTATTGTACACGAGGTTGTCGATTTTGAAAACCAAATGCAACGTGCAGTCAGTGAGGCCACAAACAGCTTTGGTAATGGAGCTGTATTTGTTGAAAAATACGTCCAAAACCCACGTCATATTGAAATTCAGGTTCTCGCAGATGAGCACGGAAACGTTGTGCACCTGTTTGAAAGAGAATGTTCCATTCAACGAAGACATCAAAAAGTCATTGAAGAAGCACCTTCTGTTGTGCTTACTCCGGAGCTAAGAGCCGCAATGGGTGAGGCTGCAGTGAATGTAGCCAAAGCTTGTGATTATCGTGGCGCGGGAACTGTTGAGTTTATTTTCGAACCGGGTGGTAAATTCTATTTCTTAGAAATGAATACCCGTCTTCAAGTGGAGCATCCGGTGACGGAGCAGATAACCGGAATAGATTTAGTAAAAGCGCAAATTCAAATCGCACAAGGTGAGGTATTGCCCTTCAAACAAGAAGATTTAAAGATTCAGGGACACGCCATCGAGGTACGGGTTTATGCAGAGGATGCTGCGGCGAATTTCATGCCAGGTACTGGAACTTTACGAGAATACCGCAGGCCGCAGGGATTAGGAGTTCGAGTAGATGATGGACTGGAGCAAGGTATGGAGGTGAGTATTTACTACGATCCTATGATTGCTAAACTTATCACCTTTGGGGCTGACCGCGCGGAGGCGATTGCCAGAATGAAACGTGCTATGAGTGAATACAGAATCAGTGGCGTTCAAACGACCCTGGATTTTGCCCAATTTGTCATGGCTCACGAGGCATTCGTTAGCGGAGATTTCGATACACATTTTGTGGCCAATTACTATACACCGGAGGCTTTAGATAAAAGCAATCAAGAATTGGAAGCCGTCGGAGCGATGGCATTGAGTAATCTTCTACAAGCTCAGAAAGAAACACAACATACGAACACATCAAATGGCCAAAGCCGCTGGAAGCAAAATAGGAGTTAAGGTTCTACTTGCGTTCTTCTGCAGCCTAATGATGCATGGGCAACAGATAGATACGTTAAGTATGTCTGCAGCGTCTAATGGTCCTTTATTAGGTCAATTAGTCGTTGATGGTGATACCGTCCCGTGGTCAGTATTAGATGAGATGCTATTTGTAGCAAAACCTACATTGAACGACTTCCAAGCCCGCCGTAACTACTATATTCTGATGAAGAAGGTGGGCAGGGTGTATCCTTATGTTCGTGAGGCGGCTTTGCGTATGGATTCTGTCAATCTCCAGCTGGAAGGAATAGATCGTAGACGGCAACGAAGAAAATATACGAAGTCTTACCAGAAATATCTAGAAGAGCGTTTTGAGCCTGAGTTAAGAAAGCTAACACGGAGTGAGGGACAGATTTTAAGTAAGTTGATTTACCGGGAGACGCATACGAGTGTGTATGAAATCATAAAAACCTACAGAAACGTGTTATCTGCTAGGTTTTGGTCGATGACTGCGTGGTGGTACGATATCGATTTAAAGCGTCCGTATGATCCAGAAAACGATGCGGAAGACCGATTAATAGAGAATATCTTGTTACGAAAATTCATCTCCGGAGAGTTGATTCCGGCAAGAACAGATGAACGTAATGTTTATCAACGTTAATATCTATGGAAGCGTTTTCTTAAATTAAGCCACGAAAAACGTATTCCAACAGTGAAAATAACCGAAGCTTTACGCATATTAGAATTGGATACCTTGCCGAAAGACGAGCAAGAGGTATCAGTTGCGTATAAAAGGTTAGCGAAGAAACGCCACCCAGATTCTGGAGGAACCGAAGAGGCTTTTCAGCAGTTAGGAGCTGCTGTAGAATACGTGTTAAGGGCATTGGCACTAGTGGATGCCACCGTTGAAAGAGGTGAACGACGTTCGAAAGAAGCAGATGCATTAGCAGAGAAACGTGCCATAATGCGCGCTGAGATGCTAAAGCGTCGGGCAGAAGAGGATCGCAAACGAAATATTCAAGCCACTTGGGGTATTAGCGTAATTCTAGTACTCATTGTTTTATCGGGTATCGGCATGTTGATTCAGCCTCGTTTTATTCATTGGATGGTTGAAAAGGAGCGGGTGGAACGCATGGCCACAGTGATCGGTACAGGCCCTGACCGTAGCTATACGATTAGCTGGAACTATCAAGGTAAAACCTATACGGAGATGTTGAATGGTAGATTTATTGACGGTAAATGGCTGGTGGGGCCTGCTGGTATGCCTATGATGAAAGGAGGGAAATATATTGTGTCCTTCAACGCGAGAAACCCGGATTACTTTGAATTAAAAGACAAATACATTGACCCCGAAACGGCTGATCCCTATTTCTCTCTCGTTAAATATCCGCTCGCCGCCGCATTGCACTTACCGGATACTGATCCAGATGTGGTTTGCATCTATTGGTCGGTTTTGGATCAGTTTGGTGTAGATGGCGTTGCTCATCTGTTTTTCGGGGCTTTGCCGATGCGGAAGAATTGGAAGCACAACGAACGAAGTTTTCAGGCTTTAAAAAAATCCGAACCCTTTCAAAAGCTGTACAGAAGTTGTTTGGGAATAGAGTAGAAGATCGCTCAGAAGCCAATACATTTGTAGTCTAGATTATCAATACGAGTTCTATGAAACCCTCATTAGCGAAAGGCACCAGAGATTTTTCAGCGGCGGAAGTGCAGAAGCGCCAATACATCATGAATGTTTTACGCGAGCAGTTCGAAGTGCGCGGCTACGATCCTATAGAAACGCCTTCTTTTGAAAATATAGAAACGCTAACCGGAAAATATGGTGAAGAAGGGGACCGATTGATTTTTAAAATTCTCCGCTCCGGCGATTTTACATCCAAGATTGATGAAGGATTATGGGCTGATAAAAACCCAAAAGCGCTTACGACAAAAGTTGCCGATAAGGCATTGCGATACGATTTAACCGTCCCTTTTGCTCGTTATGTTGTACAGCACCAAAATGAATTAGCCTTTCCGTTTAAGCGCTACCAGATGCAGCCGGTTTGGCGTGCTGACCGCCCTCAGAAGGGCCGTTTTCGTGAGTTTTACCAGTGCGATGCAGATGTTGTGGGTTCAGACAGTTTATGGCAAGAAGTAGAATTGATCCAATTGTATGATGCGTCGTTCACCAAACTAGGTCTTTCCACGACTATTAAAGTGAACAACCGCAAGATCCTAGCAGGAATGGCGGAGGTACTGGGAATCAGTGATTCATTTATCGCATTTACGGTAGCGGTCGATAAGTTAGATAAAGTAGGAGAAGAAGGTGTTTTAAAAGAAATGCGTTCCCAGGCTTTACCTGAAAGTGCGGTTACCACCTTTGGGCAGTGGCTGGCAGAAGGCTTAACACTTGAACGTTTGACCGGTCTATTGGCTGGAAGTTCTGAAGGAAGATTAGGGTTGGATGAGATGAATTTTGTCTTATCTCAGGCCAAACCCGGATTGAATAGTGCGGAATTGGTTTTCGACTTTACCCTTGCTCGTGGACTTAACTATTATACCGGCACTATTTTCGAAGTTGCCGCTAATGGAGTTTCGATGGGTAGTATCGGTGGCGGTGGACGCTATGCAGATCTGACCAGTATTTTCGGAATGAAGAATACATCTGGTGTTGGGATTAGCTTTGGTTTAGACCGAATTTATCTTTGCTTGGAAGAATTAGACTTATTCCCTACGACGGTTGCAAATGCTGCTGCGGCTGCTACTGCTGCTGCTTCTGCTACTGCTGCAC
>ERZ1039804.1764-NODE-1764-length-11774-cov-7.497397_pt1 | contig 11774 bp, 10 predicted proteins | sample MGYA00383089_ERZ1039804 | MGnify/ENA primary metagenome ERZ1039804 (study PRJEB29581, sample SAMEA5548359) | metagenome | biome: marine; feature: coastal; material: water | depth 1 m | study: Short-term variability in the microbial, nano- and picoplankton...
GGTCGCCGGCTTGCCTTCAAAGTTGGAATCCACCACCGCGCCATCTTCTAAAACAAGTGCAAAATGCAGGGTTACGCTGGTTCCTGTGTCTATGGGTATACTCATATATGGTCTCTGGTACTATTAAAAATAACTAACAAATTACTTATCTGCTGACCGCTTATCTACAGCAGAAGATGCTTCGGCAAAAAACAGCGCCTCGATAATAATTAATCCCGCCCCAAGTGAAATAGCCATATCGGCGACATTAAAAGCGGCAAAGTGCCAACCGGCCCAATGAAAATCCAGAAAGTCGACTACATAACCGAGGGTGACACGATCATAGAGATTACCCAGGGCACCACCGAGGATCAGTGACAGGGCTACAGCTTCAATAATCTTTTGTCTCGGCAGACGCACCAGCCAGACGATAATAACCAGGCTGATAGCAGTGGAGAGAAAGGTAAAGAACCAGCGCTGCCAGCCACCGGCATCGCTGAGAAAACTAAATGCCGCACCCTCGTTGTGGGCGCGCACCAGGTTAAAAAAACTGCTGATATAGCGACTGTCACCCAGGGTAAAGTGGGTCATTATCCACAGCTTGGTGAGCTGATCGAGCAGCAAAATTGTCGCTGCAATGGCAAACCAGCGCAATGCATAGGCATAGCTGCCGCTATTATCAGGCATAGTGACGGACTTCTCCTCCAGCATCCAGGTTGCTGACACAGCGACCACAGATTTCCGGATGTTGCGTATTACTGCCGACATCGTCAATAAAGTGCCAGCAGCGCACACATTTCTCAGCAGTAGATCGCTGCAGGCTAACCTTTAACCCTTCCAGCATAGAGTCGCTGGCATCTGTCGCTGCGCTGAGCGGAGACAGGCTAGCCTTGGAAGTAATGGTCACAAAACGCAACTCATCACCCAGCTTGGCCAGTGACTGATACAGTTCAGGCTCGGCGTACAATTCAATATCTGCACCCAGTGAACCTTTGACAACACCCTGGTTGCGCTGATCTTCAATAACCTTATTGATCGCCTCTTTGGCCTGGAGAATTGCCGCCCAATCCTGCTGATTGATCTTTTCATCGGCCATCAGTCGCGGCAGTGGATACCACTCAGCCAGGAACACTGAGGATTCGCGCTGACCGGGCATAAAGCCCCATATCTCGTGGGCGGTAAAGCTCAGAATAGGCGCTATCCAGCGGGTGAATGCTTCGGCGATATGATACAGGGCAGTCTGCGCTGAACGCCTTGGCAGGCTGTCTTCAGGGCAGGTGTAAATACGGTCTTTAATTATATCCAGGTAGAACCCACCCATATCGCGGACACAGAAGTTATGCAGTTTCTGGTAGATAATATGGAACTGGAACTGGTCGTAGGCGCTGATAATCTCTTCCTGCAACTGCGCAGCACAGTCGATCGCCCAGCGATCCAGAGCCAGCAGTTCACTGTGCTCAACCGCGTGCTGTGCCGGGTCAAAACCATCCAGGTTGGAGAGGAAGTAACGCGCCGTATTGCGGATTCGACGGTAGGAATCACCCGCACGATTGAGAATCTCATCGGAGACGGTCATCTCACCGCTAAAGTCTGCCGAGGCGATCCACAGGCGCAACACATCGGCACCCATATCGTTGATGACCTTTTGCGGCGAGATAACATTGCCCACCGACTTGGACATCTTGCGGCCGTGCTCATCAACCGTAAAGCCATGGGTCAGCACCGCCTTATAGGGCGCAGTGCCATTGATTGCGATAGCGGTTTTTAGGGATGACTGGAACCAACCGCGGTGCTGATCCGAGCCCTCCAGGTAGAGATCTGCCGGATAGCGCAGCTCTTCACGGGCATTGATCACAGACTCATGGGTAACACCGGAGTCAAACCAGACATCCAGTGTATCTGTCACTTTCTGGTAATCAGCAGTATCAGCGCCAATAAGGTCAGCCGCATCCAGTTCAAACCAGGCATCGATGCCATCTTTCTCAACTAACTGGGCGACCTGCTCAATCAGTGCCGGGGTGTTGGGATGAAGCTCTCCGCTCTGGCGGTGCACAAATAGCGCAATAGGAACACCCCAGGTGCGCTGGCGAGAGATACACCAGTCCGGACTGTTATCCAACATACCTTCAATTCGCGCCTGACCCCAATCCGGGTGCCAGCTAACATCTTTAATCGCCGCTTTAGCTTTTTCCAACAGGCCATTTTTATCCATCGAGATAAACCACTGCGGGGTGGCGCGATAGATCAACGGTGTTTTGGTGCGCCAGCAATGGGCGTAGCTGTGAACAAATTTTCCACAGCTGAGCAGGCGATGCTGCTCGCGCAGTACCTCGAGAACCGAGTCATCAACTTTGTAGACATGCTGGCCGGCAAACAGTTCGACATCGTCGTGGAAGACACCGTTATCCAAAATATAATTCAGCGTGCCAATACCATACTGCTTGGCAACCACGAAATCTTCCATACCGTGATCAGGGGCTGTATGCACACAACCAGTACCTGCATCAGTGGTGACATGCTCACCGAGCAACACCGGAATATCGCGATCGTAAAACGGATGTCTGGCAACGATGTTTTCCAACTGCTGACCCTGACAGCTGGCCAGGGTTTTATAATCTTCAATCTCCAGACGCTGCATTACTGACTCAAGCAGCAGCTCGGAGCAGACCAGGCGCATCGGGCCATTTTCTGTATTGATTTGCACCAGCACATAATTGAGCTCGGCACCAATAGAGATAGCCTGACTGCTGGGGAGAGTCCAGGGCGTGGTGGTCCAGATCAGCATATTGATCTCACCTTCGCCTGAATTACCGCCAAAGGCAGCCGTTAGTTTTTCAAGCTGTTGCTGATCAATTACCGGATAGGCGACATCAATGCTGTAGGAAGTTTTATCCTGATACTCAACCTCTGCTTCCGCCAGAGCGGAACCGCCGACCACACTCCAGTAAACCGGCTTGTAACCTTTAACCAGATGACCGTTGGCGGCAATCTTGCCGAGCGCGCGAATGGTATCTGCCTCAACTCGATAATTCATGGTTAGATAGGGGTTTTCCCAATCGCCAAATACACCTATGCGTACAAAGCCGGCGCGCTGGCCATCAACCTGTTTCATGGCGTAATCGCGACATTTCTTGCGGAAGGCTGAGTACTCTATCTTGACGCCGGCCTTGCCGACCTTTTTCTCAACATTGTGTTCAATTGGCAGACCGTGACAGTCCCAGCCGGGAATATAGGGGGCATCAAAACCACTGAGAGTACGAGACTTAACGACTATATCTTTAAGGGTTTTATTGACTGCATGGCCGAGGTGGATTTCACCGTTGGCGTAGGGAGGGCCGTCGTGGAGAATATATTTCTCGCGACCGGCGCGAGCCTGGCGAATTTGCTGATAGAGGTTACTGTCTTGCCACTCTTTTAACATCCCCGGTTCGCGCTGCGCCAAATTTGCGCGCATGGGAAAAGCCGTCTTAGGCAGATTTAGTGTTGCTTTATAGTCTGTCATTATAGTCTTTTTATAGGCCCTACAGGCCAGCCTTATCTTTAATTATTGTTTGAAAACCACTGCCTGATTAATTCTACGTCACCCTGGATCGTAGCGATCAGTTTATCCAAACTGGTAAATTTTTCCTCGTCGCGAATTTTGTGAATAAACTCCACCGCTATTCGCTGACCGTAAAGGTCTCCATCAAAATCCAATAGATGCACTTCTAAAATAGGCTTTATCAAATCACCTACAGTGGGGCGCACACCCACATTGGCCGCACCCCGATACACTGTACCCGCCACATTGACTTTCACGGCAAACACACCGGACAGCGGCGCACTAAAACGGTTTAACTGCACATTGGCGGTTGGAAAACCCAACTCGCGTCCCAGTTGCTGACCATAACCAACAATACCGCTAATCGAGAATGGCCGACCCAAGAGCTCGGCGGCTCTTTGGAAATCCCCATGCTGGACAGTTTCCCGAATCAGGGTACTGCTGACACGCTGACTATCGATCTCGACGGTGGCGGTATCCATAACCTCAAATCCGGCCTGCCTGCCGCGTTCGGCTAACAGTGCAAAATCACCGCTGCGATCACAGCCAAAACGAAAATCATCACCGACAATTAAATAGTCTACAGCCAGACCCTTAACCAACACCTGATCGATAAAATCCAGTGCCGAGAGCGTTCGCAGTTGGCGGTTAAACTTTAGGCAAACCACATGATCAATACCAAAAGCCAATAGCGCATCAATCTTTTCACGCAACCGCATCAGTCGCGCCGGTGCCTTCTCAGAAGAAAAATACTCTCTCGGCTGTGGCTCAAAGGTCATCACCACCGAGGGCAGCTGCAAACGCTTAGCGGCATCTTTAACCTGTTGAAGAATTGCCTGATGACCAATATGCACACCATCGAAAGATCCGATAGTGACCACTGATTTCTGCTTGCCCGGCTGCAGGTTATGCAGTCCGCGAACAAAGGTCATTTTACCCTGCTGCACAACCGTATTTTTCACCCTTTAAACTGATCGGCGAGTATACCTAGCAACAGCCCGAAAGGTAACCTGCAGGGCGAATTAACCTGCATATCCATCATCGATCTGCGCGCCGGCTTTATAAAACGCTCAACCAATCGTTAATGCTCGCGACTGGTTGCTTTGGCAGGACCGCGCAGATCACTGGTGCGCATACCGCAAAGCCACAGCACGGCAATATAAACTGCAAAACCAAAGCTGCAGATAACCGCCACTGCGCCACTGCGCTGCCACCAGCCAAGCTGCTGCCAGACAGAACTGTTTAGGGCGTCAAACTGATTGGCGGTTATTACCAGTACCGCCAGCATGGCAGTTACGGCGCAGGACAAAGTAACCATAAAGCGCAACCAGGCACGGCCCGGAATATAAATCTCTTTTTTGCGCAGTGCGACACACAGCAGCCCGGCATTTAAAAATGCCGACACAGAGGTCGCCAGCGCTAAACCCACGTGACCAACCTGCCAGTATGAATGCAGCGGCAGAACAAACAATAGATTGAGAAACATATTGGAGACCATAGCAATCACACCAATACGCACTGGCGTGCGCATATCCTGGCGAGCAAAAAAGCCCGGTGCCAGGACTTTTATCAGCATAAAGGCGACCAAGCCCAAAGAATAGGCGCGCAGACTATAGGTCGCCATGGTCATATCCCGAGGGGTCATTACATCGCCATATAAAAACAGCGTGGCCAGTATTGGCTCGGCAAGTAACATCAGCGCGGCTGCGGCAGGCACAGCAATTAACAACACCATGCGCAGCGCCCAGTCCAATGTCGCTGAATAGGCCTCTGTAGAGCTGGCCGCGTGATGGCGGGATAGATTGGGAAGAATCACCGTGGCAATTGCCACAGCGAAGACGCCCAGCGGCAACTCGGATAATCGATCTGAATAGTAGAGCCAGGAGACACTGCCGGTGGGCAAAAAGGTTGCCAGCATCGTATCCAGCAACAGATTAATCTGGCTAACCGAGACGCCAAAGATCGCCGGGCCCATTAGGGCGAGTATTTTTTTAACACCCGGATGGCGCCAGTCAACGACCGGCACCGGCAGCATATGAATGCGCGCCAAAAAAGGTAACTGAAAAACAAACTGGATAACACCAGCGGCAAACACACCCCATGCCAGGGCATAGGTCGGCTGATCAAACCAGGGGGCAGCGATTAAGGCGGCAAATATCATCGATATATTTAACAAGAGCGGTGTAAATGCCGGCACCGCAAAACGGTCGTAGCTATTGAGTATTCCACCAGCAACGCCGGTCATGGAGATAAACAGCAGGTAGGGAAAGGTAATGCGCAGCATTTCCGCTGTGGCATTAAACTTAAATGGATCGCTTATATACCACTTTGGTGCGAAGAGAGCGGCAAACATCGGTGCGGCAACCACCACAACCAGAGTTAACATCAACAGGGACAGGCCCAGGGTGCCAAACACCCGATTACTAAGCTCTCGCAGCGCCGCCTGACTGCCCTTTTCACGGTATTCTCCCAGCACCGGCACAAACGCCTGAGCAAAGGCGCCTTCGGCAAATAGACGGCGAAAGAAGTTGGGAATTTTAAAGGCGACAAAGAAAACATCGGCCAGCGCCTCGGCACCAATCACCCGGGCAAAGATAATATCCCGCGCCAACCCCATAAATCGTGACAGCATGGTAAAAAAGCTGACCACACCGCTGGAACGCAATAATCCGCCATCCGCTTTTTCAGTCGGTTGCTGCTGTTTATGCGGCTGCTCTTCGGTCAATTGAATACTCTATTTACCAGGTTGTTCAGCGCAGTTTAACGACCTCGATGAACATCTCCAAGTGAATATGCAAAAGCGCCGTGCAGCGAGCAAACAGCCCCCCAGCAAACAGCGCGTTTAAGCAGTTTGCCCAGAGGCGATATTCCTTTAAAAATGGAGTTGAATGTGACAGTTAAACCCTGTATATTTCCGCGCCTTCAGTGAGACCCTTTGAGAGGAGTACAAACAAGTGGCAAATACAGCCCAAGCTAAAAAACGCGCACGCCAGAACGAGAAACGCCGCCAGCATAATGCCAGCCTGCGCTCAATGGTTCGCACCTATTTGAAAAAAGTTGATGCAGCTATAGAGACTGGTGTTCAAGCCGATGCTCAAGCAGCATACACATCAGCAGTTCCAGTTCTGGATCGTATGGCGGACAAAGGCATTCTGCATAAGAATAAAGCTGCCCGTCATAAGAGCCGCTTGAATGCTCAGGTTAAAGCCCTTAGCAAATAAAAGCCCTAGCAGCTAAAAGGCCCTCGGCGAAAAGTAGTTTTCGCTGTACATAAAAAAACCGGCATCAGCCGGTTTTTTTATGTCTGTCACTTTCCCAAACCTATCAATTAAGCCACTCGATTAAGCCTGGTTGAGCGCCGTCGTCATTTCAACAACCGCTTTCTTACCATCGCCGTAAACCATCAGCGTATGATCCAACGCAAACAGCGGGTTAGGCAACCCTGCAAAGCCCGGACTCAACGATCGCTTGATCACCACCACATTTTTGGCTTTATCAACATTGAGAATTGGCATTCCGTAGATCGGGCTACCCTCAGCTTCTCGTGCCATTGGATTGGTCACATCGTTGGCACCAATAACAATCACCACATCAGTATCCTCAAAGGTCGGGTTAATTCTATCCATCTCGACCAACTTATCGTAGGGAACCTCGGCTTCGGCCAGCAATACATTCATATGCCCCGGCATCCGTCCAGCCACCGGGTGAATACCATATTCAACATCAACACCGCGTGCCTCCATGGCATCGGCCAGTTCACGCACCGCGTGCTGGGCCTGGGCCATGGCCATACCGTAGCCGGGAACAATAACCACACGCTGGGCCATTTCAAGCAGCATCGCGACTTCTTCGGGTTGAGCGCTGGTCACTTTACCGGCATAGATTTCATCGGCATCGATGGTCTCGCCGCCGGCAGCCATCTTGCCAAAAAGCACATTGGCCAGGGAGCGGTTCATGGCGACACACATAATCTTGGTAAGAATTAATCCCGAGGTTCCGACCAGGGAACCGGCGATAATTAATACAGTGTTTCCGAGAATAAATCCAGCCAGAGCCGCAGCTATTCCCGAGTAGGAGTTAAGCAGTGCAATCACTACCGGCATATCTGCACCGCCGATAGGCATCACCAGGAACAGACCGAGCAAAAGTGCCAGCACAACTATCGCCACCACGGCTGTAACATTGCCTGGATTGATCAACAGGCTGACGACGGCGGCCAGTGCTGCCAGCAGAAACAGTCCGTTACCTATCGGGCCACCGGGCAATCCGTAGCTCTTTTTCATCAACTCCTGGAGTTTGCTAAACGCAATCAGGCTACCGGTTAGGGTCACTGCACCAATCAGTATGGTCAAGCCAATTGCCAGTACAGCGATTGTGCCCTCAACACCAACGCCAAAGGCAGCGCTATCCAGTGCAACTGGCACAAACAAATCGCCAAATGAGGCTGGTGCCACAGCGGATACAGTAAAGTATTCAGCCAGCGCAATGGTCAGGGATGCACCACCGCCAAAGCCATTTAGCAGGGCAACCATCTGCGGCATAGAGGTCATTTGAATACGCAGCGCCATCGTCGCGCCAACGGCTCCACCCACCAGCACGCCGGCAACTATATAGCTGTAGTCGATAGTATTTAAATTGAGTAGGGTGATCACCACGGCCAAGAGCATTCCCAGCGCTGAAAGCATATTGCCGCGCACTGCTGTCTTGGGTTTGGTCAGGCCTTTAATGCCGAGAATAAATAGAATACCGGCAACCAGATAAACAAAATTTACAATATTTGCATTCATCGCTTACTTCCTTTTAAACATGGCGAGCATGCGATTAGTGACAAGATAACCGCCCACAACATTAATGGTTGCCAGTGTCACGGCAATAAAGCCGAGTACATTGACCAACATTGGCGATCCCTCATTACCAGCGGCCAACAGCGCGCCTACCAGGGTGATCCCGGAGACTGCATTGGTACCGGACATCAGGGGTGTGTGCAGGGTTGGCGGCACTTTGGTAATCAGCTCGACACCGAGAAATAGCGACAGCACAAACAGCGCCAGCAACAGTATTAAAATTTCCATTTTCAGTGCTCCTCTTAATTGCTTTCAGTGGCGGCAGTTTCCTGATCTGACTCGACAGGGGGCTCTTCTACAGGGAGCTCTGCCAGACCAAGTAATTTGCGCATATGGGGATGGGGGATATTACCCTGATGGGCGACCACAGTGCCGGCGACAATTTCATCATTGAAGTCGAGATTGAGGTCACCCTGATCATCGAGAATTAATTCCAGCAATGTCTGCATATTTTTGCCGTACATCTGGCTGGCATGATAAGCGAGATCGGAAGGCACATTTTCCGGACCTATAATAGTTACATCGTGAACAACAACTGTTTTACCCTGCTCCGTAAGGTCGCAGTTACCGCCACGCTCAGCGGCGAGGTCAACAATTACCGAGCCGGGCTTCATGGCCACAACCATATCTTCGGTCACCAGAATTGGTGACTTGGCACCGGGAATAGCGGCGGTGGTAATAATAATATCCTGCTCGGCGACCACGGCGGTCATCAGCTCGCGCTGACGGCGCAGAAAGTCCTCGCCCTGCTCCTTGGCGTAACCACCTGCGCCCTCGGATTCTCCGGTGTCCAGATCCAGCTCTACCGGTTTGGCACCGACCGAGATAATCTGTTCGCGGGCTGCGGGACGCACATCGTAAGCTTCAACCACTGCACCCAAGCGTTTGGCGGTAGCACAGGCCTGCAGGCCGGCCACGCCGACACCCATAATCAGTACTCGGGCGGGCTGCAAGGTGCCTGCGGCAGTCATTAATAGAGGAAAAATTCGCGGCGCGGCAGAGGCGCCCATGAGTACCGCTTTGTAGCCAGCCAGCGTGGCCATGGATGAAAGTACATCCATACTCTGGGCGCGACTGATCCGCGGCACCAGCTCCAGGGCTATCGCAGTGGCTCCCTTATCGGCAACTGCCTGGGCAGCGGCCGGTGAGGCCAATGGATCCATCATGCCGATAACTAATTGACCGCTGCGCAGGCAAGCAAGATCATCATCACTATTATCATTATTGGAACCAAAAGACTGGACCTGCAAGATAATATCTGCACTGGCAAATATTTCTGCGCGGTCTTCGATAAGGGTCGCACCGGCAGCGGTGTATTCGCTATTCGGGTAGCCAGCAGCACAGCCGGCATCGGTCTGTAAAAGTAACTGCAACCCTTTCGCCGTTAAAAACTCGACATTGGCAGGGGTCATGGCAACCCGCTGTTCACCCGTTTTAATTTCCTTGGGAATCCCGATTTTCACTCAATTCTCCTTTTATCAGTGAATATTATTATTTTGTGGGGCACTTAGAATGATGCCTACGTTAGGCAATTGTCAATAACCTCCACTATGGAAGCCACAAACATCAAACCACAGACTTTTAGGATAGACGTGAAACCGAGAAATCTGCAAGCTCAGCCATAACTGTTTTGAACTGACTTTCAGGTAGACCCACCAGTGATTTCTTGGCTAGCTCAACCTGATTCTTTGCTTGTTCAACAGCGTAGTCCAGACTTCCACAGGACTGTACTGCAGAAAGGATAGCGGAAAAGTGCTCCGCGCTCTTGGTCTCAATCGCCTGGCAAATCATGTCTCGTTCATTCCTGTCGAGATGATCCCGAGCATGAATAAGTGGCAGAGTCATCTTGCCCTCGGAGAGATCATCACCAACATTCTTACCGATGGTGCTGACATCGCCCTGATAATCGAGCACATCATCAATGGTCTGAAATGCCATTCCTAAATGCTTGCCGTAATCGGCCATAGGCTGCTGATCGCCAGAGGCAACTATGGCGCCAATCTGGGCCGCTGACTCAAACAGCTTAGCAGTTTTACGGTAAATGACTTCGAAATAGATCTGTTCGTTGATGTCCGCATTGCCGGCGTTGGCCATCTGTTGAACTTCGCCCTCAGAGATAACATTGGTGGCATCGGCAATCACCCTCATAATATCCATATCACCAAGGTCGACCAGCATTTGAAAGGCTCTTGAATAGAGAAAATCACCCACTAGCACACTGGGTGCATTTCCCCACTGCTGATTGGCAGTTTCGCGCCCGCGACGCAGGGCAGAGACATCCACAACATCGTCGTGAAGAAGGGTTGCGGTGTGAATAAATTCGATAACTGCTGCGACTGAAAGATGCTGCTTTCCCTGATAGCCATTCGCCAGTGCACTTAGTAGGACCACCACCGGGCGCAGACGTTTGCCACCAGAATCGACAATATAGTGACCGATATTTTCCACCAGATCCACTTTGGAATAAAGGTTTTCAATGATCAGGTCGTTGACTGCTGAAAAGTCTTGCTCAACAGCTTTGTGGAATGAAAGCATGGACGTGTCTTTGTCTACAGTTGTGGTTAACGGCGAATGCTAGGGAGCGACCGCTTAGCTGTCAACCGATATTAGCTTAAGCCCGCCAAAGTATTGAAATTAAACGGCTATTCGACGGAGTAAAATGCTTAAAAAGTTGCCGCTGTGACGATAACTGGGTACGATGCACGCCTTTAAAACAGCATTAAATAAGGACCCCATGACACACCAACCTCAGTCATCATATAACCGCGAAGAAATTCTCGCCTGTTCGCGCGGCGAACTCTTCGGACCTGGCAATGCCAGACTGCCAGCCCCAAACATGCTTATGGCCGACCGTATTGTAGAAATTAACAATACCGGTGGCGCCGCTGGTAAAGGGCAGATTATTGCAGAGCTAGACATCAATCCTGACCTATGGTTTTTTGGCTGTCATTTTGAAGGCGATCCGGTTATGCCCGGCTGCTTGGGTCTCGATGCACTCTGGCAGTTAGTTGGCTTCTTCCTGGTTTGGAACGGCAATCCTGGTCGCGGACGTGCACTGGGTGCCGGCAACGTAAAATTCTTTGGCCAGGTTCTGCCTACCGCCAAAAAAGTCACCTACAAACTGGAACTGACCCGCCTTATTCAGCGCAAGCTGGTAATGGGTATCGCCAATGGTTCAGTTGAAGTTGATGGAAGAGAGATTTATACCGCTGAAGACCTGAAAGTCGGTCTTTTCGAAAGCACAGAAAATTTCTAGCGCTGAGTATATTTAACTCTATCTACTACCTAATTTAAGAGGACTACCGATGAGACGTGCAGTAATTACGGGCCTTGGTGTTGTATGCTGTCTCGGGAATGACAGACAGGCGGTGACCCGCTCCCTAAAAGAGGGAATCTCCTTCAGACGCCGC
>ERZ1039804.1765-NODE-1765-length-11769-cov-9.400376_pt1 | contig 11769 bp, 9 predicted proteins | sample MGYA00383089_ERZ1039804 | MGnify/ENA primary metagenome ERZ1039804 (study PRJEB29581, sample SAMEA5548359) | metagenome | biome: marine; feature: coastal; material: water | depth 1 m | study: Short-term variability in the microbial, nano- and picoplankton...
TTGCGCAATGACGTGATCCCTGTGCGGATGCGTAAAGCCCTGATCGTCGTGGATGTATAGCTCCCTGCTTGTTGGTTCAACGCGGTAGTCGAGGACAGGCGTCCACCAGGGTGCGGCTGATCTCCGCTTGTGGCTTCTGAAAAATGCGATCGCCTGGCCCCTCTTCCACGATGTGGCCGCGGTCGAGAACGATCACCCGATGGCAGAACCCACTGGCGACGGCGAGATCGTGGGTTACAAAAATCATGGCCAGCCCAAGCTTGCGTTGGAGTTGCCGCAGGAGGTCCAACACCTCTGCTTGAACTTCGGCGTCGAGCATGCTCACGCTCTCATCACAGATCAGCACCTTGGGTTCCAGCGCAAGGGCGCGGGCGATCGCTACCCGTTGTTGCTGTCCGCCAGAGAGCTGTTTTGGGAAGCGGTCTTGAAACTGATCGGCCGGACTTAAGCCCACCTGTTCCAGCAGGTTTCGGGCTCGCTCCCGGGCAGCGGCCTTCGAGCAGAGGCCATGGATCAGCAGCGGATCGGCGATGGCATCCGCCACGCTGAGGGCTGGATTTAGACAGGCCAGTGGGTCTTGAAACACCATTTGAATCGCCCGTCTGGCAACCCGTAATGACGGCCCACGCAAGCGCAGCAGATTTTGGCCAAGCAGGTGAACTTGGCCTCCGCGGATGCTGTTCAGTCCCATGAGGGCCCGGCAGAGGGTGCTTTTGCCGCATCCCGAAGCCCCCACCACTCCAAGACTTTCGCCGGCGAGGAGCTCAAAGCTCACGTCGTCGACCGCTTTGAGCCACACCGGCGACCATGGCATCCCACCGATGCCATGCCAGCAGCGCATCGCATCCACCCGTAGGACGGGTTCGCTGCTTGGACGTTCCGGGGATTGGCCCCCTTCTCGAGCCAGGGCCGAAGCGACAAGTCGCTTTCCCACAGAGGATTGTGGTTGCGTGAGCAGTTGGCGGCTTGGGCCCTCTTCCACCCTGCGCCCTCCATCGAGCATCGCCATGCGCTCGCACCAGCGGGAGGCCATGGCGAGGTCATGGCTGATCAGCAGCAAGGCACTGCCTAATTCACGGCAGAGTCCACTCAGCTCCGCCATCACCTGCCCGGCCACGGCCACGTCCAAGCTTGTGGTGGGTTCGTCGGCAATGAGCAGCGGCGGTTCGAGGGCGATGGCCAGGGCGATGGCCAAGCGTTGCCGCATTCCTCCACTGAGCTCATGCGGATAGGCCCGGAACCGTTGGGCACCGATGCCAACGCGTTCCAATAAGTCGAGCGCCCGCGTTTTGCGCCATTGGGCATTCGTGGAAGAACGATGCGCTTTCAGGGTGTCGAGCAGATGCTCTCCCACGGGCATCAGCGGATTCAGCCGTGTCATTGGGTCTTGAAACACCAAACCAGCCGCTTGTCCGCGCAACCGACGCAGGGCGGGACGATTGAGTTGGCGCGGGTCTTGTCCGGTGAGTTTCAACCCCCCTTCGCAGATGGTGCCTGCCGGGAGCAGCTGCATCACCGCCCGGGCCACAGTGCTTTTGCCACATCCAGACGATCCCACCAACGCCAGGGTTTCGCCGGCTTCGAGGGAGAGATCCAGCCCATCCAGGGTCCAACTGTCGCTGCCCGGATACCGCAACTTCAGCTGATTGAGCTCCAAAACTGGCCGTGCCATATCGAGGACGGACGGGGAGACGGAAGGACCAGCACTGAATACCATGGAACGACCCGCTGGGCCGGATGCGACACGCCGCCTCAACATCGGATGAACAAAGGGCCAGTCGGGGCTCGGCACAGTTCACGCGCGGTTTGCCGGAATTAAGGCAGCGTCCGATTCGCAATCCAGACGATTATCAGATCGAGTTGCCGGAATGGTTGCGGCAATGCATTGCCAATGTGCCCCCAGGTGCTGGTCAAAGCTGTCCGACCGATCCAGAAGCATTGTTGGTGTCGGCTTTCGACTTTGGTTTTCAGCTGCATGAGGGGCAATTCCGGGCGAGTGGCGACCCCTACATCGTTCATCCCGTTGCCGTGGCTGATCTGCTGCGGGATATCGGAGCCAGTGCTCCGGTGATCGCCGCGGGCTTCCTCCACGATGTGGTCGAAGACACCGATGTATCGCTCGACGAGATCCAAGAGCATTTCGGCTCGGAAGTGCGAGAGCTGGTGGAGGGGGTCACCAAACTTGGCGGCATTCATTTCAACGACCGCACCGAGGCACAAGCCGAAAATTTGCGGCGGATGTTTATGGCGATGGCCAGTGACATTCGGGTTGTGTTGGTGAAGTTGGCGGATCGGGTCCACAACATGCGCACTCTGGGTGCCCTCAAGGAGGAAAAGCGCCAACGGATTGCTCGGGAGACCCGCGAGATCTATGCCCCCCTCGCCAATCGTCTTGGTATCGGACGGTTCAAGTGGGAGCTCGAGGATCTGGCGTTCAAGTTGTTGGAGCCCGAGGCCTTTCGGGAAATTCAGCAAGAGGTTGCGACCAAGCGCAGCGAGCGGGAGCAACGGCTGGGGGTCACGGTTGGTTTATTGAATGAACGGTTGCAGCGCGCCGGCCTTGAGGGCTGTGAGGTGAGTGGGCGGCCCAAACATCTCTATGGCATCTGGAGCAAAATGGAGCGCCAACAAAAGGCGTTCCACGAGATCTACGACGTGGCAGCGCTTCGCATCATTACGCCCAGCGTCGAGACGTGTTATCGCGCCTTGGCTGTGGTGCACGACACATTTCGCCCGATCCCAGGACGGTTTAAGGACTACATCGGTTTGCCGAAGCCAAATGGCTATCAGTCGCTGCATACAGCGGTGATTGGTCGTCATCGACCGATCGAAGTGCAGATTCGAACCTTGGAGATGCACCAAGTTGCCGAATTCGGCATTGCTGCCCACTGGAAATACAAGGAGGGCGGCTCACCCGCCAGTTGCAGCAGTGATGCGGAACGGTTCAACTGGTTGAGGCAACTGGTCGATTGGCAACAGGAGGGGGGTAACGACGACCACAACGACTACCTCTCATCGATCAAGGAAGACCTCTTCGATGAGGAGGTTTTTGTGTTCACGCCAAAAGGTGATGTGGTGGGTTTACGCAAAGGCGCCACCGCCATTGACTTTGCCTATCGCATTCACTCCGAGGTGGGCAACCATTGCAATGGTGTGCGCGTCAATGATCGTCTGTGTCCCTTGGCGACACCGCTGCAAAACGGCGATTTCGTGCAGGTATTAACCAGTAAGACAGCGCACCCCAGCCTGGATTGGCTCAATTTCGTTGCGACGCCCACCGCGCGCAATCGGATCCGCCAGTGGTACAAGCGCAGCCATCGTGATGAAACGATCGAGCGGGGCAAAGATCTGCTGGAGCGGGAACTCGGTCGTGATGGCTTCGATCTGCTCTTGAACGGCGACACCATGGTGCGGGTGGCCCAGCGCTGCAATGTCGTCACCACGGAAGACCTTCTGGCTTCGTTGGGATTTGGTGCGGTGACCCTGCAGCAGGTTCTCAACCGTTTCCGTGAGGAGATCAGGCTTCAGGCCCAAGAGGAGGAGGAGCCCCTCAGCAACGAAGAGGTGGCCCGTGCTCTGGTGGCACCCAAGGAGTCGGCCCCGTCTCAACGCAGTGGAGCGGGGGCCATCTTGGGGATCGAGGGATTGGATTACCGACTCGGCGGGTGCTGTAGTCCGTTGCCGGGCGAGGCGATTGTGGGCACCGTTGCCCTTGGCAATCACGGCATCACGATTCATCGTCAGGATTGCACCAATGTGGAGTCGATCCCGCGGGAACGGCGCTTGCCGGTGCGCTGGAATCCCAAGCCCAATGGCGACCGGCAGAACTTTCCGGTGCAGCTGCGCATTGAGACGATTGATCGCGTTGGCATCTTGAAAGACATCCTGATGCGTCTCTCCGATGGGGGGATCAACGTCAGTGATGCGCGGGTTAAAACGGCCGTCGGCCGGCCGGCCTGTATTGATTTGCGGGTGGAACTTCAGGGTGCTGATCAGTTGACCCGCACCCTTGCCCAGATCCGCTCGATGGCTGATGTGATCGGGATCGCGCGCATTGGTGTGAGCTGAGGATTTTGGCTTGACCAACCTCTTACTGGCGTTGCCATTCGAGGTTTCGATTGAATCCTTGGGTGCGGCGTATTGGGATGTGGTGGAGGCCGCACAGTTTCCGCGCACGCAACTGCGCTTCCGGAACAACGTTGTGCTGCATCAGTTGGGAATGAATGCCCAGCAGGTGTCGGATGCCGATCTGGAGGAGGCCTTCGGACGCTTTGAAGGCCGGGTGCCTTTTTTGGCGCTGCGTTATCACGGCTATCAGTTTGGGAACTACAACCCCCAACTTGGCGATGGCCGAGGTTTCCTCTACGGGCAGCTGCGCGACCGCCATGGCGACCTTCAGGACCTTGGAACCAAGGGCTCAGGAACGACGCCATGGAGTCGTGCTGGTGATGGACGACTCACCTTGAAAGGAGGTGTTCGGGAGGTGATCGCCTCGGAAGCCTTGTATCGCCTTGGCGTCACGACGAGTCGAACCCTGTCGCTGATTGAAACCGGAGAGGATCTGTATCGCAGCGATGAGCCTTCGCCCACCCGAAGCGCGGTGATGGTGCGCATCGCGCGCACGCACTTGCGTTTTGGCACCTGCGAACGACTCCTGTATCTCCGTGATGCCCCTGGATTGGAGCGATTGCTGCGCCACGTGGTGGCTGTGTATTACCCCGCGATTGCAGCAACCCATCCTGCTGTTGATGGGGATAATCCAGGATTGCAGGCTCAACTGCTGGCTTTTTACGGCGAGCTGGTCGAGAGGGTGGCGCGTTTGGCGGCTGAGTGGATGGCGGCGGGCTTCGTCCATGGGGTGCTCAACACCGACAACATGTCGTTGGTTGGCGAAAGCTTCGACTACGGGCCGTTTGCCTTTCTCGACCGTTGGGACCCTTCTTTTACCGCGGCTTATTTCGACCAGACCGGCTTGTATGCCTACGGTCGTCAGCCTGCAATTTGTCGGAAGAATCTGCAAATGTTGCAAGAGCCCCTCGCCTTGCTGCTCTCCCGGGAGGCGATGGAGGAACGGCTCGATCGATTCGCAGAGATCTACAGCCAGCACTACTGCGCCCGGATGCGGCGTCGGTTGGGCTTGCCCGATGCCGGTGATGATGCGGTCGTGCGCCATACCTTGGCGTTACTAGCGGCTTGGCCGGTGGGGTACGGCGACTTTTTTGCGTCGTTGTGTCGATCTGTCGTTGAGCAAGGACTACCGGAGGAAGCGGAAGCCTTAAAGCCATTTGTTCTTGATGCGCCTGAGCCGCCTCGGGATGTCTGGCAGTCCTGGCGGGATGTCTGGTGGATCGAACAACGCTCGGCAGCGGATGTGATGCAGCGTTTGCAGCGTTGGAATCTGTTGCGTCCTCCCACGCGGCCGTTGATTGAAACCCTGTGGGAGGCCATTGATCAGCACGACGATTGGGCGCCCTATGGCGCCTGGTTGGACACCGTGATGGGGCGGGGTGGCTGAGCGCTATGGCGCTGAAAGAGCTTGTAGGCCACAAGGCCACTCACGACCGCAAAGATCAAACCCACCAGACTCGAACCCAGCAAAATGCGTTGGGTGAAGCCCCAGCCCTGGAGCCAGAGGTTGCTGCGGTTGATCGAGCTGAGAGTGTCTGCGCCAGCGCTTGGCCCCAGCAGTTGATCTCCCACCAAGTAGTTGAACCAATACAGCGGGATATAGGTGAGTGGATTGCTCACCAGTGTTCCGGCAGCGGCCAGCAAATGGTTGCCCTTCAACAAGGAGGCGACGCCAACGCTCACCACGATTTGCAAGCCGAAAAAGGGGAAGCAACCGCAAAACACCCCTGCAGCCAGGCCGCGGGCGCGCTGTCCAGGAGTTCCCTCTTGCGCCCAAAGCCATTGAAGACTCCGTCGGAGTCGGTGGCGACTGACTCGCAGCAGCCGGCGCATCAGCACTTGCCAGACAAAGAGGTTCGGATCTTAGGTATGGAGCTACACACCTTGCCTTTGCTGTGCCTCCTCTCGACACCATTGCGGCGGTTGCCACGGCTGTGGCTCCTGGCCAGGGAGGCATCGCTGTGATCCGGTTGTCGGGGCCGGTGGCTGAGCAGGTTGGTCAAGCGGTCGTCCGATGTCCTGGTCGTCAGGAGTGGGGCAGCCATCGGATCCTCTATGGCCATGTGATGGCGGTTGACGGCCAACGTCGGTTGGATGAGGTGCTGCTGTTATTGATGCGAGCCCCCCGCAGTTTTACTGGGGAAGACGTGGTTGAGATCCATTGCCATGGCGGAGTCATGGCTGTGCAGCAGGTGATGGAGAGGGTTCTGCAGCACCCTGGGGTGCGGCGGGCTCTGCCGGGAGAGTTCAGCCAGCGGGCGGTGCTGAATGGGCGGCTCGACCTCACCCAGGCGGAAGCGGTGAGTGAGTTGGTGTCGGCACGAAGTCGGCGGGCTGCCGATCTCGCGATGGCCGGACTCGACGGTGGGATTCAGGCTCGAATCACGGTGCTACGGGAGCGGTTGTTGGACCAGCTCACGGAGCTCGAGGCACGGGTTGATTTTGAGGACGATCTGCCGCCGCTCGACGGAACTGCCTTGTTGAACGAACTGCAAGCGGTCCGAGCTGAGTTGTTGGCTTTGGTGGCGGATGGGGAGCGAGGCGATGCCCTCCGGCATGGCCTGCGGGTGGCATTGGTGGGTCGCCCCAACGTTGGGAAAAGTTCGTTGTTGAATCGCCTCAGCCGTCGGGAGCGGGCGATCGTGACCGAACTGCCAGGCACCACGCGCGATTTGTTGGAGAGTGAAATCGTGCTGGATGGGGTGCCGATCACGCTGATGGATACGGCTGGGATTCGTGCCACGAATGATGCCGTGGAACAGCTCGGGATCGCGCGCAGTGAGGAAGCGTTGATCTCGGCTGATGTCGTGGTGCTGATCGTGGATGGTCACGCCGGCTGGACCGAGACCGACGCCCAGTTGTTGGCCCGTATTCCCAACGATGTTCCCCGCGTTGTTGTTGCGAATAAATCTGATCTCGACGGTCCGCCGTTGCCGGGGCTGGTGGATGTGCAGTTCTCAGCCCTCAATGGAGCGGGCGAAGACGCCTTCGTGCAGGTGTTGCTCGAGCGTTGTGGTGCAGGGGATGCGGCTGGAATTGTGCTGTCGTTGAATACCCGCCAGCGCGATTTAGCTTCCGCGGCTGCAGCGGCATTGGAGCGCAGTCACGAGGTGGCGCAGCAGCAATTGCCTTGGGATTTCTGGACCATTGATCTGCGGGAGGCGATCCGTGGCCTTGGTGAAATCACGGGAGAAGAGCTCACGGAGGCCGTTTTAGAGCGTGTTTTCTCCCGTTTTTGTATCGGGAAATAGGCTCAAGGGCCCGACGTGTTGAGCTGTGGACTGGCAGGCCCCGGCAATCAGCCGTGCTTTGGATCGTTGGTTGGATGAGGACATCGGCCGCGGCGACCTAACAGCCATTGCTCTGCAGGGGCAGCACGCGGCGGCGCATTGGCTGGCGAAACAGTCGGGCCGCTTCTGTGGTGGTCCGTTAGTGCAGACGTTGTTCGAACGCTTAGATCCCGCCTGCAAGGTTCAGTTGCTGGTGGCCGACGGGGAGCCCGTGCAGCCAGGACAGCGCCTGCTGGAGCTTGAGGGCTCAGCTACAGCACTTGTGGCCGGGGAGCGCACAGCCCTCAACCTGGCGATGCGTCTTTCTGGGATCGCAACGGCGACCGGGGAGTTGGTGGCGCAGTTGGACGGCACTGGGGTTCGATTGGCCGATACGCGAAAGACCACACCGGGGCTGCGCTTATTCGAAAAATATGCCGTGCGTTGTGGTGGTGGCATCAACCACCGCATGGGCTTGGATGATGCGGCGATGCTCAAAGAAAACCACCTGGCCTGGGCTGGGGGAATCACCGCAGCCATCGACGTGGTTCGTCATCAGGCCCCCTGGCCATGCCGGGTGATTGTGGAGGCGGAAACCGGTGATCAGGCCTGTGAAGCGGTGCAAGCAGGGGCCGATGGGGTGTTGCTGGATGAGTTCAGCCCCGAGCAACTGCAGGCGTTGGTGCCGCGCTTGCGCCAGCTGGCTCCTGGCGGTGTTGTGCTGGAGGCGTCCGGAGTGCAGCCCGAACAACTCAGTGCCTATGCAACCACTGGGATCGACCTGATCTCGACCAGTGCCCCGATGACCCGCAGTCGCTGGCTGGATCTGAGCATGCGCTTCAGTTGAAACAGCCGGTGATAAGTGGATGGCGATCGACGGCAGGGGATGATCAGAGCCGGATCCTTCCGGCCCTGCACTGAACATGCTCAGCCTGTCCCAGACCTTGGATGCCCAGCTGCGGGCAGCGATGCAACGGGCGTTTCCGGATGCGGAGGCCACGTTGGATCCGCAACTCGCAGCGGCGAGCAAACCGGAGTTTGGCGATTTTCAGGCCAACGGTGCGCTTCCGTTGGCCAAACCTTTGAAGCAGCCGCCGCGTCAAATTGCGACGGCGATTGTTGACCAGCTCAGCGGCGATGAGGCGTTCAATGCGCTTTGTTTGGCGCCTCAAATCGCAGGTCCAGGCTTCATTAACCTCACCATCCGCCCGGAGCGGCTGGCGGAGGAACTTGCCGCACGCTTAGGGACCGATCGTCTTGGGGTTCCCGTTGTCGAAGACGTGGCGCCGGTTGTGGTGGATTTTTCGAGCCCCAATATTGCCAAGGAGATGCATGTGGGGCACTTGCGCTCCACGATCATTGGCGACTCCTTGGCGCGGGTACTGGAGTTTCGCGGTCATTCCGTGCTGCGGCTGAATCACGTGGGGGACTGGGGCACTCAGTTCGGGATGCTGATTACGCACCTCAAGCAGGTGGCACCAGAAACCTTGGACACCGCCGATGCGGTGGATTTAGGAGACCTTGTCGCGTTTTATCGAGAAGCGAAAAAACGCTTTGATGATGACGATGATTTTCAGGCCACCTCCCGCGATGAGGTGGTGAAGTTGCAGGGTGGGGATCCGGTGTCGCTCAAGGCATGGGGCCTGCTGTGCGACCAATCCCGTCGTGAGTTTCAGAAGCTGTACGACCGGCTTGATATTCGCCTGACTGAGCGAGGCGAATCGTTCTACAACCCCTATTTGCCTGCGGTGCTGGACGGGCTGAAAGCGGTCGACTTGCTGGTGACCGACGACGGCGCCCAGTGCGTGTTCCTTGAGGGCGTGACCGGCAAAGACGGCAATCCGTTGCCTGTGATCGTGCAGAAGCGTGATGGTGGTTTTAATTACGCCACCACGGATCTCGCTGCCATTCGTTTTCGGTTTGCATCCCCGCCAGCTGGGGATGCGGCGCAACGGGTGATCTACGTAACCGATGCAGGCCAGGCCAACCACTTTGCTGGGGTGTTTCAGGTGGCTGAACGGGCGGGCTGGATTCCCGACGGGGCCCGTCTTGAGCATGTGCCCTTTGGGCTGGTGCAAGGGGAAGATGGCAAAAAGCTCAAGACCCGCGCCGGCGACACCGTGCGGCTTCGCGATCTATTGGATGAGGCGGTGGAGCGGTCGGAACAGGATCTGCGGTCTCGCCTGCAGGAGGAGGAGCGCACGGAGTCCGATGCGTTCATCTCCCATGTGGCCACCACCGTTGGTTTGGCGGCTGTGAAGTACGCCGACCTCAGCCAAAACCGCCTCACCAACTATCAATTTTCCTTCGATCGAATGCTGGCCCTGCAGGGCAACACGGCGCCTTACTTGCTGTACGCCGTCGTCCGTATTGCTGGTATTGCTCGCAAGGGCGGAGATCTCGGCGTGTCCAATGCTGCCTTGCAGTTCAGCGAACCCCAAGAGTGGGCTTTGGTGCGGGAGCTACTCAAATTTGATCGGGTGATTGTCGAGGTGGAAGACGAGCTCCTACCCAATCGCCTCTGCAGCTACTTATTTGAACTCAGTCAGGTGTTCAACCGTTTCTACGACCAGGTTCCTGTGCTCAAAGCGGAACCAGAAGCGTTGTCATCTCGCTTGGCCCTCTGCCGACATACGGCCGATACGTTGCGTTGCGGTTTGGCGCTTTTGGGGATTCCAACGTTGGAGCGAATGTGATGCAAGGCCTGTCGGAGCAGCCTCAGTTGCTGTCCAAGTGGCAACTCGGCCTTTTCAAGACAGTCCTGCCAGACTTTGATCCGAAAGCCAAGGACTTGTGAACCCCAACAGCTCTGCTCCGCCTCCAGCTCGTGCGGCTGTCGAGCAGCTGCGGGCTTACAGCGCTCCGTTAGAAGGGCGGCGGCAACTTCTACGGCTGGATTTCAACGAGAACACGATTGGCCCCAGCCCCCTGGTGGCCCAAGCATTGCGCAACTTCAGCACCGAGGAGATTGCCGTTTATCCGGAGTACGACGGCCTGCGGGAAGCGTTGCTCCAGAACCTGGTGGAAACCGGCTGCCGGCCGGGATTGAAGCCTGATCAGATTGGCCTGTTCAACGGCGTTGATGCCGCCATCCATGCGGTGTTCCAGGCCTATGGCGATGCCGGTGAGACGTTGCTAACCACAGCGCCCACCTTTGGTTATTACAGCCCCTGTGCCGGGATGCAGGGCATGACGATCGAGGCGATTCCTTATCAAGGTGAGACGTTCGACTTTCCCCTGGCGGCTATTCAGGAGGCGTTGGCGGCCCACTCGCCCCGGTTGCTGTTGATCTGCAATCCCAACAACCCCACCGGTACGCGTTTGGCGGCAGACGAGGTGATCGCCTTGGCGGCCTCAGCGCCGGGCACCCTGGTGGTGGTGGACGAGCTCTACGAGGCCTTCACCGGAGACAGCGTGTTGCCGAGCGCTGATTTCACGGCCACACCAAACCTGCTGGTGTTTCGGTCCCTGGCCAAAACGGCCGGTTTGGCGGGTTTGCGCATTGGCTTTGCCATCGGCCACGCCGATGTGGTCGATCGGGTGAGCCGCGTCACGGGGCCCTACGACGTCAACAGCGTGGCCGTGGCTGCTGCGTTCGCTGCGTTGGCTGATCAGTCGTATGTGGATGCTTATGTGGCTGAAGTGCTGCGGGCTCGCGATTGGACCCTGCAGGCGCTGCGGGACGCGGGGGTGCGCCACCACTGCGATGGCGGCAACTATCTGCTGATCTGGCCTCAACGCCCAGTGGCTGAGGTGGATGCGGCGTTGCGCGAGGCGGGCATCTTGGTGCGCTCGATGGCGGGTAAGCCCTTGATTGATGGGTGTTTTCGGGTGAGCATCGGCACCACCAGCCAGATGCAGCGCTTCATGGAGGCGTTCCTCCTCCTGGAGCAATGAACCGCTTGCTGCTGCTGGCCACCGGCGGCACCATCGCCGGCTGTGCAGACGACAGTGCAACGCTGAATGATTACACCGCTGGCGTGCTCGGGGGTGATGCCCTGCTTGCAGCGGTGCCGCAGCTGCAGGACCTGGCGACGATCACGGTGGAGCAGGTCGCCAATGTCGACAGCGCCGACCTGCTGTTTGAGCACTGGCGCGCGCTGGTGGCGCGCATTCGGGATGCCTTTGCGGCAGACCCCGAGTTGGTCGGGGTGGTGATCACCCATGGCACGAACACGCTGGAGGAAACCGCTTGGTTGCTGCAGCTGTTGATCGACGATCCCCGCCCCGTTGTGCTGGTGGGAGCGATGCGGCCGGCCACCGCTCTCAGTGCCGATGGGCCGTTGAATCTGTTGCAGGCCGTGCAAGTGGCCTTGAGCCCAGTAGCCCGCGGCTATGGCGTGTTGGTGGTGATGGATGGCCAGATCCATGG
>ERZ1039804.1768-NODE-1768-length-11749-cov-12.797075_pt1 | contig 11749 bp, 11 predicted proteins | sample MGYA00383089_ERZ1039804 | MGnify/ENA primary metagenome ERZ1039804 (study PRJEB29581, sample SAMEA5548359) | metagenome | biome: marine; feature: coastal; material: water | depth 1 m | study: Short-term variability in the microbial, nano- and picoplankton...
AGAAAGTAGACTTTGACAAGATGAAAAAGTTTAAAGATTTGTCTGCGTCTGAAAAACAAGCTCGCAAGGAAAACGTGCTATCTGCTGGTGGTTTTAAAAGCGAAGATGAGATGTTAGATATGCGAAGCACCATGTCGGCAAACCCCAACGCTAACACCGGTAAAGACTTAGAAGCTATGGAGCTTGTTAGGAAAGTAGAAGAAGGCAGTATGTCTTTTGATGAGTACCGTGATTGGTGGTTAGCTAACAGAGCCAAAGAGCCTGCTAAGTCGGCGCCTGAAGTTGTGCCTACTGACAGGGCTTTAGCGAGTGTAGGTAAGAAAGTTTATAAGACAGGTTTAACCGGTCAAGGCGGAACAGTTAATATCCCTGACGGAACACAAGTTGCTTCTCGTTTAGATATTCCAGCTTACAGCAACAAGGGCGAGTATGTTGAGACGTTGCACAACCCCGCAAAACAAACCGACGTTATGGGTTATGGCGGCGGTAGCGATTTGAAAAACGTAACCTTTGGTATTAACCCCGACGCAGCTTTAGGTGTCGCTACTAATAGAACAGACAAACACCCTTTCCATATGATGAAAGGTGAGTATCAAAACAACCCTAACATTGTCAGAGACATGAATAAACTTATGAAGCAAAAGAATGTTATTCAGGTCGGTGCTAACCCACAAAAGTCTGGCGCTTTCTATGACATAAAAACAGGTAAGCCGTTAGAGGGTGCCGACCGTGTTATCCAAATTGGTGATACACTTGTGGCTAAGAATCCAAAATATATTCCCGACGGAGACCCTAGATTGTTTACCAAGGGTGGTGTTCAGTTTGGCGGAGTTGCGGGTGCTGCGTTATTAATGGGAGATGACGAGTAATGGTAAGTATTTTAAAAAACATAGCTACTGCGGCTACGGCTGCGGCTGCGGCTACTCAATCTCAAGAAGCTGAAGCTGTTTCGGTGGGAAGACTTGTTCGCCTTGGTTTTTTAGACAATCAATCTGCTCAAAACCCAAGAGCCGTAAAAGGTGCTTTTACAAAATACAATAAAGCTAGGGAGCAATCTTCTGGTTTTAATTACAGGGAGTCTTTGTCCGAAGCGGGTATGGATGAAACTGTTTTTACTCCGACAGATTTAGGTGCTAGAAAGCAAGTTAACCTTGAGAGTTTAGTAGGTAGACCTATTGTCCCTGTAAGAGGCGACCAAAGTAATCTTGGAGTTTTGCATAAACTAGGCGGTATAGATATACCTAACGGTTCACCTGTAGAAGCTGGAAATAAATTTTCTCAGCAACACGCGGAAACCGGTAGAGGGTGGATGTCTATGTCGGGTGTTGCTAAAGGGCAGCAGGATAAGATAATTAAAGCTGCTGAAGATACTGGGGAGATTCCTGTAGGTGTCTACAACTCAATGAAAGACACGACTGCTGATTTTTCTACGGCGGTCGCACAACCTATGATGGCTCAGATCCCTATTTTAAAAATAGCTAAAAAAGATAAAAAAGAGTTTGACGACGAGTTGCGGCGTGTTTTTCCATCTTGGGTCGGGTTAGATTCACCGGATGCAATGGATCAACTGCTAGGTAGAAATGGATTTGCAAACATAGGTGCAAACAGAACTAGATTCTCAAATATGATGGGTAAATCTAAATATAGAAATAAAGGTTTTCCTAGTTATTCTGAAATTTTACCGGCGATTAACGATCCTGATTTAGCCGGAGTTCCTTTAGGCACTTCAGGTTTGTCCATGTACGATGCTATTTTAACGCCAGCATATAAGGACATAGGTGTACATCAAAGCTACGATACTGTTATGGCTGGGAAATATATCGGCGGATCCGGTAATGTTCCTTTTGATGTTATGTTCCCTAAACTTAATAAAAGATTTTCTGCCAGTATGACTGGCGAAAACGCCCCGATTAAAGGGGAACCAAGACCACTTAACCAATCGGAAATAATAGACGCGGCTAACAAAAGAAAAGACGGTTATGAAATTGCCGACCAGCAGTGGTTAGATGGTGTTTCTGAGTTTATAGAAAGAAACAAAAAAGCTGGCGGTACTTTGTTGACTGGCTCTGGAGTAGCGGGTGCTAATGCAAGCGAAGACTCCTCTGTTATAAACGACATACAGGCTGGTATTGATTTTGCTGATTTTGAAAGAGAGCAAAACACTTTACCTAACAGGATTAAAAACTATTTATCATCTCCTTCCGACGCGAATGTCGCTATCTACGACGATATGAGACGACGAGGCGAGGACACAATAGAACCAAACAGATCGCCTCGTGCAACTAACATAGCTAATTTTATTGACCAATATAGTCCTGATGTTCCTATCCTTGGTCAGTTTATAGGTTCTGGTATTTCGGATCAGTTAAGAGAGCTGGGTTACAATAAAACAAAGGGTAAGGTTTTAGGTCAGTCTGCTATGTCTGCTTTAGATATTGCTGACATAGCCGGTGCGGGTATCCTTCTTAAAAACGCAGGAAAGCAAGCTGTAACTCGTGGCGGTAAAACTATGTACCACGGAACTAACGCTGGTAAAGATTTTGATCGTATAGATCCTAGTAAGCTGCAAGGTAGAGACGCTGGTTTCTTAGGTAAAGGTTTTTATTCTGGCGACCCTGTTATTGCTAGTAGATACGCTAAGAACATGGAAGGTGGCAACGTGCAACCCGTAGAGACTGCCGCTGGTAAATATAAAAACTACACGCTAGAAGACAAACAAAAATTAGGAATGGCAGTTAAAAAAGATCCTAGCTTATCGGAAATGCTTACGCAGCAAAACACCTCGGACGGTTACATTGGTGCTCGCGTGTTAGACGGTAAAGGTAACGTAGTAGAGCAGGTTAATTACTTTCCTACGCGAGATGTAGATAACGCCATTACACCTTTTAGCTTTTAAAGCATTTAACAAACTCAAGAAGGGCGTCTTGTGACGCTCTTTTTTGTTGAAGCGATTCAAGCACAGCGTCGTCTGCTGTGTTCTCTCCTAATATATGTATTATTCTTACGGGGTTCTCTTGACCTTGACGGTGAAGCCTTGCGTTGAATTGTTGGTAAAGCTCTAAACTCCACGGTAAACCGAACCACACAATTATATTACCGCCGCGTTGCAGGTTTAATCCGTGACCGGCGCTTGCTGGGTGCGCTAGTAGTACGGGTATTTGTTTTGTGTTCCATCTGTTTATTGTTGCGGGATCCTTGTCGAGCTCTACCGCTTGAGGTATTGCTTTTTTCAGTCTTGCTAGGTCGGATCTAAAGTTGTAGGCAAGCAAAATGTTTTCGTTAGATGTAGAAACTAAATCAACAATGGCTTTAATTTTCTCTTCGTGCATGACTGTGTATGCGCCGTCCTCGTCGTACACACTTCCGTTAGATATCTGTAGCAGCTTACCTATTTGTACTGCTGCGTTAACAGCCATTATTTCTCCGCCGTCGTAAGACAATATAAAATCTCGTTTCATGTCTTCGTATTTTTTTCTGGCTTTCGCTGGCATTACGGTGTAGATGTTTGAGTCTACTCGTTCAGGTAGTTCTAAATAGTCTTCGGCGCTCATTCTCAAAGCTATGTCAGAAACTTTTTTATGTATGCTGTCAACCTTGTCCGGTCTTATAGCGTATTGGTTCCACTGGGGATTTCCGACCGTCTGGCAGTAGTGCTCTAAAAACTTACCTCGTGTGGGGTATAGTCTTTGCCCTTTATCTAACAGGTATATTTGTGACCACAAGTCCATCAGGTTGTTCGGGGCGGGAGTCCCTGTTAACTGAATCATCCGGTCTATCTTCCCTAGAACTTTTCTCATCGACTTCCATCGTTTGGCGCTGTGAGATTTGAAGCTGCTGGATTCGTCTATTACTACGCAATCGTAATGCCAATCCTGACCTAAAAGTTCTACTAACCAAGGTATGTTCTCCCTGTTGATTATGTGTATGGGTGTGGATTCCATGACAGCCTTTGTTCTTTTGGCTGGAGTAAGACCCGCTAAGATTGTGTACTTTAAATCCTTAGTGTGCTGCCACGCAGCAATCTCGGAAGACCAAGTGTGTTGCGCTACACGCAACGGCGCTATGACTAAAGTTTTTTTAACGTCACCGGAATCTATCATATCAGATAAGGCTGTGAGGGTAGACACAGTTTTACCTAAACCCATGTCGATCCACAGGGCTGCGTTTTTATTTTTAAGTATGAAGTCTACTGCCTTGGTTTGGTACTTGTGAAGATTTGATCTTTTTAACATAGTATCTCTGCTCCGCCTTCTACACTGTCGACTATATGCACTTTAATACCTACTGACTCTAGTTTTCTATGAACTGCCTGCTGGTATGGTGTTGCTTTTTTACCTGTGGCTTTGAACTCAACGATCACACATTTACCGTCTTTAAAATATAAACGGTCGGGAACCCCTCGCTGCGAAGTAGAAACCCATTTAAAAGATAACCATCCTAGCTTCTTAGCGTTCTCTGTTACTTTCTTTTCTATTAATCCTTCTCTCATTTCTTTTTGTAAGTGCAAGCGCAAACCTTACACATACCGTTCGATACATACCTTTTTGGTGGGTGGTTTTTCTTACACGGTTTACCTATATAGTATTTAGAGCCTTGCAACGCGGCTTCTAGTCTGGCTGTTTTTCTCATTACTTTTTATAACGAGTAGACTCGTAACCTTCTGCTGTTACGGGAATGCCTTTAGCCCACTCAGGTAGTACGCACATTAAATCTGACAGCTCGTCCACGCTTCCATAACCCACAGGGACGTCGGCTACTATCTCATCGTGGACGTGCAGCACCACTGGGTACTTGTTTTTCTCTAATCGCAGAACCGCTTCGGCTAGTAAATCTCTAGCCACTGCTTGAGTTATAGATTGAACTAAAGAACCACCGTATGCTTTTATCTGACCCCAGCGGTGCGTGTGGTTGTTCATACCACTGTAGACTAAATCCATACCCCTGTCACCTTGAACCATTTTTGCTTCGGGAAAAGACAGTATTCTACCGCTTGGTAATTTAAAAAGCAGGTCACCCTTTACAAACTTAAAAAGACCTTTGCAAGATGGCGACTCTTTGCCGTAACTTATAGCGTTTCTTGCAGCTCTCTCAGTGTCGACCCACAACTTTACTATCGGCTTGTTGGCTTCTCTCCAATCGTTTCGGATTGTTAACGCTTGTCTTTCGTTTACGTCTGTTCCGTAAGCCTCTGCCATTTTCTGGAATGCTCTGACCCCACCTTGGTAGCCAAGGGCAAGTGTCGCCACTTTACCCACGAAGCGTTGATCTTTAGTTACTTTATCGTAGTCGCATCCGTACATCGTTGCGGCTGTAAATTTATAGATATCACTTCCGTCTTCAAAAACTTTTATAACTGATTTATGGTCAGACAACCACGCTAGAACTCTGGCTTCTATACTAGCGTAGTCGCTAACAATAAGCCGGTTACCTTCACTTGCTATAAGCATTCCCCGAAGACAAGATGACATTGACTCCATCGGCTCTCCGTCTATTGACGAGGGGTCTCTTTGTTTCATCTGCTCAATAACACTGTCGGTGTCATCTACAGTTGGGCGTGGTAAGTTTTGCGGTTGGAAGTGCCTACCAGACCAACGACCTGTCGCAGCACCGTGATACATCAGAACCCCGTGAGCTCTACCGTCTTTACCAATTACTGTTTTCATTGAGTCGTATTTTTTAGTGCTAGACTTAGACATTGCTTGTCGTATCTCTAAAAACTCTTTTACTTTTTCAGGGCATTCGTCGTCTAAAGCACACTGCACAGCCGCTTTGTCGTAGCTGTCCATTGAGTAGCCTTGGTCGTTTATCCACTTAAGAGATTTAGCTCTCGACGAGGTGCTGTCTAAGACACCGCCGGTCAACTCGTATATTCTTTTATTTAATGCTGCACCGTGTTTTTCAATAATAACTAAAGCGTTGTCTATGCTTTCTTTGTCGAGACGAACGCCACGCCAGTTTACTAGCTGGTCGTGTTCCCACACTTCCTGCTCTAAACCTCTGAGGTCTCTTAGCTTTTCTCGTATGGCTCTCTCCGCTACCACATCCTGTAAGCAGTAGTCGTACAGTTCTTGATAGAGTTTTTTATCTATAACACGCTCACCCCTGTAGGGTTTGCAGCATCTTTGAATAAGGATCTTTCCGCGTTTATCTTTTGCGGCGTCACCTGTTAAGCCGAGAGCTTCGCCACACTTACCTAAAGCGCGAGGGAACGCTTGTGCTGCGGCAAGTGCAGCGGTGTCTCTCCACTGGGAGATGGGTATTTCTTTCCAACCTAAAACTAAGTTCCAAGCTGACATTTCAAAAAAACTATTCCACGCCCAAATAAGAGCGCCTTGATCAATCAAATCTAATAGCCTTTGCGGTGGTGGCATGTCGGGAGTCCACAACTCCGGATCCTCGTTATCTACGCACCAAGCGAGACATAAAACTTCGGTTGTGTCGTGGTCGTTGTAAGCATACGCACCCGCTTTTCGTATATCACACTCGCTGTACGTCTCGAAGTCTATAGATATATTCATTTATTTTTAGGTTCACTTTTGTTGTATTTTAGTTCTTCGCTGGAAATGCAATCTATAAAATCGCAAGACTTGTTGAGCACGTTAAGACAGAAATGACCTAGCAATTCTCCGTCTTTGTTTTCAACCGGCTCTAACACGCGGTTGCATTTTGGACACGCTTTTACACTTTTCATATTTATCACCTGTTAAAGTAATGCGCCCGTCTCCGAGCGCACACACATACACACTACCAACTTACGCCGAACCAAATACCTATGCCGTGAATCATCCCGACAGGGAAAATAAAACCACCGGCAATAAGTAAAAGATATTTAGCGTGAACAAGGCAGTGGATGACGTGAGTCACCCAAGCCAACATACACGTTAAAACCGTAATCAGTATAGCCGTACCACCTTGTTCGTCAGTCATAACAATCTCCTAGTTTAAAAAATCATCTTCTTCGGCGTCTTTAGCTTGCTCGCTAGAGATGTCGTCAAAGAGTTCGTTAACCTTCACACCGCCGCCGCCGAACGAGTCGCCGTCTTTAACAAACTGGATGGCGTTCAAGTTGCAGTTGACACGTTTACCAAACTGGTTGTTTTGAACCCATAAACTTAATGCAGCGTTTACATAACAACCGGCATAGATTTTTTCGTCTTCCTCTGTGAGCTGTGAGCGATCACGATCTAAGACAACGGGTCTTTGCATTGTTGAACATGAGATAAACATAGCGTTTTCGTAACCGTCGTAAGCCTTCTCGACGCCGTCACCTAAACAAGTTTTGAGACCTTTGGGGATATCACCGTTAAAAGATTCTAAAGCAGCAGCTTTAATCGCAGCTTTAAATTCCTTAATCTGGTCTGCTTGACTGTCTTTGTCTAACAAAAAGTTAGCAGAGTATTTTGCTTTTTGACCTTCCATGTACGCCTTTGGCGTCCAGATTTGTGGGAAGGATAGACGTACATTTTTTAATTGAATAATTGACATTAGGACTTTTCCTGTATTTCATTAAAGTAATCAGCAATGTCCGGTTTCACCGCAGGACGTGGATCTTTGTCTTGCGCTAGAAGCGGAGCACCGCCAGTTTTAGCGACGAGATTTTCTATCTCATCGTATCGCGCCTTTCCAAGCAACTTTTGAGCTTGTGAAGGTGAGATTAGTTTTTGAGAGACGGCTTCGTCTCCCAGTAAATCAGTTAACACAGCTTGTGCTTTGCTGTCATCCACCCAGCTTCTCCTGTTACGACCAGCCACCAATTTGTGACCGTCAACAATGCCGCCGTTGTTGAGCACTTTCTTAGCGTGAACTTCTACAGCTCTCGCCCAGCTAATTAGCATAGGAAGTTTAGGTAGCAGCTTGCCCATTTCTACCGGAGTCATTGCGGTGGGGACTTGTACAAGTAAAGGCTGGTCTAAATCGTCAAACTCAGACAGGGTAGTTTCGTAATTAAATTTTGCTAATGCTCTGCAAACAGGTTTAGCTTTGCAAAACTTACAAGCGTTGGGTGAAGGATTAAACTCTGCGTTTGGTTGCGTGGTTTTTATCGCAGCAGGCTTAACAACTTCGTTAGCCCATTTAATGATATCTTTTGCGGTTCTCTTATATGTTTGTATGTTGTCCATTCTCGGCTGGACGATAGTCATGTGCACTGTGTCAATGCCTTTGACTTCACCGTGTTGCAAAGCGCCAAGCGCGTACATCATCAACTGCTCATTATCTTGAGCTGATACTTTGACGCCGCTGCCGTACTTAAGATCAATAACGTGCAGCACGTTGTCATCTACAACAACGCAGTCGGCGGTACCGAAACCACCTTCCGCAAACATACTGTAGTCGACGCGGAGCTCGTAAAACTTTTTACCTTTTATAGCGTTGCAGTAGTCAACATACTCAGCAACGTGGTAAGCCATAATCTGATCGACAATAAAACCTTCGACTTCTACGCCGATGTAAGACTCTGGGGGTTTTTGGGATACTAGACACATCTCAGCCAGCTCATGTGCTGCGGTGCCTTCGGCGGCGTAGAAAGACGACTCGTCCGGTATTGTCTCTTCTATTGCTACTGACGCCGGACAATGTATCCAGCGATGAGCTTTTGAGGCTCCAAGAGAGGCGTGTTTCATATAAGATTCTCGGCTGTTTGTTTAATTTGGTTGACACCTTAGCGGTGTTAACCTAGAATGTCAACCTTTCATACCAAAAAAGGTTAATACAATTATGAACGCAGAGTATCAAGATAAAATACGGATAGCTTTAGCGGCTGCGGCGCTAGCTGCTGGGGTTCCCAGCTCTAACGCTCTTGCTCGTCGGCTAGATGTGTCTAAACAAGCACTGTCAAAGTGGAAGCGAACCGGCGTTGTGCCTGCTCACCGAGCTTGCCAGATCGAGCTTTTAACTAACGGTGTTGTCTCTTGGCGAGACCTATGCCCTGATATTGTTGATGATTTCTACGCACAGCCGGAAGTACAACCAATAAATAGAGCTTAAAAAGAACCCAGCCGAAGCTGGGCTAAAGAGCGAAACTATGTTAAGTGAGAGATATTATGCCATTTTTAGAAGACTACGGACACAAGCTCGTCGATAACGGGTATAAGATTGTTCCGATAAAAAAAGGTTTTAAAGCCCCGATGTTGTCAGGTTGGCAAAACTTTGATTCAAGCCACGAGATGGTTGATCAGTGGTTAGCCAACGGACACAAAGACGGCGGGGTGGGTGTTTTATGCAGCAGTACCGTTGCTTGTGATATTGACTGCTACGACAAGGCAGTTAACAGAAAGATGTGGGAGTGGTTGCGTAAAAATGTAGGTGAGTCGGGTCGACGTGTTGGTCAGCCGCCTAAATTTGTAATGCCCTACCGAGTTTCTGCGCCGATAAAAAAGAAAAGAAGCGCCGAGTTTCAAGACGCGAGTGGCACCAAACACGCTGTAGAAGTGCTGGGTGAAGGTCAGCAGTTCGTAGCCTTTGGTACTCACCCTACCGCCGGAACCGATTACAAGTGGTACGGAAGCGGTCTAACAGACACCCGCTGGCAAGACTTACCGGAGATAACCGAAGATTTGGCGGCAGCTTTTGTCGAGTATTTTGAGAAGGTTGCTGCGGAGATGGGCTGGGAGCTTGTGAGGACTGGCGTGTCGGGTTCTACTGTTGATCTTGACGGCATAGCTCACATTAAGCCGAAGCACGACATAACCGACGACGATCTTAGATCAAAGCTAGACACTATAGACCCCGATGCAACTCACGACGACTGGGTCGCTGTTGGGATGGCGTTGCACCACCAATACGACGGGCTCGACGAAGGGTGGTTGATGTGGGACGAGTGGTCACAGGGTGGTGGTAAATATAAAGAGGGTGAGTGTGAGCGTCGCTACGCTACTTTTGATTCGACCGGTAGAATCCCTAAGACTGTAGCAACAATCTTGTCTATGTCTAAAGAGATTGAGGCTGAGAAGGTTGTCGAAGAGAAGCTGCCGAAAATGCTAGATCAGTGGGCTTTTGTGCAAGTCGAGGGTTCTGCCCGTGTTATTCGAGAAGATCTTACGAAAGATAACATCGTGTTGTATAAGCTAGAAGATCTTAAAAAAGAACATATGAATTGCCGAGTCCTTGGCGGTACTGAAGACAGACCTAAATTAATTAATCTTGTAGACACTTGGCTTGAGAGCCCGATGCGTAGAACATACGCCAGCGGTCTAACTTTCTTGCCAGAGGTCGATACAGTTTCTAGCTATAACTTGTGGCGTGGCTGGTCTTACGAGCCAGTCGACGGTGATGTTAGCCCGTGGTTAGATTTTGTAACTAACGTCGTTGCCGACGGTAACGCTAGTCACGCCAACTACATAATAAGTTGGGCGGCTCAGATGGTGCAGCAGCCGACGAATAAAGTTGGTGTCGGTTTAGTTTTGCGTGGCAGAAAGGGAACCGGTAAGACTAAGTTCGGTGAGCTGCTCGGTGGTTTAGTTAAAGCTCATCATCAGATAGTTAGCAGAGCCGAGCACGTTACGGGTAACTTTAACCGGCATCTTGAGGACACCTTGTTGCTGCAAGCTGATGAAGCGTATTGGGCTGGAGCTAAAAGCAGTGAAGGCGCTTTAAAAGACTTGTTGACCAATGACACTATAACTATTGAACGCAAGGGTGTGGACGCATACACGGCGCCCAACTACACGCGAGTTTTGTTTACATCTAACGACGATTTTGTTGTTCCTGCGAGCTTGGACGAGAGACGTTTTGCGGTTTTTGATGTTGGTTTGAGCCAGCAGCAAAACTCTAATTACTTCTCGTCTCTTGACAATTGGTACAACACTGGCGGCGCGTCTCACTTGTTGTATTACTTGAAAAACTTTGATCTTTCTACTTGCAACGTGCGGGTTGTTCCACAAACCGAGGCTCTGCAAGATCAGAAGCTAGAGACTCTGGATTCTGTTAATCAGTGGCTGTATAACTGCTTGCAAGCGGGTGAGTTTAGACATCAAAGTGTTGGCGGGTCGGTGATTTATTTTGACGGTGAAGCGTCTAAGGTTGAGCTCTACGATATCTATTGCAGCTCGTTACGCAATGATCGTTTTGTGCAGCCAGTTAAAGAGAATAAGTTTTGGAAGCAGATGGCTTCCTATTCTTGCGCTAAAAAAGGTAAGTACAAGAGAAGCGGCGACCACCGTTTTCAGATGATGAACATATCCAGCTTAGAGGCTGCGAGATCTGATTTCGACACGGTTAACGCTTTGGGTGTTAAATGGGCTGACGTTAGTCAGGTTGATAGCGATGATATTTTTGATAATTAGAGGTGAGTATGGATGACGAGGATTGGTTTGAATTTATTTTTTGGGCGGGCATTGGTGTTACTGCTTTGTTTTTTTCGGGGTATGTTTTCAATTTAGCGTGAGGTAGTTATGGGCAAGGGTAGTAAACAGAGACCGACCGACAAGGCGGCGTTCGACGATAACTTCGATAGAATTTTCGGTAAGAGTAAGACGCCGGAGCAAGACAAGATAAAGCATTGGTGCAATAACTGTAGATCACCGCTGACTGACTTGCAGATTTGCACTGTGAAATCGCCGGAGACTGCACACAGTAAAGCGAGTGAGGATAGAGCTTGTGAGCTGTGCGGTTTTGGCGGCGTAGTGGATTATGAGTTTCAGGATTTGAGCTCTGAAGAGAAGCTGTATTTGAACTAGTTAACTTTTGCGGGAAATCTCTCCCCCGCTTTTTGCCCAGCTTCGGCTGGGTTTTTTTTAAATTAATAGTCAAT
>ERZ1039804.1769-NODE-1769-length-11748-cov-9.707517_pt1 | contig 11748 bp, 11 predicted proteins | sample MGYA00383089_ERZ1039804 | MGnify/ENA primary metagenome ERZ1039804 (study PRJEB29581, sample SAMEA5548359) | metagenome | biome: marine; feature: coastal; material: water | depth 1 m | study: Short-term variability in the microbial, nano- and picoplankton...
GAATTATCTGCCGGCAAGGCATTCGTTAACGTACCTTGGGTAGATAATAATACCGATACGATTGATATGGGCGATGGTTTTAAAGTTGCTGATAGCGATGGTACAGAACAGTTTGCTGTTACAGAGAATGAAAACCTTCGTTTTAGGGGGACAGGTTGGACTTCAGTATCTTTTGACGAAACTGATCAGATGGTGACAATCAATTCTCCTGTAGCTGTGCCTAAAGCTGGTGGTACTTTTACTGGCAATATATCATTTGAAGATGAACATGCTATAGTTTATAGAAGTAATCAAACAGGAACACCAGGAACACAAACTACTAATATTATAACAGTTGAACGCGGGACCGCAGCAAATGCATATATTTCATGGGTTGATGGCGCTACGGATGATTATTGGAATATTGGTAGTGGTACAGGTATAAATCACAAATTGCATTTAGGTACAATTGGTGGAACAGCCTTAGCATTTGATCATAGTTCAACTAAATCACAAATCACATCAGGAGGTGTTGATCTAGAGATTGCGGCGACTGGCTCTGACAACAAGGTTAAGATTAAAGATGATACTGATATTAATGGAGATTTAACAGTTTCAGGTACTGTAGATGGTCGTGACGTATCTGTTGATGGCGCCAAGCTTGATAATATCGACTCAGACGCTAACAACTATTCATTACCTCTTGCGACTAACACTCTACGTGGCGGCATTGAACTATTTAGCAATACAGATCAAACAGTAGCGGCCGAAGATGTGTCGACTACCACAGGAAGAACATATGGTATTCAGCTAAACAGCGATGATCAAGCAGTTGTTAACGTACCTTGGGCAAATGACAATACTAATGAACTGACTACTTTTGAGGTGCAAGATAATGATGGTACAGGAGCTACTATAGCTCATGATAAAGTGTGGAAGTTTGTAGAGGGTACTGACATCGATGTAACCTGGGATGATATCACACATGGGACATCTAGTGATCCGTTCGATCTCAAGATCAAACACAATGATGTTACTAGAGACTCCGATGGTACATCTTTTACCAATCAATATCTTGGTGGTAGTTTTACCTGTATAAGTACTGTTACAACTAGTGATACAGGTCACGTAACTGCAGTAAATGTTGAAACGGTAAATATGCCCCCCGTCCATGACGTTACTCTTAAAATTAAGAACTCTGCTGGTACTGTGCTCAAAACAATTTGGGGTCACTCGACGAGCGATGGATCAGGAGCTTAATTATGGCGGTAAGAAATCCTTTATTCTGGGATGGTACCGATATCGTAGAGATGGGATCAAGTACTTTTGATAATATCACTCTCTGGCTAATAGGAGCCATGGCTTATTATGAATCACAACCGGTTACATTATCGGTTGTAGCTTCTTCTGGTAATCTGAGTTCAATGACTGATACCCGTAGGTCAGCAGGTGCATATGCGACACATACACAAAGATATCCATATGAGTCTGAAACTGCCGAACCAGGAACAGTAACAGTAACTTACGATAAGGTATCACAAGCGGTTGGCTCACCTACTACTGCGGGGGATACATCAAGTAAACGATTCCCTGTATTTGCACTTGCTAACGGCGATATTCAGTCCATGTCATTAACTGATATGCGTGATACATTTGTTAAGAATGCAATCGACAATATAAGGCTAAATAGTTCAGCTTATGAGGTCACTACATCAAGTACACCAGGTGATGATTATGAACTAGTATCAACGACTCCCATATTCACTGATACTCGAGCCGATACCGCGGCATATACTTCCGGTGGTATACCAGAAACATTGGATCAACCAACTACTGTTACAAACTATTATTTGCACAAACAGGTGAAGAATAAAGCGGATATTACAGAATTATTCGATTGGGATACGTCGGGAACACATGTGTTTCAATCTGAAGCACCACTGTATGTTGATGCGGATGATAACTTAAAACAATACAGTCTAAGTGAATGGTATGATCTGATGAAAGAGCTGGTAATATATGACTCAGTTAACTTGGCTAATTATAAGTTAAGATATAACATCAATGGTTCAGGTGTGGCATGTGGTACAGGTATGACCAATACTATATTGAATGGTTCAGGTAATTATCAAACTCGCTACGTGAACACCAATGATTATCGTGCTCAGGAATTCCCTAACGGTTCATCAGGAACTGCAGCAACACATTACTTAAAAATTGATAAGGTGGCATGATGGAACTTTTAAATAATAAATATCCATTCAATGAAGAAAATATAGTTGAAGTGAAATACAGCAATAGTTCATATACGGATATCGAAGTTTTATATGTGCTCGATGTGCTCGATGGATTAATACATCCATATCATGGTTCAAAGTCGGATGAACAATTCACTACACACCTCACAGATTCTGGTTGGAGCGATGACTCTATAATGGAGGCTACATATATATATTTGAAGGAAGCTGGTATTCATGCGGGTGTAACACCAGTGGATAACCTTGTCGATTTTATGATAGCGGAAAATGATGAAGAATTGTTTAAATTCAAATTAACTGTTTTTGATAATACAAACATCACATTGAATAAAGATTCTAAAAAGGCTATAAGAAAAGCAAAATCAATTCTGGAATGCTGCTCAATACTATATAATGCTTAATATAATTTTCGCCAAGCATGGGGAACTGTATAACTACAAACACGTGAATCTATTATATAACAGACTATATAGTTATTTTCCCCATGCTAAATTCTGGTGTTACACCGAAGATCCTAAGGGTATCATTGAACCCGTAAATATCATCCCTATTTTAAAAAGACCATCATTAAGAAAATGGTGGAATAAGCTAGCGCTGTTTTCAAATGAAATGCCGTTTGAGGGTAAATGTTTATTCTTTGATCTTGATATGGAAATAGTAGGTGATCCTTCACCATGGATAAATAATTTCAATACGTTAACTGTGGTTAATGACTATTATAAAAAAGATCTTTATTATGATAAGCATTCATATGATGTTAATATTAATTCCTCTATTATTGCTTGGACAGCCAATGAACAGATCCATGTTTGGGAAAAGTTCTTAGAGAATAAAGATTATTTTATGCGTAAATATAGAGGTATAGATAGATTCATGGTATATGAAGGTATTGAATTATACACCTTTAAAGATGGCATTGTTAATTCTGTTAACAATGATTCCTATGATAATGCACCGGTGAATATGTATAATGGAATCGAATATAATTTATAGAAACTCCCTCCGAATAATTAATGACATTTATAAACAGTCAATGTATCATGAAGAGAACGATCTCTTTAGAATCAAAGACATTATTGACGCCCTGAGTGATTCTCAAATAGAGGGTAAAAAATGGCTCGTTAATGAATTAATTAAACTCAAACCAGAGTCAAAAGGTATCTTTATTGCTGGTGGTTGGTATGGTCAACTTGCGGCACTATTATCGGATTATTATGACTGTTTGATCATTTCTGCAGACCTTGATACTGATTCTAAAAATATAGGTCATAAATTACTCAATGGGTTAGACATTAATGTTGAATTCGCTGTAGACGATGCTGCGACATTCTTTATGGAGAAAAGAAAGATCATCGATATATTAATAAATACATCATGTGAGCATATGGAACAAGATGATGTTAAAGATTTGATTACCTATAAACAACCTGACACCTTAGTAGCTTTCCAATCCAATAATTATTATGATGTGTTATCACATATAAACTGTTCAGATTCATTGGATGATTTTGTGAACTACTTAGAGTTAGATGAGATACTATATAAGGGTGTATTATCATTTGATGATTATGAACGATATATGGTGATTGGACGATGAAAAGAATAATTTATACTTTATTCACAAAGTTAGATGATTATGAGAACGGATCCTATTTCGAATATTATGATAGGCTACTAAAGAACAAACAAGATTACGCTGATAAGATTGGTGTTGACTTTAGATTCTATGATCAAGGTCCAGCTGACTTTGCTGATATTAATAACCACAAACATACTATCTTTAGTAAGTTAGCTGATACATACGATGAAGTGATGTATGTAGATTTCGATGTGATATTTAATACAGATGAGAACATATTCGATCAAATTGATTTATCGAAGGGTATTGCTGTCAAAGATCAGAATGATGAGGTTGATAGACCATATAAGCCGAAGACATATAACAAGCGTAATCCAACCCTTAAATATGAAATATCAAAGGCGTTATTAAACGGTAAAGATGTTGATGTTATTAATACCGGTGTTATGATAGGTAGAGCTGAACATATCAGACTATTAAAATTCAACGATAATTATAGTGAAGCAATTGATAAACTCCCAACACTTGATCACCCCCTATCCGAAGACTTCTATCCAAACAACGAATCTATATTCAGTTATATTCTTGTCAAGGAGAACATACCATATCAAATACTAGACGATGAATGGCATGATATTCGCGACCATAATCCATCCTCTAAACCATTCGGCAAGATTATTCATTTCATTAATAAAAGATTCAACGCATATTATAAAGATAAAACCAAATGCATATTCTCATTATATGTTAATATAGACGATGTGAATTTAGATAATCCTGGGATGTATCCTGGCGATAATATCAATAAAAGCGCTCGTACCAAAATGCAAATGAATGGATACTATGATCAGCTATTGGAAAATAAAGAAAAATACGCTGAGATTGTTGGCGCAGATTTCAAAATGTTTGGATATGATAATCAGTATAAAGAATTCAGTAAAGGGTTTACATTATTATCCGAGTATGATGTAATTAACATATATAAAATATGGTTAATAGACCAATTAGCTAAGGAATATGATTACGTTTTATATCTTGATTTTGATGTGATTGTTAATACCGATATTGATTTCTTTGATTATAATGATGTTGATAACAGATTATGCTGCATGTATTCTGATGTGAGTGAAGATAAAAAGGTATCGATTAATCCAAATTTCAAATACGATTATAGAGCACCCATTGCTAAGTATTGGAATGCCCACGCATTATTGGCAGAAGAAGACATTGATGATTTTGATAATATCATGTTTAATACTGGTATTGTGGGTGCAACAAGAAAAATGATGGATCAATTAGATTATTTTAGCGATATTGATGAAGTTATCGAGATAATGAATGAGCTCAAAAACGATGAGTATTCATTCTATCCAAAACATCTGAGGGACGTATTTGGGTTTGATAATGAATCAATATTCATGTATAAATGCATTAAGAACAATGTGCCATTTATTAATTTAGATCCTTGGTGGCATTATAAAATTGACCATTATTATGAAAAGATGAAGCTTTCATATATTAAAGATAATGGATTATTGCTTCACGTTATTAACAAAAAATTTGAGGTTTACTATGAATAAAGATATTTACATTGGATATGATTGTGCAGCTAATGAAGTTTGGCACGTATGTCAAGATAGTATTATACAGAATTCATTTAATCAAAATTTAAAAATACATCAGTTAAGTCTATCAAAGGCTAAGAAAATCGGATTTAATAGAAAACGTGAATATAATCAATCAACCGAATTTTCATTTACGCGATTTCTCACCCCAGCATTAAATGATTATAAAGGTTGGGCAATCTTCATGGATGTCGATATGATCTTGGTAGATGATATCGATGAAATATTTGATTATGCTGATGACGAATATGCAGTTATGGTAGTAAAACATAATCATATACCAAAGACAGCTATCAAAATGGATAATAGAATTCAATCTGCATACCCTCGAAAGAATTGGTCGAGTGTTGTTTTATATAATTGCGGACATCCTGCTAATAAAGCATTAACAGTTGAAGCAGTTAATACTCAACCGGGTTCATGGTTACATCAATTTAAATGGTTGAAAGATGAGGAAATCGGAGAGTTGCCCATTGAATGGAATTGGTTAGTTGGTTATCAAAAAGAACCCGAAGATGGCACTCCTAAGTTAATACATTATACCGATGGCGGACCGTGGTTACCAAATTATGTGGACGTTGAATATGCTGATGAATATTTCAAAGCCCAAGAAGAATGGGAGTATAAAACAAACACTCACACAAAATCTATATGGGGATTACTTAAACGAATGTTCTATGCTGACTTTGAGTACGGTGGTGATCTCTCCTATTGTCGTGGTGATGTTAATAAAAAAGATTTAGAGTTTATGACACCAATATATGATCATATATTTAAAAGGAATAATGATTTCTTTAAGGGTGATGGTGAACGTAATGAAGATTTTGTTAAGAATGTTGTTCAAAGTTATACAAGTAATAATAATCAGATGTATGAAGATATGCAATCAATGATGCATGATTTTACATCCAAGGATTCTCATGTAGCAGTATCACTTATTAACAATGAAGTGGAAGGCACAAAATTTCATAGGAAACATATTGAAGATATCAAGAGATTACGCTTTCAGAATTATAATCATGATGTAATTGAAGTTGGAAGAAGTCGTAATTTTTTATCACCACAGCAGGTTATATATGAAGTCGATATTATAAAGAATTCAACATTATACTTTGGATCTCAGTGCTCTTGGTGGCATATCAGTCGAGTCTTTGATAAACCATCCATCCGCATTTGGCCTGATTGGCCTGTGAAGTAAAATAAATGAAAATAATTGGAATCAGTGAAGGATTCCATGATGCTGGAGTGTGTTATGAAATATAATTTTACAACGATAACAAGTCATGGGGATATGATCAAGATGAGAATCCCATATGATATACGAGGATTTGCAGAAGGAGTTGAGTTATATTCAAGCTACTTCCGACAGTATAATCCACGAAAGAAAATTAATAGATATGGGTTATCACTTAAAACCCTAAACGGTGAATTAGATGAAGGTGTTGATCTAGATAGTCTACCGGAATACAACAAAGAGCATGGAACAGAATATGGTGAGAAAGACTTTAATAAGTCCACTGAAGCTCATGAGATGTTGCTGGAAGCATGCCCAAAATTAAGAGAAATAGATGAACACATAGTGCGATCTCACGTATTGAGGTTAGGTGTCGGCGGATTCTTCCCCAATCACAGAGATAGTGTACGACCTAATACCCCAACATTTAGATTGGTAGCACCTATTAAAAATTATAATGTTCCATCTACATATTTCGTATTTGAGAATGAAAAGATATTGAATTTCGAACCAGCAATCTATTTCTTAAACACTCACAAATACCATGCTCTATGCAATGCATCATTAGATGATACGTATTGGTTAGTGTTAAATATTATGCTGAATGATGATACTATTAGTTGGGTTATAGCTAACGGATGAGAGCTTTATGTATAGGGAAATACATGAAGACTTCACTATTCATTGATGCTGCTAATTCAATAGGTGATGAGGTTGTTTATGACGGGGAGTATGAATACATTCTCCCTCAACCATATGTATCAGCTGATATGTTAGTGTTGCCTGAGTGTGAAGACTTCGCTAGGATATGTCTGGATAAAAAACTATTCAATGAATTTTGTAACGATCACTCCTTTAAGGTTCCATCTGAAACCGATACATTTCCCTGTGTAGTTAAGCCTACGGTTGGTGAAGGTAGTGTCGATGTTTACATTGCCAATCATGAACCTACATTCAATCACTTAAAACAAGAACTAATTGAAGAGACTTTAATTGGATTAAACGTTGCTGTAGTTGATGGTGAGGTAATAGTATATCATAAATGGGTAGTGGAATCTACGCTACCCGATTCAATATATTTAGTCAACGCTATACAAACAAGCGATAATATACCTCTTAGTCATTCCACCATATCTGAAGTTGAGCGGATAATCGAGGCCTTACATATCGACAACTCGGTATTACAGATTGAGTTATTTGTTGATAGTGATGATGAATTCATATGCTTTGTTGAAATAAATCCTAGGATTGGTTCGGTCGGTATCGAATCTATGGCACAGCTGTATGACTATGATCCAGTGGTTGAAGCTGTTAAGTTATACTCGGGTAGAGAATGTAACTTCATACCATATACCCAATATAATAAATCGCTATGCTTCTTTGCTTGCAGAAAGACTGAAGATGTTATAGCTCATGGTGATGTGACATATTTTCATCCTCCGACACATAGCTATAAAGAGCCAACTAATGCGGATGAGATATATCAATACTGCGGGATTGTGCACACTATTGATGATACACCGGAGTGTGCAATTAATACCGCTCGAGCGTTTGCAAATGATCTTTAATCTGGTCTTTTAATGATTCTGTTTCTAATATGATATTAGTTATTAGTTCGAACTTATTAGACTCATTTCCAGTATTATACCATTGTTCAAATTGAATGGTTTCTATTAAGTCATTTGAATCCATCCCAGTCTGTAATAACGCTATATACCAGAACTTATTAAATCTAACATCTTCAATTGATGCATTCCTATGCGCCATTATATCAACAAAGAAGAATCTAAGAAACCCTGAATATCTAGTGGTAGTATGACCAAAGATCATACACTCATCTGGTAGCTGTACTTCTCTATCATGCTCACAGAATAATACATCATCAAGATTGAATCCAATAAAGCCTATATCCCGTTCAGCTAAGATCATTCCCTCCCGGAATAATGAATTCTTATAAGCTTCTTTGTATATCTCTTTATTAATATCTTTAATTTTATACACGAGAACCTCTGGATGTTAATGATTCATATATTGAGTTCAGCTGTGAGTTACTATACACTATATTGTATCCCAACGTTTCACATAAATTTTGTGCTTCTAGACGTCTCTTCGCGCGCTCGATATTATCATTATCATTAGAAGTCCAATTACCATCCTTATCAAACTCAACGCCCCATTTCTCTGGATGTAGTCCTAATGGAGAATTTTCGAGTATTGCACATGTCTTGGATAGGTTCACACAAGCAATTGTACCTCTATCAGCATATACTTTATAGTCTCTTAACATATCCATAGTCTCTTCAAAGTTCTTACGTGTCTCAGTAGGAAACCCAATGATCAATAAGAAGCGAACGAGTATACCTACTCGGTCAAGATGATGCATGTTATAATCTATATCTTCCCTATTATACTTTTTGCCCATAGCATGCAGTACCTCAGGCGATCCGCTTTCAACACCAATAACCAATTCATCTATTCCAGCCTCGAGCATTAAGTCGAAATCTAATGGTGGTGTTGATTTAGCTGGACGGAATATGTATTGACCTTTAATTGATAAATCATTAGGTAGATTGTTTAAGCGTTTTTCTTCTATTATAATTTTAGATAATTCTCTGAACTCGGATATGGAACCATTGATTAAACTATCAGTAAAATAGAACCATTTAAATCCTGATGTCTTATAATGATGTATTAATTCATCTGCTATATTTCGAGCGCTTCTATAAACGAACTTATTCCACATATGTTTGATATCACAGAATGCACAGTTTCTTATGCACCCACGCGAACCGGTTATGGATATCCTTGTTTCTCTATTAAAGTATGGATCAACATAATCGGAATAATCCGGATATGGTATATTATCTAGATCCTTTATTTGTTTATTATCTGTTAATAATATTCCATTGGCCAGATCAACAATTGCCTTCTCACCTTCACCATATATTACTTCATCAACCAAGTTCTTTTGCTTGAATACATCACCGAACTTAATAGACTCTTCAGTTTGGCCATGTGATTGCTCTAATAGCCCACTACCACCAATCACGATCTTTTGCTTTGGATTTATATTCCTGATCTCTTTAATTAGGTCATATGTGAATATAATGCTATTGGTACTAAGGACTGATGTTCCAACCCACGTAGGAGTTTTATCGATTATCCCTTTAGCATATGTCTTCAGACAATTGGTGTACAATTCATTAGCTTGTGGATTTAAATCTGTTCTTTTGCGGTCTAACAGTGTGAATAGATTCTCATTCTCCCCGTATCTAATGCTGGATTGGAGCTGCATATAATGATCTATTAAATTATACAGAGATAGATTGTTAGCCATATCAGTTCTTAGTTTTATTGATAGATCATATGCAATGCAATTGTGACCAGCAGCTTGCAGTACCGCTTTAAGAACTGCAGGTGCAGCAGGTGGAAAATAAAAATTAAGAATCGGTGCTGATACAATTACAAAATCAACATTCTTTTGCGACATAGTGCTTCCCCTCATCATAACCATAGGTGTAGTTGAAGAAATTATCTAAATCTCCAAGCACTTCTTTTGATATTACATATTCAACATTATCTAATGATAGTTCACCAGATTTCATTCTCAGAAATAGAGTCCATTCATATGAGCAAAATGAATTAGCTGTTGGCCAATTATCAACTAGCATATGTCTGTAGTAATTATCATGGGAGTTGATAGACTCAAATCCAGTATAGGTTGGTTTATACTTAATATCAAAGTATTTCTGAAAGACCATTGTTTTAAAATATTTGAAGTTTGGTTGATTGAAGTCTTTAGACATTCCGTTGAATACGAAATCCTTTATTGATTGTTCATTAGCATACGCTGCTTCTAGCTCAGGGGTATACCTATAAAATTTAGGTGCACCTTCACGTTCTCTATGGAAGAACCACTGGCACTGTGTCCACTTCTCACCACAGCTTTCCATGAATATACCATGTTCACCTCTTGGAGATATTCTACCATCACCCATTATCAGAAACCCGTCTGTGTGATCAATCATATAATGATGAAATGCTATTTGCGGACTTATAGTTCTAACGGGATCTGCATAATCTTCAATGTGTTTAGACCAGAATCCTTTAATGTTAACTTCTTTAACTTCGGGTGTTATTCCTAATTCATTACATACTTCAAATGCATAGGATATATCGTGCTCATTTAGATCTTCGTCGAACTTCCATATTGTTGTCCTAAATGGTATACCCATCTCGTGCAGACATCTCACTATTACTTCGCTATCAATACCACCGGAATACAATACATTAATATCATCATGTTTGCTGTTAATAATCTTTAAAGCAATCTGCATTTCGGTCTTTAGATCGTATATCTCTCTTCTAACCGGAAAGGATTTCTCTATGTAAACATCATCGTCTGACGTTCTTTTAGCGAATGGAAAGAATTCCCCTTTGTTCTGGAATCCATATAAGATGTTCTGATTACCAACATCGTCTAAATGGATATCTTTATAGTCATCGAAATGCTTAACAACATAACAATTTGGACCGAACTCTACGCCTTCATCGAAGTATGGTGATCGCTGTTCAAAGCCAAACTTCTCATATGTTCTCATGGCGTGACGTCTTGGCATTGACCAGATTTTAGTGGCACCTTCTTTCTTACCTTGTCTTTCAGTTACTTGTAATAATTGTTGTGCTATATTATGTCCACGATATTGATCTAAAACGAAGATGCCTCTTGAACGATATGTTTTCGGTGATGTAAGGAATCCACTATTAACTCCCACTAATTGGTCATTAATAAAATATCCAAAGAAAGTTGGAGTATATTTGAATATGTCATTATCAAATCCTCCAAGGTAAGCCATTGCTGATACTGGTTCAATGGTACTCCTACGATTACCCCATAAATGAAGTTCCCAGAATTTCTTTATCTCATCAAATGATATTTCTTTAATCATATTATTCAATCTTACCAAATGCCCATATTCTTTCTAGGCAAGGCCAACATTCTCCACAATGTTTGTTTATAAAATCTCTATCGTATTTGTCACTCGGGATAGCAGCACAACTGCGAGTCGATGA
>ERZ1039804.1771-NODE-1771-length-11739-cov-12.295532_pt1 | contig 11739 bp, 5 predicted proteins | sample MGYA00383089_ERZ1039804 | MGnify/ENA primary metagenome ERZ1039804 (study PRJEB29581, sample SAMEA5548359) | metagenome | biome: marine; feature: coastal; material: water | depth 1 m | study: Short-term variability in the microbial, nano- and picoplankton...
AACGGTTCCCAGTCGATCTAGAAGTAGCAATAGAGAGGGTACGGTGAGTAAGGACAATGTTATTCAGTTTCCCGTTGATAAAAAAAGCGATGTTGATTTGCAGATGGAACAATTGACGGAACAAGAAAAACAAATTGAGGAGCAGTGGCGCCTCATACAGCAGCTGATATATCAAGAAGAGAATAAAGATGGCAGCGAATAACGCATTATTAGTCACAGACATAAACTTTGATACAATCAAAGGTAATCTACAGGCGTATCTTTCTAGTCAGAGTGAGTTTCAGGACTACGACTTTGAAAGTAGTGGTATGCAGACTATCATTCAGCTGCTTGCTTATAATACGTATTATAATTCCATCTATACTAACTTCGCATCTAACGAATCGTTCTTAGATACAGCTCTTATTAGGAACAATGTAGTAAGCCGTGCTAAGATGCTTGGGTTTACTCCTAATAGTGCTAGGGGTGCAAAAGCGACTCTTGATGTAACAGTCAATCCAGCGGGCTCTCCTACTTCTGTAGTTGTTCCTGCTAACACTCAATTTACTAGTACAGTAGATGGGGTGTCTTATATCTTTCAGTCTATTAACAGTACTACCTTTGAGAGAAGTGATAGTGGTACCTATAATACTACCATGGTTATAAGGGAAGGCGATCCTGTACAGGAGTCTTATACCGTAAGTTCTGTTAGTCCAGCTAGCTACCTACTCAATAACCAAGACGCAGATACGACGAGCCTACGAGTAAGGGTGCAGCAGAGCGTCTCTAACACGTCTCTCACGGTTTATACGTTTGCAGACGATATAACAACCGTAAATGGAAACAGCGCGGTATACTTCCTTCAAGAGACTAATGACGGTGCTTTCGAGGTACTGTTTGGTGATAACATACTGAGTAAGAAACCTTCTGATGGTAATATTGTTAAGTTGAATTACAATGTAGTGAATGGTCCTACTCTTAATGGTACAAAAACATTTAACGGTCCTGCTACACTAGCTGGTAACAGTTCATATACAATTAGTACTACTAGTAGAGCAGCAGGCGGTGCTAATCCACAGAGTATAGATAGTATCAAGTTCAACGCGCCTAGAAACTACAGTGCTCAAAACCGTGCTGTAACTGCTCAGGACTATAAGAACATTCTGCTAAACAATGCACCTGACTTACAATCGATTAGTGTGTGGGGTGGTGAGAAGAATAGTCCCCCCATATACGGTAAGGTGTATATTGCAGCCAAACCACTTGGTACCAATTTACTTACTGATGCGCGTAAGTCTGAACTGGTCGAGTTACTTGATAACAGAAACGTAGTAACTATAGAGCCTGTATTTGTAGATGCAGAATATCTTTATATCGTACCTACTATAGATGTGAGATATAATCCTAATGTCACTAGTAAGAATGGGGGTACTTTACTTAATCAAGTAAATGGTGTTATGACTTCCTTTAATACAAACGAGCTTGGCATATTCAATAGTAACTTTTATTTGTCCGAGTTTATTAAGAAGGTGGATGCTATTGATGATAGTGTAATAAACGTATCGGTCAACTTAAAGATGCAGAGACGTTTTATACCTAACACCACTATCACTCAAGCATACACCGTAAAGTTCAATAATCCACTACACAGCCCACACGCTGGTCATCTGTATACAATCAGTAGTAGTTCATTTACCTATCAAGGATTTACTTGTTACATTGATGATGATGGAAGAGGAAAGCTGCGAATATACAGACTTGCTCAGAATGTTCGCGTGTATGTTGATAGTAATGTTGGTACTGTAGATTATATACTTGGTACAGTAAAGATAAATGCACTGCTGATCTCTGCATATGATGGAGACGGTGTTAAGATAAATGCAACGCCATCTCTTCAGCATATCAAGTCTGTCAGAAATCAGATCTGTCAGCTCGCAGATTCATATGTTACAATAATTAATAACAATACGGATGACAGTGAAGCGCTTTCTAGATCGTTGTCTTCGACTAATCAATCCACTGTCGCTACCGAGACTGGTGTAGTAACAAGCAGCTCAACATACTAAATGGCTACTGATAATAAAATATCTACTTTACTAGAAAGCCAGGTACCTGGCTACCTACTAGAAGAAGGCCCGAATCTCGTTGCGTTTTTGAAAGCGTATTATGAGTGGATGGAGACCAGCGGCCAGGTTACAGACGCAAGTAAGAATCTTTTAGTAAACCGTGATATCGATACTGCGGACCTTGATAAATTCTATGAGTATTTTAGACGAGAAGTACTTGCTGACTTTCCTAGTAGTGTGTTGGCAGATAGAAGACTGGTCGCAAAACGAATAAAGGACTTATATCGCGCAAAAGGGAGTACTGCTGCATATAACCTATTATTCCGTATACTGTACGACCAAGACGTATCAATCTATAAGCCTAGCGATAATATACTTCGTGCTAGTGATGGTAGATGGACTGAACAAACTCTTATCCGTCTAGGTGCGCCTACTGTAGGTAATTTAGAAGACATGGTTGGTCTAGAAGTGACCGGTCGATCTTCTGGTGCTAAAGGTACCGTTATAAGTGTGCTGACTGTATTTGAGAGTGGTATTGAAGTAAAACAGTTAAGACTAAAAGATGTCGACGGTGTATTTAAAGATTTAGAGATAGTTGAGACTACTACCGGTATTAGTGGTCAGGTAGTAAACAGCGTTGGACCTTTGGTTGATGTACTACTGAGTGCTAATGGTATTACCGGTGGTACCGGACATCAAGTTGGTGACAAGGTATCGTTTATTAGTAGCAGGGGTACTGGTGCTAATGGTACAGTGATTACTACTGTTGATCCTGGCGCAATTACTTCAGTGTCGGTAGACAATGGTGGCTCGCTTTATAATTCTACATTCTCAGTAAGTATTAAGAACCTAACGCGGACAGCAAACAATGGTATTGGCGACCCACTACTATCTGGTGTCGTAACACAGGCTGGTAGATATACCGGTACTAAAGGGTTTTTGAGTTGGGACCAGCGGTTGCAGGACAATTACTACTATCAAGAATTTAGTTACGTAGTGAAGTCACAGAAAGCTCTCAAGACATACAGAAACATTGTTCGAGATGTAATCCACCCAGCTGGTACAAAACTTTTTGGTCAAATAGATTTAGAAACTACTGCTGACCTTACAGGTCTTGATATTGAAGGAGTAGTATCAACTGACTTAATTGGTGGCAAGTTTGGTATACCGAGCATTGGGCCAAATACTGTGTTTGGAACTATATCATTGATTGGTTCAATAATAGTACCATCTATTACGTCTACCACAACTGTTGGTATTCTAGAAGCTGGAGACCAGACAGATGTATATCTCAATGCTAATGGATTCATATACGTAGCTAATTCAAATATAATTGCACCTTATCTCGCCCGGCCAATTACTGAATACTTAGACGACCCAGTACTGATAGGCACATCGTTTGTTGTAGTTGGTGATGGTGCTGAAGACTTTACTACGATACTTGCAGGTGGCTCTGAGGTAGAAATTCAAGATGTAACGCCAGGTACATCTGGCAACACTAGCTATATAGTTAATACCGTATTCAGCAACACAACATTCTCACTTAACACCGAGTTCACCGGTGCCGCTATGTCTAACGGTATATTCAGATACACGTACAATGGTAACATTTAAAGATGGCTATTACTACTAGCAAAAAATTCAATGTACATATTGCGCAGCAATTCAAAGAAGGGTTTGATGAATCAGACCCTACTCAAATGTACCTGTTCTATTCTAGGATAGACCCATGGTCATCTGAATCAAGTCCTCCTACTCTAAAAGATTCGGTATTCTCGGATAGAGAGATGTGGAGAGGGATGACTGCTGTTAAAAAGATTTCCAACAACAACATAACAATGGCTGTTACAAAGAATCTGTGGGAGACCAATACCGTATATACTGAATACACGGACACTAGTGAGAATCTGGCCACCAGTAACTTCTATGTAATTACTAGCAATAATGAGGTATACAAGTGCCTGTTCAACTCTAACAGTACTCCCAGCATAATAATTCCAACCGGTAAATCTACTTCTGTGATTACTACCAGCGATGGGTATAAGTGGAAGTTTATGTATGACATTACCCAAGCTGATATGAACAGGTTTGGTGGTGTAAATCATATTCCAATCAAGACACTAACTTCTAACGATGGAAGTGCTCAATGGTTAGTACAACAGGCAGCTGCTAATGGTTCGGTACCAATTTATGAGGTGACGGCTGGCGGTAGTGGATATCTACAAAATAAAGGTACCGTTACTGGTGTAACAAGTACCACTCAAATTTCTATTGCTAATACGGGAAGCGGTACAGACAGCGTTTATAACGGCTCTACCATCTTTATCTCTAGTGGGCTTGGTGCTGGCCAGCTGAGAATTGTTTCTGGTTACAACGCTACGACGAAACTTCTAACCGTAAACAGTGCTTTTTCCGTATCACCCAATACTTCTAGTACATACCATGTTGGCCCACGGATAAATATAGTCGGAGATGGTAACGGAGCTGAGGCATACGCTAACGTACAAAGCGGTGCTATAACGAGAATTACTTCTATCAACGATGGTTCAAGTTACTCGAGGGCAACGGTTTTAATTACGGCTAACCCATCATATGGTTCTAATGCGGCTGCTGTTGCATACTTACCAGATGTAGGTGGCCATGGTGCTGACCCAGAGAGAGAGCTGCTTGCAAGAAACGTAACATTGAACATTGAGGTTGATGGGTCTGAGGCTGGATTCTTTCCTGCTAATAACCAGTTTAGAATATATGGCTTGTTGAAAGACCCTACTCAATTGTCCACCGGTGGTGTTGCAAGTAATTTAAGGTACGACCAGACAACAAAACTTACTGTTAATGCTATTTCTGGTGCACTTACACAAGATGAATTTGTACGTGGTAACAGTTCGGGAGCAAAAGGCAGAGTAGTATTCTTTGCGAACACTAACCTTGCTGGTACTAGAGGTGTAGTTCATTTGGTATATCCAAGTGGAAATTTCACTGGGGGAGAAACCTTTACAGCCAATACATCGGGTGTAACCGCTGTAGTACTAAGCACAACAAAACCTGACTTGGTACCTTTTAGTGGACAGATGATTTACAAGGTTACACAGACACCATTAGAGAGAGATGCTGATCAAACAGAGAACTTTACTATCACGGTTAAGTTCTGATAAAGAGAAACAGATATGACTGCTAATAACAACCTGACCACCAACTTCAACGTAGATCCATACTACGACGACTTTGATGAGAACAAAAACTTTCATCGTATCTTGTATCGTCCTGGATTTGCTGTTCAGGCTAGAGAACTAACACAACAGCAGTCTATCTTACAGAACCAAGTTCATCGTGTGGGTAACCACATATTTAGAGATGGTTCTGAAGTTTCAGGCACAACCGAGGTATTGGATCAGACTGCTGTATTCCGCCTGAAGTCCACTTATGCTGGTTCGGCTATTAATGTTAGCACTTTTGATGGAAATTATGCTCGCACCCGAACATCAGAGCAACTGTTCAAGGTCAAGAAAGTTGTTGCTGCAGCTGGCGGAGACTTTAATTTAATATTTGCTCAGTATGTCCAGAATGCCAATACTTCTGACAGATTGGGAGCAGTGACCCCTATTATATCTAACGGTGAGATTATTGACTTTAGCTCATCGTTCATAAACGGTAACAATATCTTTTCTGCTAATACCGGTGCTGCTCAAATCTTGCTGACCGGGGATACGACTGTTGCAAAGGAGCCAGTTACTCGTGGTTTTCTATACTCTGTAGATGAGTCTATCTACTACCACAAAGGTTTGTTTATTAAAGCCCCAGCGCAAACAATTGCTATTGCAGCTAATACTGCTCACAAGTTGAGCATCGGCTTTACATCTACAGAATCGTTAATCAACTCTGACATCGACTCAACGCTTACCGACCCAGCAAGAGGCAGTTATAACTATGCTGCTCCTGGTGCGGACAGACTTAAAGTTGAGTTAACCTTGACAACCAAGCCAGTAGCAGACATTGCATCTCCCCCTGTATCCTCAAACAACTACTTTGAGATTGCTAGGATACTTGATGGTACGTTTACAAGAAAGCGTCCTGCAACAGACTATAATGTACTTGGTGATGAGTTTGCAAGGCGTACTTTTGAGGAGTCCGGTCATTATACAGTTGAAGGATTAACACTAACATTTGCTAATACGTCTGCCACTACTTCTAATTTGGTAGCTCAGTTCTCTCCAGGAACAGCGTATGTGAAAGGATACAGGTGTCGTACACCAGGTGTTGTATCGGTCGACGTTCCCAAAGCACGAACAACTGATACGGTTACAGAACAGTCTATAACTGGATACTATGGTAACTACTTGGTTGCTAACACACTAGCCACTGGTTTAATTAGTACGGACGATAGGGTAGAACTTCATTCAAACTTGACGCCATCAGCAACAACAAAGGTTGGTGAGGCTCATATCCGCAACATTGAATATCTGTCTGGGTCAAGTGACCAACGAAAGTATAAGTTATTCTTGTACGATATCCGTATAACTGCTACAGATAAGAACTTCAACCACGTGAAGAGTATTATTAAAGGTACTCATTCTAGCATCTCTGCATCTATTCAAGTAAATACCGATAGCATTACTTCGTTTGAGAAGACAGGTGACCTTACATCGGGCAGTGCAACCATACAGTTGACCAGCGCGGCTGGCGTACAGGTAGGCCAGGCTGTAGAGAACAACGGATTTCCAGCAAACACATTTGTTAGCTCTATTACATTTGACTCTGCAACCCTAACTAATTCTGCAACGGTATCCAACACGAGCAGTACTATCACGTTCAGGAGCGTTAAGTTAACAGACAAAGATTTTAACAGGAGCTACTTTGTAATGCCACACACCAACGTGGCTAACACTGTTAATATCGATTATAAGTTTAAGCGTAAGTTTGCTGCTGCATCATTTACCAGCGGTAGTGCGACTATTCAGACTAATGGAGGATCTGAAAGATTCTCATCTGGCACCGGTGATCTAGCTCACGAAAACTTTATTGTTGTAGTTAAGTCTGGAGGTACAGGAACTTCTCCAACAGGTAGTAATTTGGACATGACTGCTGGATCTAGATCGATCACGGCACCAACACCAACTCCAGGAAACCCGGCCTCAGCCACAATTAATCTAAATGATGGATCGTTTAACGGTACTTGTGACATCGTAGCTTCAATTGACGTTACCAACGACACTAGACGTGTAAAGACCCGTACTAATGCTACGAAGACTTTTGCTGGTGGATATCCAGCGTCAAGTACTAAGTTGTCGCTAGGCTATGCTGATTCAATTAAGATCAATGCAATCTACGAAGGTAACTCCTCGTTAGTTACCTCCAACACATCCCAATTAGTAAGAGTACATGGTTCTAATACTACTATGCAGGATGTAACCAATAAGTTTATCTTTGATACTGGGCAGCGTGATTCATTCTATGATCACGGTACCGTTTCGTTAAAGCCAGGATTTAGTGCTAACACTAATCAGATTCTTGTTGACTTCAGTTACTATGCGCATGGTGGTGGTTTAGGATTCTTCTCTGAATCAAGCTATCCAGACTACACTACTATCCCACGTTATCGTAACAGTCAGGGTGAGGAAGTACATCTGAGAGATGTTTTAGATTTCCGACCCAGCAGGTCTTCTAACACCAGCTCAAACACTTACATTACAACCAAGGCGTTTGAAAATCACCAGATCGTTGACTCTCAGACCTTCAATATTGAGGCTGATTACAGCTACTACAAAAAAGTAGTACATACGATTTCGCTAGATGAGAATAAAAACTTTATAGTAACTACTGGTGCTGCTGATATTAAGAGTCCCCAGGTACCACTAGTGTCCAGCGATCAAATGGTGTTAGCAACGCTTCGTATGAATCCTTATACTTACGACGAGCAGGATTTAGTGACCGAGGTTGTAGATAACCGACGATACACGATGAGAGACATTGGTGCTTTAGAGAGTCGTATTGAGAATCTTGAGTACTACACCTCTCTCAACCTACTTGAGTCGCAGGTAGCAAGTACACAGTTCCTTGACGATGAAGGTGAGGCGAGATATAAGAACGGATTTATTGTTGATCCATTTACAGGACACTCGGTTGGCGATGTATTCAATAATGACTATAAGGCTGCTATTGATCGCGAACAACAAGTAATGCGCGCTAGGTTTAGCAGTGACTCAACACCACTGGTTGCAGATGCAGGCGCAACCCTTTCTATTAACAATAAGTTAGTAACTCTTCCTTTTACTCAAGCGCTATATGCATCTCAAACAGAGGCATCAGGTACTATCAACGTCAACCCATTCCAGGTGGTTACGTATAGAGGTAATATAGAATTGGATCCAGATAAGGACATTTGGATTGATAATATCAGTACGCCTACAATAGTTACCAACTTTCAAGGTCAATTAGATCATTTTAAGTATCTGAAGACACAGGTCGGTTCAACAACTGAATATGGTAACTGGAGAAACATTTTCAAAGGCAAAAAGAGATATGACGGAGCGGCTTACAGTGATGGGTCTTTCGTTCAAGGTGGCCAATCAGGTTACGTTAAAACCGATGCCCGTAACATAACTACTACTGCTACTTCACTGCAACTTACGAACAGTATTCACTACGAGTATATGAGAGTAAGAAAGGTAAACTTTGAGGTTACAAACCTAAGACCAAATACTAGGTTGTACTTGTTCATGGGTGGTGTTGATATAAGCGACCATGCGGCACCGAGCTCGTTTACATCAACTAGAGTAGAGCAGGTGCTGTATGCTACTGGTACTACAAGTAGGGCTTTGATCACTGATGCTAATGGCTCGCTATCTGGATACTTTTGGATTCCAAACGGTGACCGAACTCTTAATCTTACTGCTTACTTGGCTGATCCTAATGCACTGCCGGCTCTTGATAAGAGTAACACAGTTATTAATGGTAGAAAGATGCCAGTTGGTACTGCGGACGTAATGTTGGTTGATAACTTCATCTATCCGACATTCGCATTCACTTCAGCCAGCGCTACGTTTACAGCTGCTGGAACACAGAATAAGTACAAGCTAGTATCCAGTTCTTCTACAGTAACTCAGACAAACACCGAAAGAGGTGACTTCTTGAGTAGCGATGCATCGCTAGAGGAAGTAAGGGCGCGCACCCCTGGATACGACGAATCAAGCAACCACAACTCTCTAGCTACGTTTATTGCAGCTAGGTACAGAGATGATATTAATATCAACAGAGCGCCTGAGGAGGCCGGTTTCAAGCACTGGTTCCAAAGATTCCTTGAAGGTAAGTACACCGGTGATGTTGCACCAGTTTCTTCGGACTTTAACCCTGGTTCTGCTGCACGAAACGCACTTCAAGCTCAGATGAGTGATTCTGGTAAAATAAACGGACAAATTAATAATCCGTTGGGCACGTGTCCGTGGGGTCAGGATCCACTTGCGCAGACTTTCTTGATACCAAATGACTTCTACCCACATGGTGTCTTCCTGACATCCGTAGACATCTTCATGGCAACTAAGGACCTTAACAATCTTCCATTAAGGATAGAATTGAGACCCACTGTTAATGGCTTTCCAAGCGCAGAAGAAGCCGTTCGTGGTTCTTCGGTAACCATGTTGCCAAGCCAGATTACTGCTAATCCAACTACTCCTACTGCTACTAATGTAGCATTTAAGTCTCCAATTTATCTGGAGCCAGGAGAGTACAGTGTCGTGCTGCTTTCAGATTCCCTCGAGTACTTTACATACATCGGGACTATAGGTGATGATAAACTCAATGGCACTGGTAAGATTACATCACAGCCTACTTTAGGTTCATTGTTCAAGTCTCAGAACGCACGTACTTGGACACCACAGCAAGAATCAGACCTCTGCTTTAATCTATATCAAGCTAACTTTACAAAGGATACCAGCTTTACGATTACTATGTCATCCAATAACGTTGGTAGGGTTGCATACAGCGCAAACACATCAACAGCAAATACGGTTGGTCAATATGACCTTGCAAACATAGTGATGCCTAAGCAGGATTCGTTAGCACCAGTGGCCGCGACGTACCAACTTCGTACAAAGAATCTTGGTGGATCAGTTCAGCCGTTTGTTAACGTGCTGCCTAATCGGGATATTGTGTTTGAGAGCTCTAAAGAAGTATCCACTAATTCTGACCTACAGTTAAAAGTGGTATTCAGAACGTCCGATATAAACGTATCACCGTCGTTTAAGTTAGGATCGTCAGGCATTACTTTGATTAAGAATATTATTAATGCTCCTCCAACAGGTACGTTTGTTGCCGAGACTTCGGCTAACGATGGTTATGCTTTATCCAAGTACATTACTAGAAAAGTAACACTTGGCGACACTCTTTCTGCAAAGAACCTCAAGGTGTTTGTAGATCAGAATATGCCTAAAGGTGCTACTGTAGAAGCATATTACCGAGTTATAAATAATGAGGATGATACCAATTTTGAAGAAAGACCTTACGTACTGATGACCAGACGGCAAACTGCTATTGACGTCAATGAGGATCCATCTAGGTTCAACGAATACGAATACTTTGCCGATAACATTACCTATACTCAAGCTGGAGCTTTATATGACAAGTTTGACGCATTTAGCATTAAAATTGTGATGTATGCTGATAGTACAGCTGCTGCTCCTTCTTTCCGTAACTTCAGGGCAATAGCATTAGCATGAGCGATACTGGCATCAAAGTAAAGGATTACGATCACTTGAGACGTGATCCTCATAGTCAGGCAATCATCAATATTGATAAGCACGAGTATGTGGCGTATTTAAGAAAGCAGCGTAAGGCTGAAAGACTTGAGCACGTTGAAAGTAGTGTATACGATTTGCAGAGCGATATTAAAGACATTAAGCAGATGTTGCAACAACTGGTAGCAAAGTAGAGATAGAGGCAACTAATGGCACTTGTTCTAGCTAATGTACAAACCACCGACACGTTTCAGACGTGGTTTAACCGTACAAACGAAATTATTTCTTACAGTGGTAACACTACTCTGTCTGGTTCTACAACCACAGTCAGTAGTTCAAACACTGATATTACCGGTTATCTGAAATTTACAAGTAATGGTCAAACTCGTCTACCAGTTGGTAATACAGCTCAGCGAGTTGAAAACGCAGTTGGCTCACTTAGATATAATAGTGAGACTAGTCAGTTCGAGGGCTACAGTGCAGAAGGATGGGGTCAGATTGGTGGCGGTGGCCTCAGTGCGTTTGTATTCAAGAAGACTACCTACACAGCAGAATCCGGAGACAGGATCGCAGCAAACACTTCGGGTGGGGCATTCACTGTTACATTACCGGCAACACCATCGGCCGATGATATTGTTGAAATTATAGATGAGAATAACACATTCAATACTGGTAATTTAACTATTGCTAGAAATGGAAGCACAATAGAAAACGTCGCGGATAATCTTGTTGCTGACATAAGCGGTACTAACTTCTATTGCCAATATGATGGTACTACATGGCGAGTGTTTGGCATTGCATCTGGCACTCAACATTTTGCAGGAACTCTCAGTGTAAACGCTTTGAACGTCACAGAGAGCGTAATTGCTAACACTGCTGTATTTACAGGACAGGTAAGTGCTAACACTGGTGTATTTACAGGACAGGTAAGTGCTAACACTGGTGTATTTACAGGACAGGTAAGT
>ERZ1039804.1774-NODE-1774-length-11728-cov-6.427311_pt1 | contig 11728 bp, 7 predicted proteins | sample MGYA00383089_ERZ1039804 | MGnify/ENA primary metagenome ERZ1039804 (study PRJEB29581, sample SAMEA5548359) | metagenome | biome: marine; feature: coastal; material: water | depth 1 m | study: Short-term variability in the microbial, nano- and picoplankton...
ACTGATATCTGAGGCGCTGTACAGCAAGGCACTATGTTGGTCGGTATGGATTGCTAGGCGCAGCTGCCGGTTGGTTTTTGGCAATTTGTCGCGCTTTACCACCCGCCATACACCGTAGAGCTGGTTGTGTGAATAAATGGTATGGCCCGAGTCAAAATGCGTCAGCAGTGCTTTACCGCGAGTCTCTAACGAGAGGACGTGACTGTCCTTGAGGGGCTTGCCAAATTTTTGCAGCGGCTGTAACCCAAACTCAATTTTTTCGACCCGCTTGTCTTTTAACACCGCCTCAATTTTATCGGCGGCACGACGTATCTCTGGACCCTCTGGCATACTCTGGAACCTGTCTCCGTTTGTTTTGTTAGCGATCTGCCTAACGCAAAGAAGAGCAGGTTGCACTTGGCGCCGATTACGCCTGCTCTCACCCTGCTAACGACCCAAAGCGCTGCCGTGCTTGCGACAAACGAATATGAATTCAGCTCGCTCAAGCCGCTCAGATGCTAAGACTTTGCATGGCAAATCAGTGTAGCCCCGCCCAATAATAGACGGCCTAGAGTTCAACAAAAACCACTGTGACGAGTTCTCTGGTGATGGCGTGTCGTTTGGGTATCTATCGAGTCCTGCCGATTGGCGTCGAGTCGATCACTACTGCTTACTGTGGGTCGCCACTTTCGCAAATGCCAATGCAGCAGCGATTGATATCCACGCCACCGCGGAAACCCGCGGAGCAAATAGTGACAGGGTTGAGCCAAGGGGAAACAGGGCCATTAGCGCAGTCAGTCCAGGGGCGATCGCTGACACCGGCGCTTTGATCAACCAACGAACCAGCGTGGCCAGCAGTATGACGTATCCTAATAAACCGATCGTACCCAGATCGGCTGCTACCTCCAGCACACTCAAATGGGGTGACCAGTTATACGCTGCACCAGGAATTCGATCCGCGACCCCGTAACCCACCAGCAGCGTTTCCGACGACACACCAAAGGCGCGTATGCCAACACCATTGATGGGATGCTCCAAAAATAGCGCTATCGCCGCGTCCCACAAGTAGGGTCGCCAGGAGAGGATCTCTGCAACGTCCCCTGCGCCGCCAGGAAAGACACCCATCACTGCCAACCAACGGTCTCCAATCTCTGGATTCGCGGCCAACATCATCATGGAGCCCAGTAAACTTACTAAAACAGGCACCACAAACCTAACACTGGTGCCGATCCCCAATCGCACTCCAATCAAGATCGCATAACTCAAAACGGAAATGACTAACAACAGCCCAGAAGCTCTACTTCCTCCTAGGATGACCGCCACAAATAGCAACGGTATCGCAACCCAATAGGCCAGCCCTCGTCCATCAAGCAGACGACAGCCTTCAAATAGCCACGGTGACAACACCATGAGCACCCAAGCATAGTTCAGCCCAAGAAAGCCGGTGATGCGAGTGGGATTAAACTGATCGGACCACAGCGCATTACCGATAATATTGTGGCCGATGATCTTCTGAAAAATACCGTCGAAACAAAAAAATCCAATTGCCAGTGCGACCCCGATGGTGATTTTTTTGAGCGCCGTTACGCTTGGGGGCATCTGTATAAGCACCACCGCCACGAGCCCAAAGGACATCATACGCAGCAGCGTTCTGACCGAACGATCCATCAAAGTGCTATCAAAAATGGAGCATAACGCCGGTATAGCTAGGCAACCCAGCCAGAACCACATCTGACGAAGACTGGGATCGATAACGGCCGCCCCTTTTCGCCAAAAAAGGTAGCCGCCCAAAAGCGCCAGAACCCACGCCATCTGTGTGGCGACTGAACCCAATCCAAAAGAACAGATCAAACCCAACCAGAGCCAGTCCCGTCCCGTTAAGTGATTGGAATCGGATTCACTCACACCAAAAGCCTTTATATCAACGCATCGCAGAGGATCCGCATTATCACACGAACCCCAACAGGCTATGACCTCTTATTTCCGCGGTCCTCTATGGGCCCCTAGACACCTGCATCGCATTAGCACACCTTCCGATCATTCATTAATGCACCGCCATTAGAGAGATGGCGACGGCTCTCTTCCCTCTGCGCTGATCGATCCAAGTAATTTATGTCCCTAGGGTGGTCTTTGCATGGCAGACCGGTTCTATCCTGTTGCCTTCCGTGTGCGGCCTATACAAGCCCTACGACAGTGAGCCGGCCTCCAAGCAGATACGATGCTGCGAGCGCTGAGCAGGCCAATAAGGTGGCCTGTGGCGGAACTCGCGACTCATGCTTGTAGAAGAATTGGTGCGAGGCAATCGTCTGGATACCCCAGCGACAACCGCACTGGGCACCGAAATTTGATATGAAATCGGGCGCCATTACGAATCACTTGCGGGTAGTATGCGACGTGTCGTGACTCACAGCCGCGACCAACCATTTTCACGATCAACTGCTCAACATAGGAACCCGAGACAATGAAACTTTATGGCGTCCGCACCTCACCCTACGTTAGACATGCTCGGGTGGCATTGGCCCAATCAGGCCTAGACTGGGAGCTCGAACAGGTGACCCTTGACACCATTGGTCAGTCCCCCACATTGCGCGTGCCGTTCCTGACAGATGGCAAGCTCACACTCAGTGATTCGTCGGTCATTGTCCGCTACGTCCGGGAACAGTCTGGCCAATCCTATTTGGCCACGATTGCCGACCATGAGTTATTTGCAGTGGCAACATCGGTGCTCGATACCGCAGTGAACGTCTACTTAATGAACATTGGGGATAGTGGCGACTTGGCGGAGGTCCCGACCGGTACGTCGACCACCGGATTCGATCCCAAAACCTATTTTGAACGCCAGAAAGAGAGAATTACCGTGGGGATCCAGGAGCTCGAGCGTTGCCAACTGTCGTTCAGCCAACCCTATACGGATGGGGAAATCCGACTGGCCTGTCTGCTGGATTGGGCCGCTTACCGCGACACCATCGACTTGTCAGGCAAAGATAACCTCTGTCGCTTTCTCGCTGAGATTCGGACGTGGCCGCCCTTTGCCGAGACGGCACCTGACCTATGAGCCATTGGCGTTCAAAGCCTCATGCTCACCAGAGGGCAGGAGATGCCGGCGAAAGCGGCCGAGGGCGTCAGCACTGACCGCAGGGAAAGCACCTATTACGTCAGTGATCCCTCGGTAATGCGATAAACAATACGCTGCTTAGTAGTCTGACCCGCGGCCAACCATGATTCACTGCGACCCAAGGCATGGTTTGGGCCATTTGGAAAACCTTGGGCTTCCAAGCATATCGCGGTAAAAGGTCGCAACGGAGCCGTCAGTTGCGATGCGGTATAGACCTGTAAACAGGGCTGTGTCGTGGCAATATCAAGGCTTATTCCGTTGGCTCGATTGGTGAGAGCAGCAGCGCGATCGGGTGCCAGCGCATCTCGCCTGCCCGACCCCAAAACATAACTGTGATCAAGTCCGTCGGGGAACGCCATCAACGCATCATCGAGCAAGCGCTCACACGCGAAGTCGAGCGGAGTGCCGGCAACTGGCATCGACCGACCGGTCGCGCATTGCTCGCTGTCCGTTAACAACACCGACTCGGCAGTCACCTGCAACGATAAAGTGCTGACTGAGGTCGCACCCAGCGTAAAGTAAGCGTGATTCGTCAAACTGATCGGGGTGTCGTGAGTCGTGGTCACCGTCAGATCAATCATCAGACTGTTATCGGCAAGTGTATAGGCCGCACTGAAATCGCGATCGCCGGGCAAACCGCCCTCCCCGTGCCGACGGCTAACAGTATAAATTGCCACGTTATCCTGACTACTGCATTCGAGTATCCAATCAGCGCGGTGCAGGGCGGCCTCGTCACCATGCAGCAATACAGCCGACTGTCCGTTGTTCGTATCACTCTGGCGCAAGCGCCCGGCAAAGGGCCCCACCGTGCCGCCAATACAAAATTGATCGATCAAGTCAGTGGAGACTTTAGCCGTGTCGAGTAGCATCGAAAGGTTTTGCCGCTTTACTACCAGCTGGACCAATCGCGCCCCTCGATCGCTGAGGGTGACGGCGAGTGTGGGTGACTCAAGATGAGTGACATTTGACATAGAGGGGTCCGATCAAATCGCTGGCGTAACCAAGTTCAGTCTATCGAAAAGCAGCCGATTTTTCGCAAGGTGCTTTTCGGTCTGCACGGGTGCTTTTCGGTCTGCACGTGAGTCAACAAGCGCCATTGGCTGTAGCGCTCTAGTTTGATGTGTCACTGCAAGGTCATTGATAAAAAGCACCACAAGATCGTCACCGATTACAGGCGAGAAAAAGGCAGCGTCCCAAAGACGCTTGAGCCCCTACTCTGATCGAATTAGTTTGGATACCGGAGAATACGCCGCCGCGATTCCGACTGGACTGCGCACTGCACTCACTAATGCGTTGACAAAGGGCCGCACAGAAGTGCTTTGACGCAGAACCCAAGTGGATTTTGGGTCGAATTCTAATGTCCGGACATCTTGACTTTTCGCTTTATCCCTTCTTATCATGTCGGTGGTGTTGCTACGACTTACGGTCAGCTGCCGGAAAATCAAGAGAAAAGAGGCCCGCATGACTCGCAACACTGAGTGATTTATGAACCCAACCCGGAACGGCTACTCAGGCTGGCAGTGCGCCTCACCATCACAGAACAGTTTTCCCCGCTTCACTTTTATCCCAGAGGTATGATGATGAAAATAACGACGCAACCACAGATCCGAAAGAGAGCCCTTTCCACCGCAGTCGCGGTCGCCACCAGCGCAGTGAGCGCCATGATGGCAGCGCCGCTGGTCAGCGGGCAAGAAGGCGGCCTAGAGGAGATTGTGGTCACCGCTCGAAAGCAAACTGAAAGCCTGCAAGACGTCGGTTTGGCAGTCAGTGCGATGAGCCAAACTGAAATCGAGCGCACCTTCGCGCGTGATCTCATGGACCTTGCCAGTATTTCGCCCAACCTCATTATTGATGATACTGGGCAAGGACCTGGTGGTGTAGCGGCTATTTTTATTCGCGGTATCGGCGTGGCCGATGTGGAAAAAAACTTTGACCCAGCGGTGGGGGTCGTCGCAGACGGCATTTTCATCGGCGCCAATGCCGGTTCACTGCTTCGCAGTATTGATCTGGCCAGCGCAGAGGTACTTCGCGGGCCACAAGGAACACTGTTTGGACGCAACACCATCGGCGGCCTGATCAACATTACGCGCAGTCAGCCCACCGGCGAGTTGGGCGGGAAACTTCGTGCGGGAATCGAAAATTACGACACGTATTATGTAGACGGCGTTCTTAACTTTGGGCTAACGGATAACCTGGCCGCTAAAGTGACGCTGGCTAAGCGTGACCAACAAGAAGGCTTCTTCGACAATGCCACTACCGGTGAAAATAACCGTGGAGCGGTCGATTACCAGAGCTACGGCTTGAACCTCATGTGGACCGCCAGCGACTCATTGGAGTTGGAATTCACTTATCAAGAGGAAGAGACCGACCAAGACACCCCCGAGCTGATCAATACTGGGCAAAGTCGCCATCTTTTCTGCAATAACACAGGGCAATCCCCAGGTAACACCGTTGACTACGGCTATTGCTCTCCCTCGCAGAACAGCCCCATATCGGGCGATCGCTACGTGACTCTGAATCAGGGCCTCAGATCGGGTGGTCCCTCTGCAGATAGGGATAATCCGTTGTTGTTCTCAGCAGCCGCTGACGCAGTACCACTGCCATTAGAAGCAACGTTTGATACCGAAATGTATTCACTAGAAGCTCGCTGGAATCTATCCGATAGCTACCGAGTCGATTATCTATTCGGTCATTGGGAATCAGAGGAAACGGCTTACACCAACTGGGACGGTACGCCCGAGCTGCTCTACAGCACCACTCGTCCCGGCAGCTACGAGCAGGACAGCCACGAACTGCGTCTGACCTACGACGCCGGTAGCAACCTCAGCTTTGTCGGTGGTGTCTATTACTGGGAAAGTAGTTACATCGCTCAGTCCAACAGTTGGGTTGGCTTTCCAGCGCCAGGCTTGATCATTGATATCTATCAGTTCACAGAGCAGGACACTAAATCCCAAGCGGCGTTTTTTGAGGGTGACTACGCGGTAACCGACGCGCTGACACTAACGCTTGGCGGGCGGTATACCGAAGACAAGAAGAAAACCCGGCAGGAAGGTAACGTTGAGACAATTTCTGGCGACTTCACGTCTAACCCCGACGAAACTTGGAATGAGTTCACCCCCAGGGCCGGCGCACGCTATGAGTTTACGGATGATCTGATGGCTTTCTTTACCTACTCCAAGGGTTATCGCAGTGGCGGCTTTAACGGTCGAGTGAACTCCGTCGAGGAGGCGCGCGACCCATTTGAACCCGAAACGGTAGATAACTATGAGCTGGGTATTAAGTCAGAGTGGCTTGATAACCGGTTGCGTATTAACGCAAATATTTTCTACATGGAATATGAGGACAAGCAGGAGGAGTTGCAGCTGCCAGACTCTAGCGGTACTGGGCAGAAAACGATTGTGACCAACGCTTCAAGCGCCACGATTCAAGGGTTGGAGTTCGACGTACAGGCTTATCTTTCTGACAACCTGAGTCTGCGAGCTAATTTGGGCTACCTAGACACCGAGTACGATGAATTTAAGTACACGGATATCAATGGTGGCGTTGTCGACTTGTCTGCACTTGAGTTCCGTCGTGCGCCCGACCTCACCGGCACGTTAGACGCGACCTATGAGTGGGACATGGCAAATGGCAGCGCTTGGGTTAGGGGTTCTTTCCATTACATTGGCGAGCACTTCACTAATGTGACCAACTCGCCTGAACTGGAGAATGATGCCCAGCAACTCGTTGACGCCTCGATTAACTACGCCATGAACAACGGCCTACAGCTTAGCCTCTTCGGACGAAACCTCACTGACGAAGACGGATATTCACATGGGTACGATGTGGCGGGACTGTGGTCCTACGCAGCCGTGCGGGCACCGCGGACTTACGGCTTTGAGGTCATGTACAACTTTGGGCAATAGACCAAAACCCCCTCAAAAAGGCGCTCACAAGAGCGCCTTTTTTTTATCTTCCAAAAAGCACGCCAATAACGTGTCATCAGGGCATCATAGTTGCGCTGCCTGAGCCCCAAGGCGATATCAACATCATGACCGACTAAACGTTATGAAGGAGCCGGCGGACAGAGGTCAAGGCGGCGGCCTCATTTTTCGCTCTTCTGTCACCTAACTGAAAAGCACATTCTGGCTGGTCTGCTCTACTGAAGTTAAGCGCTGTTTGAAGGCACAGTGTTCGTGCATCGTGGGCAAAAAACGATGAACAGACGAACTGATAGCGAGCCAGCACTATTATGACCCACCTATTTTGTAACTTTTACATTGGCCCTGCGGCCCATAAAACCTATACTCGCGCCGCGCAAAGTTCCTGGTAACTGGAAATCCAAACCACAAAAGGTAACGATCTATGTCTGTAGCATCACCCGTAGCAATTTTCCGCAAAGCGCTGCCCCACGCGATTGCGACCGCAGCACTCATGCTCCCCGCAGCACTTCCCGCGCTGGCGCAAAACAGTGGCATGCTCGAAGAAGTCATCGTGACGGCCGCCAAGCGCCAACAAACCTTGCAAGAAATTCCGATCGCGGTGTCCGTTGTGACTGCGGAGACAATCGAGCAAGCGCAGGTCCTAGACATTAAGGACTTGCAAACGCTGGTGCCGAGCCTTCGGGTAACGCAGCTGCAAGGTAGTGCACAGACGAACTTCATCATCCGCGGCTTCGGTAACGGCGCAAACAACGCCGGGATCGAGCCCTCAGTCGGTGTGTTCATTGATGGCGTTTACCGCTCGCGCGTCGGTAGCGCCCTCGCTGACCTGCCAAAGCTTGAGCGAATCGAAGTGCTGCGCGGGCCGCAGAGCACATTGTTCGGTAAGAACGCGTCTGCCGGTGTGATCAGCGTCACCACCGCCAAACCTGACCTGACTGGCTACAGCGGTTCTGTTGGGGCCACAGTGGGCAACTACAGCCAGACCATCGTTCGCGGAGACGTTTCCGGCCCACTGTCAGATACTTTTGGCTTCAGCCTGTTCGGCAGCGTGAATGAGCGCGACGGTTATTTTGATAACTTAACGCTGGGCACTGACTCCAATGACCTGGACCGTTGGAACTTTCGCGGCCAGCTCTTATGGACCCCTAGCGATCGGATGGAAGTCCGTTTGATCACCGACGCTGAAGAGATCGACGAGGTCTGCTGTGGTGTCGCAAACTTGGTCGATGGTCCAACGGGTGGCGTGGTGCGACTGCTCGGCGGCGACTTGGTATCAAACGATCCGTTTGCCTATGGCAACTACTTAGATTTCGACCCAAGAAACGAAATTGAGACTCAAGGTACCTCGCTACACATCGATTACGATTTCAGCAACTTCACTCTGACATCGATTACGGCTTTTAGAACGCTGGATCAGTTTCAATCAGGCGACGTTGATTTTACGAGCGCGCGACTCATTTTGCCGGAAGCTGGCGATTTCAGGAACACCGAGATCGAAACCTTTACGCAAGAGATTCGCCTAGCCTCTAACGGCGATGGTCCGCTCCAATGGGTAGCGGGTGCCTTCTACTTCAACGAAGAAGTCGTCCAGGATGAGACCTTTGGCCTCGGCCCCGACTTCCGCTCTTATGTCGATGTTCTGCTGGCCGCAGCGGGCGCACCAGGCGCACTTGGCGGTGTCGAAGCAGCTCTGGGCTTACCAGCCGGTGCCATTTATGCGACAGGAACGGGTAATCAGTCAGAGCGGTACACCCTAGACGACGAGACACTGTCGCTATTTGTGCAGTTTGATTACGACCTTACTGACGCGCTGACACTGACAGCGGGCGTGAACCACACGCAGTCGGAGAAAGATGCCAGTGCTAATGTGGTCAACGACAACCTGTTCGGGGCGTTACCACTCGACGCATTGGGACTGGGCGCGCTCAGCGCGGTGCAATTTTTGCCCCCCGTCATCAATTACCCAAACTCGGTAGAAGACGGCCAATCTGACGACAGTGATACCACTTACACAGTGCGTCTCGCTTATGACCTGACATCAGAGATCAACGTCTATGCAGGCGTCAGCACAGGGTTCAAGGCCACGTCGTGGAACTTGTCACAAGATAGCGGCCCGATTCCTGCAGACGTTGCCCGTCTGCTCGCGGCTGCCGACCCGGTGCTACCTAACGTTGGCTTTGGTCCAGGCGCTGCCACCTTTGCCGTCGGCACCCGCTTTGCTGATCCTGAGGAGTCGCTGGTGTACGAACTGGGTTTGAAAGGTCAGTGGAATACCGTGTCGCTGAACATGGCGATCTTCATGCAAGAAATCGATGGCTTTCAGTCCAACGTCTTCTCCGGTACCGGCTTTAATTTGGCCAACGCGGGTAAACAGTCAACCGATGGCGTAGAAGTTGAGCTGACCTGGCTGCCGGTCGACGGTTTGCGGATCGGATTCGCGGCAACCTGGCTTGATCCACTGTACGATTCCTTTACCGGAGCACTCGGCCCAGACGGCCCGATGGATCTATCGGGTGAGAAACCTTCAGGCATCCCTGAGCTATCCACTAATACCAACATCTCTTACAGCTTTGAGCTACTGGGCGCCTACTCTTACGTGCGTTTAGAGCATGTTTATGAAGAGGATGTGCAGGTAGTCGACAATATTCCCTCCTCCATCGCCGGGCGTGAGGTCAATATGATCAACGCGAGCGCTGGTATGAGCTGGAGCAATGGGTTGGAGTTCAACCTGTGGGGCCGTAATATGTTCGACGACGAGTATCTGCTGTCGGCATTCCCCTCTGTGGCACAGTCAGGCAGTATCAGCGGTTATCCGAACCAACCCGCTACTTATGGACTGACCCTTAAGTACAATTTCGGACAATAAGTCTGGCCAGTTGTTGAAAGGGGCGCTCTTTTGAGCGCCCCTTTTTTTTCGCCGCCAAAAAGCAATCAGGGTCGTTGTTGGCGGGACTTGATACCCGTTTCCGACGACAGCAGGCGGCAACCACTTATGTGATAGCCCACCCACAGCGCTCTCAGCAGCGCTACAACAACGCCTTAAGCCAGAAAACTACCACCTTATCGCCTTAAAAAACTATTGTGGGCACCCCTCGCGACCTTCATACTCCCCCCGCCGAAAGGCAATAGTCCTTCTGAGTCCACCTTTATGCTCAAACCGCTGTCGAGTTCACTTCGCATAGTAGCCAATTAGCCAGTGTTGAGTGCGGTCTGTTAGGACACAAGCGTCTTTTAAACAGTGAGTCCGTCTGTGCGCCAGTGTGACTGAACAGTGGGTTGGGTTGCTTGATATCGCCCCGCCAAGAAAGACAATTTAATAGCTAACACCAAACGAAGTAGGAAGGTTAATGAACGATAAACTGACTCTGAACAAATTAGAAAAACTCATCGAGCTCGAAACGCAGCTTCGTGGAGAGTACCAGCAACAACTCGATAGCAAAGACGTCTCCATTGCCCAGCTCACCGTCGACAAGACTGCGTTGGAGGCCCAAATTAGCGAGCGCGAGAAAACCATCGCGACTCAGCTGGCTACCATTACCGAGTTCTCGAGTAAATCCAAAGACATTCAGGCGCTGGAACAACGCAATCGAGAACTACATAATCGCTCCGATAAGATGAAAGACGAAGTGGCAACGGTAAAGAGCCGCGTCAAGGAGCTCCAAAAAGATCTAGCTGCCGAACGTGCAGAACTGGCTGAACTCAAGAAGTATGATCCACAGCGACTGCGCAAAAACCTGGATACGTCGAAAAAGAAGCTGGCAGACAAGACCGCTGCAGCGGACAAGTTACAAAAATCGCTCAACCAAACGCGCGCAGAAAATACCCAGCTCGAGCAAAAAGTGAAAGACCTTGAGGCAGAGGTTGCGGCGTCTGCAGATGCTGAGCAAAGTGATAGTTCCGAGGACGACAAGCAAGCCGCGGCTTGATGCTCGTTCCTCAGCCATCAGGTTCGATTAAATATCGCGCAATGACAACGAGGACCTAGCCATCACTTTCTTGGACCTCTCATTTTGGCAACGACACCGGCGACTGTTCGGCGTTGTTGCTATTGTAGTTGGGGCCGGCGCTTGGGCTATGGAGTTTGCCGGCACCGTCTATATCTGCCCGTATTGCCGGGTACAGCGCACTGTGATCTTACTGCTCGGCGTCGCGATGGTCTTGCCGTTCACCCATCACTGGGTCGTACGCTATCTCGCTTCAGTGATCGGCTTTTTGGGTGCGGTGATCGCCGTGAATCAAAACTTCATGGGATGGGTGAAAATCTCGAAAGGAACCTTTGCCTTCAATGAGGCGCTCTATATCGACCCTTTTCTCCTTTCCAGCGGCTCCCTATTTATCATTATCGGCCAACTGTGGCTCATACTCGGCAAAAACCAACCCACCAAGGGCTGAGACGGTTGTCTCGCTTCTCCTTCAGACGAAATCCCCTGAGGTTGCTCAACCAACCGACACTGGCAAGTTAACAAGGGATCGAGCTGACAGTCGCTCACAGATGTTCGCCGTCGAGGTAATACCAACGACCGCCAGTTTTCGAGAAACGGCTCGTTTCGTGAAGCCGATGGCCTTTTCCATCGACCTTATAACGCGCCACGTACTCGACGACGCCGATGATGTCGTCCTCGCCTCCGCCATCAGCAGCGCAAATACGCAAACCAAGCCAGCGGTGTTTGTCGTTAAAGCGCACTTTGCTGGGCCGCGTTTCCTCATGCCA